>ERZ773063.2268-NODE-2268-length-10529-cov-9.398988_pt1 | contig 10529 bp, 6 predicted proteins | sample MGYA00580625_ERZ773063 | MGnify/ENA primary metagenome ERZ773063 (study PRJEB29015, sample SAMEA2738022) | human oral metagenome | biome: human oral; feature: human-associated habitat; material: dental | place: China | collected 2042 ...
CCAACGGACTCATCCGACAATATTTCCCCAAACAAACCGATTTCCGAAACATCAGCGATCGGGAGATACGCAGGGTTCAAGATGAGTTGAACCACCGGCCGAGAAAAACACTTGGCTACGAAACGCCAAGTGTTTTATTCTTAAATCTGTTCCAACCACTGGTACCCTAGTGTTGCACTTGAAATCCGAATCCAAGGACCTCTGAATATTTGGGGTCGTCTGAAAATTCATTTAGTAACGGAGATAGTCAGGATGGCGGGAACAGCCTGAATATTTAATTTCGCATTTGAAAGGTTTTCCCTTCTCACAAATAGCAATAGCTTTTTGTTCTGCTTTTTCTAAATAAGGATCACTTTGTGATGCCATTTTACCTTTTCCAAGCTCGCCCCCCACTGCAATGGCAGAACACCCGTTGCGATATTCACTTACAACATGACACCCTTGCCCTTTCCGAGATATTGGATTTTTACCGCCGCCATTCTTAATACAACTTTCCAACGCCTCTCGTCTTGCATCTTCTTCCCCTTTAGTATTGTTTTCAGACACTCCAATAGCTCGATTGGCAGCATTGTAATAAATAGCGCCCCAGCGATCAGGGATATTAATCACTTGCCTTGTTTGTCTCATAGGAGCATTACCTCCCGCACATCCCGGCAAATCGGGATGATAGACACAAGGATTGCTCATTTCATTTGCGTTAGCGAAACTGCTTAAAATCATGGCAGCCATTAATAATATATGCTTCATCGGTTTATTCCTTATTTTTGAACATCAATCATATTCTTACTTTACCCTGCTCCCCAAGCAACCCGGTCAAAATCAGACGGGCTGTTTCCTCTTTATCGTCTATCGCCACACAATAAAGTTTCAGACGACCCCTAAGCCTTCAGGGGTCGTCTGAAAAAACAAATCAATCGGCAATGCTGCCGTATTGCTTTGTGAAACTTACAAAACGCCTTGATGGGCGGTATCGTGTCCCAAAGCAGTCAGGAATTGCGACATGCTGTATGTTTCGCCTGAAGCGGCAAACTTGAACGCGTCTACGGTATCGCCGCCATCTGAGGAGTGGACGGCATCCAAGACGGTCAGGGTGTCGTCGCTGCCTTTGAGTTTGACCACCCAGTTCTCTTTGTTGTTTCCTGCTTTATTGATTTCCAAATCGATGTCTTTCAGCGTCAGATTGCCTGAGAACAATACGGTATTGTCCTCGCCGCTTGCGTTTAGTGACAATTTGTCATGCCCGCTGCCTTTGCCGAATGTAATCGTATTGGCATAGCTGCCGCCGGAAATGGTGTCATTGCCTGCGCCGGCATCAATGGTGCTGTCGTGTCCGACTTTGACGGTATCGTCGCCGCTGCCGCCGATAAAGGTGGTTTTGCCGCCGTAGTTGCCTGAAACGCTGACGGTATCGCCGTTGTCGGTACCGTGGATAATGCGGTTGGAGCCTTCGTACAGCCGTTGCTCAAAGGTATCGCTGTCGTCATTCAGGTATTGAATGATCGTGCCGTCTTTGCGGACATGGGATACTTTCAAGCCGAAATGTTCGATGATTTGTTCCGTGCTGTATGTGCCGTTGTCGAATTGGAACTCGGATATGGCGCCTTGCGAACCCATTTGGTTTTTAATCGTCAATACGTCATTGCTGCCTTTGATGGAAACGGTCCATGTGTTGCCGTTCAGACGGGGGTTGATGGTGTAGTCAAACGGATCGGGCGTGTAGTCGATGCCGGTTTTGTCGTAGCCCGGGGTCACGGAAATATTCAAGTCATCCAATGTCAAGCCGCCGGTAAATTTTACGGCGTTGCTGATGGAGGTGGGATTGAATTCTTCGTCGATATCGAAACCGAAGTCGAAAATGGTGTCGTGTCCGTATCCTTTGCCGAAGACATAGGTATCGCGCCCGTCTCCGCCTTCCAGATAATCGTCGCCTGCGCCGCCGTCGAGGTAATCGGCTCCGACCCGCGCATACAGTTTGTCATTGCCGTTTCCGCCGTACAGTTTATCGTCTGAAGACCATTCGTTGCCCCAGTAGGTCGTGCCTTCGTCTCGGATAATGTCGTCGCCGTCCATGCCGTAAATCACGTCCCTGCCGTCTGTGCCGGAACTTAATTCGTCATTAAACTTGCTGCCGACAATCACATCGTCGTTCGGTGTGCCTTCATTTTTGATGCCTTGGTCGGCTTTTCCGGTGTTGACGGCTTTGAGCAGGGTTTCGGCTGTATAGTTTTCACCGAGGAATTGGAATTGGTTGATGGAAATATGTCCTTGGGCGTCAACTTGGTTTTGAATGGTTGCCGAGCCGTTGGCGGATGTGATTTCCCAGTTTTTGCTGCCGTCGGCATTGTCGATGACGTTTACTTTGATGTCGCTGATACGGAGGTCGTCTGAAAACTTCAGGGTATTGTTGCCTTGATTGTCGATAATCGTATCGTCGCTGCCGTAAATATAGGTGTCGTTGCCTGTTCCGCCTTTCAACATATCTTTGCCTGCTCCTCCGATTAAAGTGTCGTCGCCTGCGTCGCCGTTGATGGTGTCGTTGCCATCGCCGCCGTCCAAATAGTCATTGCCGTCGCCGCCGTTAATGTTGTCGTTGCCGCCCATGCCGTAAACGGTATCGTTGCCACGGCCGCTATTGAGTCGGTTGTGTCCGTCGTTGCCGGTCAGGGTGTTATTGCTGTTGTTACCTGCCGCGTAGATATTGGCGTTGCCGGTCAGGGTAACGTTTTCAACATGGGTTGAAGCGGTATAAGAAACGCTGCTGATCACGGTATCATTGCCTTCGCCGCTATTCTCAACGACAACATCTTTTGCGTTATCCACATAGTAAGTATCGTCTCCGATGCCGCCGCGCATCATGTCCGCGCCTGCTTTACCGTCGATGACGTCGTTGCCGACGGTGCCGTTCAGCTCGTCGTTTCCATCCGTGCCTTCAATACGTTCTCCTGCATTGTCGCGTATTTCTACCTGCGCTTGGGTGGCTTTGATGAATTGGTTGAGGTTTAATGTGCCGTTTGCGAAAACAAACCGTTGGACGGAAGGCATATTGCTGCCTTCTTGGTATTGATTGGAAATGGTCAGGACGGATTGTGTGTGTTTCACCGCGATACGCCAGTCCTGTCCGCCTTCCGCATTGCGCACGGCGGTAACCGTCAGATCGTCTGCGCTGAGACCGTCTAAAAAGCGGATGCTGTTGCTGCCTTTGCGGTCGATTACTGTATCTTTGCCGCTTGTTTCGCCGAACAAATAGGTATCGTTGCCTTCACCCCCTTGCAATACGTCGTTTCCTGCCGCGCCGTCTAGGATATCGTTGCCTTCATCGCCGAACAGTTGGTCGTCGCCTTCTCCCCCGTTGATGTTGTCGTGACCTGCGCCCCCGTAAACCGTATCATTGCCGCGCCCGCTGTACAGGCGGTTGTTGCCGCTGTTGCCGACCAATACGTTGTCTGAATTGTTGCCCGCGCCATAAATATTATCCGAACCGGTCAAAACCAAGTTTTCGACATTGTTCGGCAAGGTGTAGCTGACATTGCTATAAACGGTATCCTGTCCTTCATTTGCCTTTTCCACAATGTTGTCTGCGGTATGAGTGGCATAATAGACATCATTGCCCTTGGTTCCTTGAAAAACCTTGGGTTCGGACGACCTTTCCAAAGATGCGGAGTGTGCGGCGGCTTCTTCAGAAACGATTGCGCGAAAGACTTGTTTTGTATCCATGATATTATTTTTTCCGTGAGCTGACGGTTGCCTATCCGGGGAGATGGGATAAATAACCAGATTGGGGGGATTGTAATTTATTAATTGAATCGTTACACGCAGTCGAACTGCGTGGCTTCCTTAGACTGCTTTATCCTCAACAAGTTCTAACTCTTTCTCAAAACATTATTTAATCGGAATTTATATTTTAATTGATTAATTTGTTTATCATTTATGCCGAATTGAATTCAAACCAAGATTAAGCGTTGGGCAACGCCGTACTGCGCCAATCCAATCCGCTATAAAACAAAAAGGTCGTCTGAAAACCACTTTTCATGGTTTTCAGACGACCTTTTATTTACAACGGTAAATTACAGCGAGCGGGCAACTTCGACGATGTCGAAGCATTCCAGTTGGTCGCCTTCCATAATTTCGTTGTAGCCTTTGATCATCAAGCCGCACTCGAAGCCCATGCGGACTTCTTTGACGTCGTCTTTGTAGCGTTTCAAAGAAGACAGTTCGCCGGTATGGATGACCACGTTGTTGCGGATAAGGCGGATATGGGAATCGCGTTTGACCACGCCGTCGGTAACCATACAGCCTGCGATGTTGCCGACTTTGGATACGCTGATGACCTGACGGATTTCGACCATACCGGTAACCTGCTCTTTCTCTTCCGGCGCCAGCATGCCGCTCATGGCCGCTTTGACGTCGTCGATGGCATCGTAAATGATGTTGTAGTAGCGGATTTCCACGTTTTCATTTTCGGCAAGTTTGCGCGAAGAAGCGTCTGCACGCACGTTAAAGCCGATGATGAACGCTCCTGAAGCGATGGCAAGGTTGACGTCCGATTCGGTAATACCGCCCACGCCGCTGTGCAATACATTCACTTTCACTTCGTCGGTGGACAGTTTTTTCAGGCTGCCCGCCAAAGCTTCGTAAGAACCTTGTACGTCTGCTTTGATGATGACCGACAAGGATTGGGCTTGGTTTTCGCCCATGTTGTTGAACATATTTTCCAGCTTCGCCGCCTGTTGTTTGGCCAAGCGTACATCGCGGTATTTGCCTTGGCGGAAGAGTGCGATTTCGCGGGCCTTCTTCTCGTCTGCCAACACCATTGCGTCTTCACCGGCGTTCGGTACGTCGGACAAGCCGAGGATTTCGACCGGAATAGACGGGCCGGCTTCGTTGACGGCTTTACCGTTTTCATCGACCATCGCGCGGATTTTACCGAACGCGGTACCGGCAAGCAGCATATCGCCTTTTTTCAGCGTACCGCTTTGCACCAAGAGGGTAGCGACCGCGCCGCGTCCTTTGTCCAGACGGGCTTCGACGATGATGCCTTTGGCGGGCGCATCGACAGGGGCAGTCAGTTCCAAAACTTCGGCCTCAAGCAATACGGCTTCGAGCAATGCGTCGATATTGATGCCTTTTTTGGCGGACACGTCGATAAATTGTACATCGCCGCCCCATTCGTCCGGCACGACTTCGTGTGCGGTCAACTCTTGGCGGATGCGCTCGGGGTTGGCAGCTTCTTTATCGATTTTGTTGACGGCAACCACCATCGGCACGCCCGCTGCTTTGGCGTGGGCAATGGCTTCGATGGTTTGCGGCATCACGCCGTCGTCGGCTGCGACCACGAGAATCACGATGTCGGTTGCTTTCGCACCGCGCGCACGCATGGCGGTAAACGCTTCGTGACCCGGGGTATCCAAGAAGGTAATCACACCGCGCGGGGTTTCAACGTGGTATGCGCCGATGTGCTGGGTAATGCCGCCCGCTTCGCCTTGTACCACTTTGGCGCGGCGGATGTAGTCCAGCAGCGAGGTTTTACCGTGGTCGACGTGACCCATGACGGTAACGACCGGCGGACGCGGCAATGCTTCGGCTTCCACAGCTTCCACTCCTTCATCCAAGAATGCTTCGGGATCATCGGCGGCGGCAGGTTTGCCGATGTGGCCGAGTTCTTCCACCACAATCAGGGCGGTGTCTTGGTCGATGGATTGGTTGATGGTGACCATCATGCCCATTTTCATCAGGGCTTTGACCACTTCCACGCCTTTGACTGCCATTTTGTGCGCCAAATCGGCAACGGTAATGGTTTCGGGAACCAAGACTTCGTGAACGACAGGTTCGGTCGGTGCTTGGAAGGCGTGTTGGTTCGGCTCGAGTTTGAGTTTCTTGCCTTTTTTACCGCTGCGTACGCGCTCGTCGTCGCCGTTGCGCGCATTACGGTCGCGTCCGCCTTTACCGCCTTTACCTTTGGCGTTGCGGCCTTGGTTGTCATCGTCGCGGTTGTGACGGTCTTCTTTTTTCGCACGGGCAGGATTGGCGGCTTTGCCTTCTGCAGGCGCGGCTTTGGCTTTTTCGGCAGGCTTGCGCTGCTCGGCAGCTTTGGCTTCGGCTGCGGGCTTGGCTTGCTGATCCGCCTGTTGTTTCATGGCTTCGCGGCGCGCCTGACGCTCTTGTTTTTCTTTCAACAAGGCTTCTTGATGGGCGCGTAAAGCGGCGGCGCGGCGTGCTTCTTCATCGCGTTGCGCTTGCTCTTCCGCGCTGACCACGGGTTGCGGAGCGGCTGGAGCAGTGGGTTTTGCCGCTTTTTTCGCGTCTTTGCCTTTATTGCCTTTGTCTTGTTTAGGTTTTTTGCCTTCGGCAGGTTTTTCAGACGACCTTTGGGCAGGTTTGTCTTCTGCCTGAACTGCTTGTACAGCAGGTTCTGCCGGTTTGTCGTCGGCTTTGCTTTCAGCTGCTTGCGCTTCGGTAGGTTTTTCAGCCGCTTCAACAGGTTTCGCTTCTTCCGCTTTGACTTTCGGCTCGGCTTTTGCTGCTTTGGCAGCCTTCAACTTCGCAGCTTCCGCTTCGGCTTTCGCACGCGCTTCGGCACGGGCGGCGGCCTCAGCTTCGGCTTTTGCCTGTTCTGCGGCTTGGTCTTTCGCTTCTGTCTGCTCGGCTTTTTGCGCTTCAGCTACTGCTTTGGCTTTGGCTTCGGCGGCAAGCTCTTCCGGCGAAGGAATCGTTACGGAACGACCGCGTTTGCGTTCGACTTTGACGCCGCTGACAGTGCTGACTTCGGTTTTTTTGCGGCGGATGCTGATGGTTCCGCCGTCATTGCCGTTTTTCTTTTTCAGATAGGCATTCAGCAGTTGTTTGTCATCCAGCGTCAGGGAATCGCTGCCGCTGTTCTTATTGACGCCGGCTTCTTTCAGTTGTTTCAGCAAATCATCGACGGGGCGTTTCAGTTCGGCGGCAAATTGTTCTACGGTTGTGTTACTCATCTGTACCCCCATTAGTTCTCTTCGGTAAACCAGTGTTCGCGGGCGGCAAGAATCACTTTTTTCGCCGCTTCTTCATCTACACCGGTTATTTCAATCAGTTCGTCAACGGCCAGTTCCGCCAGGTCGTCGCGGGTGGTTACGCCGGCTTCCGCCAGTTTGCGGAGCATATCGGAATCTACGCCGTCCAGATTGCGCATGTCGTCTGAAACTTCTTCCAGCTTCTCTTCGGACGCAATCGCCATGGTCAGAATCGCATCACGCGCGCGGTTACGCAGAGTTTCGACGATTTCTTCGTCAAAGCCTTCGATGGCGAGCAATTCTGCGGCAGGAACGTAAGCGACTTCTTCCAGCGTGGCAAAACCTTCTTCAACTAAAATATCGGCGGTTTCGTCGTCGATGTTCAGATGCGCGGTGAAGAGGTCGCGGATGGCAGCGTCTTCGGCAGCGGTGCGTTCGTCCGCTTCTTCAACAGTCATGATGTTCAACTGCCAACCTGTCAAATCAGATGCCAAGCGCACGTTTTGACCGCCACGACCAATAGCAAGCGCAAGCTGGTCTTCGGCAACGATCACGTCAACCGCGTGTTTGTCATCGTCAATCACGATGCGGCTGACTTCGGCAGGAGACAGCGCGTTCATCACGAACTCAGCAGTTTCAGACGACCACAGCACCACATCAATACGCTCGCCTGCCAATTCGTTGCTGACGGCGTTCACACGGGAGCCGCGCACGCCGATACAGGTGCCTTGCGGATCGATGCGTTGGTCGTTGGCTTTGACCGCCACTTTCGCACGTTGACCCGGATCGCGCGCCACTTCGCGGATTTCCAACAAGCCGTCTGCAATTTCAGGCACTTCCATTTCGTACAGTTTTGCGAGGAAATCGCCCGAAGTACGGCTGAGGATGACTTGTTTGCGGCCGGTGTTGCCGATTTCGTCCACACGCAAAAACAGCGCGCGGATACGGTCGCCGCCGCGGAAGTTTTCACGCGGAATCATTTGTTCGCGCGGAATCAGCGCGTCCAGCTTGCCCGGAACGACTTCGACGATGATGCCGTGGCGCTCTACGCGTTTTACCGTACCTGAAACGATGTCTTCCTTAACGGCCAAGAATTCGTTCAGATTTTGCTCGCGCTCGGCATCGCGGATGCGTTGCAGGATGATTTGTTTGGCAGTTTGCGCGGCTTGGCGTCCAAAGCCTTCGTTCGGCAGCGTTTCTTCGTAGTAGTCGCCGATTTGAATGTCGGTACCCGGAATTTCTTCTTGGATTTCTTCGATGGTTTTTTCCAGGTCGGGATAGGTGTAATCCTCGTCGGCAACAATCAGCCAGCGGCGGTAAGTATGGTATTCGCCGGTATCGCGGTCGATTTCGACGCGCACGTCCATGTGCTCGCGGTCGGCTTTTTTCTTGGCTGCGGTAGAAAGGGCGAATTCCAATGCTTGGAACACCACTTCCGCTTCAACGTTTTTCTCGCTTGCCAACGCTTCGGCAAGTTGCAACATTTCGCGACTCATTTTTTAGAATCTCCAATATCAAGTTTTAAAATTTAAATTCGGGGCGCAGGCGGGCTTTATCGATATTATCCAAGCCGATTTGCGCGGTTTTGCCGTCGAAAGAGAGCGTTACGGTATCGTTTTCACAATCCTCGATGCGGCCGATAAAGTTCTTTTGTCCGTCAACCGGCAGGCGGGTTTTGATTTTTGCCTGTTGCCCTGCAAAGCGCACGAAATCGGTGGCTTTTTTCAGTGGCCGGTCAAGGCCGGGGCTGGAAATTTCCAGATTTTTATAATCGATGTCTTCCACCATGAACACGCGGCTCAAATGATTGCTGACGGTCGCGCAGTCTTCGACGGTAATCCCGCCTTCCTTATCGATGAACACGCGCAGCGTGCCTTGCGCAGTCAGCTCGAAATCGACCAGTTCGTAGCCCAAACCCGGCAGGGTTTTTTCGAGAATTGTTTGAATATCCATGAATCTCCCGGAGTACATAAACAAAAAAATGGCCCCGTGGCCATTTTTCGTCAAAATTGAAAAATTGGCTTATTATAACCGCTTTCCACTCAAAAGAAAAGCGTTGATTTATCGCGGCTTTTTTCAGACGACCTCATAGAATGGATACGCCTGGCGGCATAAAACCAAGCTTAAAATTGTTGACAAAAACGGTCGTCTGAAAAATTGCCATTAAACCTTACCCATTGATAATCATCATTTTATTTCCAATCTTTCTTTTTCAGACGACCCCATTTCCCTACCATACGGCTTGCACGAAGCACGCCGTCATTCTAAAATTCAAAGCTGTTATCATCGAAACAAAAAGGCATTGCCATGTCCGCCCGCCCCATCTACAACTTTTCCGCAGGTCCCGCCGTCCTGCCCGAAGCCGTATTGCGTACCGCGCAGCAAGAAATGCTCGACTACAACGGCACAGGCTTCCCCGTCATGGCGATGAGCCACCGCTCGGAAATGTTCCTCAGCATCCTCCATCACGCCGAACAAGACTTGCGTACGCTGCTGAACATTCCTTCCAACTACAAAATCCTGTTCCTGCAAGGCGGCGCAACCACGCAATTCAACATGGTTGCGATGAACCTGGCGCATGGCTTTCCGTCCGCCGACGCAGTGGTAACGGGCAACTGGAGCCGCATCGCCTACGAACAAATGAGCCGCCTGACCGATGCCGAAATCCGACTGGCTGCGCACGGCGGCGAACAATTCGACTATACCGCCCTGCCGCCCGTCGAAACTTGGGACATAGACAAAAACTCCGCCTTCGTCCACTTCGCCATCAATGAAACCGTCAACGGTCTGCAATACCAAACCGTTCCCAAACTTTCAGACGACCTGCCGCCGCTCGTTTGCGATATGTCCAGCGAAATCCTCTCGCGCGAATTTGACGTTTCCGACTACGGTCTGATTTACGCGGGCGCACAAAAAAACATCGGCCCCGCCGGTGCAACCGTCGTCATCATCCGTGAAGACCTGCTCAACCGCTGCCCCGACAGTATTCCCGACGTCTTCAACTACCGCTCGCACATCAACCGCGACGGCATGTATAACACCCCGTCAACCTACGCCATTTATATGTCAGGTTTAGTGTTCCGCTGGCTGCTGACGCAAGGCGGCGTGAAAAAAATCGAAGCCGTCAACAACATCAAAGCCCAAACGCTTTATGATGCCATCGACGGCAGCGGCGGCTTCTATGTCAACCGAATCCGTCCCGATGCCCGCTCGAAAATGAACGTCGTCTTCCAAACCGCCTCAGCCGAACTCGACCGCCGCTTCGTCCTCGAAGCCGAACTGCAAGGCTTATCCCTGCTTAAAGGCTACAAAACCGTCGGCGGCATGCGCGCCAGCATCTACAACGCCATGCCGCTCGAAGGCGTACAGGCATTGGCGGACTTTATGAGCGATTTCCAACGGCGTTACGGCTAAGACAAAATGCGCCTTTAAAAGCACAGCCGATTCAACACAAATCTCAAGCGCGGATGAATGCGTACCGTAATCAGGTATAGTGGATTAAATTTAAATCAGGACAAGGCAACGAAGCCGCAGACAGTACAG
>ERZ773063.2273-NODE-2273-length-10508-cov-12.799196_pt1 | contig 10508 bp, 3 predicted proteins | sample MGYA00580625_ERZ773063 | MGnify/ENA primary metagenome ERZ773063 (study PRJEB29015, sample SAMEA2738022) | human oral metagenome | biome: human oral; feature: human-associated habitat; material: dental | place: China | collected 2042 ...
ACGTTTCCGTAGAAACTGGCTCACCCGATAAGCCATCCATCCGGTCAAAGATAGGCGAGATGGTGGTTACGTTCGCCGACAGATTTAAGGAGAAGTATGCGGGTGGATTAGGAAAATCACCCGACGACCAAGATCGCTGTGACAACACCTCTCTGGACGACCTGATCGAGACAACACTCACGCCTCAGCAACGACACGAAGCAAGAGTTACTGCCGATAAATTAGCTCGGGCAATTGCCCGGGACAAGGGAATATCAAGCGAGAGGTTCGCCAAAAGAGTTGCCGCCATGGAACAATCGGTCAGAGACTGTACCATCAAGCAGACTCTGGCTCTATCTCAGAACAAATACGCCCGAGACCCCGACGAATTGAATGTCAAAGTAGGGTTCTTTAAGGATATGACCATCAACCGAGTTACCGAATTCATGACGAATCACCGACTATTTCTAGAGAACTACGACGGGCTTGCCGAGATAACTGCTTCATTCCTGGAAAAGCTGCCTTACCTACCGATGGGCGTAGACGAAGCACCTTATGCTTATTTCGTTAACGGCTCTCTGAATGACGAAAAGGTAAGTAAACAAGTCAAGTCGGAGCTGGAAAAGAGAGGATCTGAGCTGGACGTGAGCACTATCTCACAGGATATCATCATCGACAACTTCAGGTCAGAACCTCGTGACACCGAGAACCTGGCAGATTTTGTCAAAGGATTAAAGAACATTGGCTGTGACATAGCCTCAAACGATATTTTCATTGAAGACTGTATTGACAGTAGTATAGTCGATGACTTTCACCCCGATACAATCCCTCTGCAGGACAATCTTTACCGAGCCGGGTTGATCAATGATGACAATATCGGACGACTGTATGATCGGCTGATTAAAGACTGCTCAGAGTATAGCTCGGCTAGAAATATGCACGGGCTCTCTCTCAGCCTTTGTCCTGACTCTGAGGTAACCCGGTACTGGCGGCAGTTCAGGAGAACTAGTCAGGTAGGAATCACCTCGCCATCCGATCGCGGCATAACTACCGAGTCGTATACACGCTCTTTTCGGTACCTGCTGGACCGCGTTGACCAAGTGCATGACAATAGCGACTTCGGTAAATACTTTAGAAATGGTATTCCCGGTCAGCAATATTATGATCGTTTGCAGGGTAGTCCTCTATTAACCAAAGACAACAAGGTGAGGAAGTTTGTTTCTTGTCTCAAAGACATGCCTCTTACGCCGGAGATATATAGTATCCTCGGGCAGTCTCAGGTAAAGGCATTGGATATGTATAAAGAATGGAACGAAAAAGGAGCCCCCAATACCTTCCTCGGGCTTGCCGATCAGTACTATTTTACCGATATAGATAGTCTCATCAGCCTAAGTCGTAAAGCTGATGGTTTCCTTAGTGAATATCCTTTGGCAGATCTAGCTGGCAGAAGCCGGATCATCAATGCTTATGTCCAGGGCAAGGATGCTATCTTGGGTAAAGAGTATTTTGCTGACTTAGTCCTATATAACTGTGACGCAGACTATGTCTTTGGCGCTGCGGTAGACAACGAAAAGCTCGAGAAAATACATCAGCACCTGGATACACTTAGTCGGTTTAATTTATTCGACGGCGACCGAGCCAGGATGGTCAATTATGCCGTACTGGCTGATAGATTCGGTAGTGCCAGTCAGCTCTTTGACGAACTGGCTGGGGTTGATGAGCTTGATGAGACTACCCAAGACAGCCTCAATATTGTTCTACGAACATGCAATCGATACGATATTAGGACGGTTGAGGAGCTGGAGAACTACCGAGCAGTCGTCGCCGAACGAGCAACTAGCGACCTGGTCAGCGATGATGTCAGGGATGCTTGCGGGGCTATCTCGTTTATCATGCTGCCCGACCTTGATGGTTACGATTTGAGCTGTTTTGATCTCAATGCTCTGGGGCATCGCCATATCTTTAGTCCGGATGACGTGGCGACAATAAACCTATATCGCCAGATTAGCCCTACTAATTTTGGGCTTGAGTATGATGGTTGGCTAGACAAGTATCTCCCTGCTGACGAATCAAAAAAAGAGGAAATATATAATGGTAAAGCCACAGAGAGACTGCTTCAGACTATCGCCAGCTCGCCTCTCTGCGTGCCGGTTGAGGACGAAAGCGGTGTAGCTAAAATTACCAAGGTCGAAGGAGCAGTCTCTGATCTGATAAACAAACTTCACCACTACATCACCGACGACTGGAATAAATCGTTGATCGATCTGGAGGCCACGGGGGAGGGGATAGAGCACCTTGCTATAGAGGAAGACAGCCCCGATGGCGCCGTCGATGTAGTCAAGCTGACCGGCGCACCCTTTAAGATGCTCAGTCATACTATCTATGGACGCTATCTTCACCCTGATATTTTTCGCGCCCTGGTCAATGATCCCGGCATCTGGAATACCGCCCAAGGATCTGCCACTATTTCGACCAGCTGTATCGATGAGAAACACTACAGCAACTATCTACGAGCCGGCAGCGACGAAACCTCTCGGGTGCTACTGGGTTTTAATCATATTCAGCCCGGCGGCATCGTCGCCATGGCGCCGAATGACGGCTACCTACGAGGTAGCTTGAAGCTGGAAATGGGCGGCGTCCTATTTACCACTTGTGACGAACTCATGCGTAAGTTCGACCAGGTAAAGCACCTGCATGATAGATTTTATCGTTACAACGAAGTCGGTCTCTCTCGCATGTCGAGTGAGCCCGGGGCGAGGAACGGTCGCCTGCAACCATCGCACATCATCGTTCACGGCTCCGGCATTGATGATATCAATGAGAACAGTAAGAAGTTTGCTAGATATTTTGGTGTGCCAATTACTCTGATCGATGACGAGGCCTACCGTAAGAAGTATAATGTCGAGCCGGACTGAAACGTCTCCCTTGCCGGCTAACTCCAATCTAACAAGCTGCGTAAACTAGCTCGGTAAATTGCTTGTGTTATTATATTGATAGTACTGGGATAAGGACGATATATAAATGAGACACGAAAAAGCGGGGCAAGAGCAGCATGGTCATACGTCAAATGATGGATGGGATGACGGTTGGGAACCGGCTACTAAGGAAGAGTCGGCTAAAGCTGATACACTGAAGCCATCATCGTTCCGGTCAAAGATAGGCGAGATGGCAATGTCCTTTGCCGAATGGCTCAAAGGGGAGGGTACGGACAAGTCGGACAGACCGCCTGATGATCAGAACAATAGCGGCACCACTACCGCCACCCAGGGCAGCGAGGCAAGGTGGGGCAAGTCCGACGATCGTAATAATAGCGACGCCACTGTCACCGAGAAAAGCAAAGACAACATCACCTCGCTCAGCGAGCTAATCGAGACAACCCTCACGCCCGAGCAACAACAGGAGGTAAGAGAAACTGCCACCAAGCTTACCGAAGCTATCGTCGAGAATGAACAACCGGTAAGTGAAGAGCTGGCAGAGAAGCTGACGGCGATGGAGCAGCCGGTCAGAGACTGTACCATTAAGGAGATGTTATTCTGGACACAGCTTAAATATACCGACGAAGCTAAAGCCAGATTTGTGAGACCGATCAGCAGAGTCACCCAGCTTCTAACCGACCACCAACTATTTCTGGAGAACTACGACGGGCTAGCTAAAACAACTATCTCCTTCTTAGAGGACCTCCCGCGTTCCTCTATAGACGTAGATGAGGCGCCTTATGCCTACTTTGTCAACGGCGCACTCAACGACCGGCAGGTTGGTCAACAGATTAAGTTGGAGCTAGCAAAGAGAAAATTTAACTACAAGATCAATAACATTGCCCGGGGTGTCATCCTCAGTAGCTTTGCTAATCGCAAGAGAGACACTAAGAACTTAACTGAGTTCGCTAGGGGCTCAAGAATATCGGCTACGATGTAGCATCAAGTGATGATTTTCTAAAAGGGTGCATTGACTTTAGCATCATTAATGTTGATTATCCCGCCAAAGGGCGGCCTTATCTGCAAGATAACCTATACCGAGCCGGACTAATCAATGATGACAACATTGGTCGACTATATTGCCAACTACTCGAAGAAGACACACCTCCCCGTCGTGGATTTCCGGAGTTTGAGTATGTTATATCTCTTGATATTTGTCCTGAGTCAGAGGTAACGAAATACTGGCGACAGCTTCAGATTGCCGGACTATTCGGAGTGACTTCACCGGCTGACAATAATTTCGTTACCCACCGAGATATCGACTCCTTTCGATCGCTATGGATTGACACAAGCACCAATCCGGATAGACTGCGAGATAGCGATCTTTATGAGTGTTTCAAGGACGGTATTCCTGACCAAAGCTATTACGACCAACTAGCCGGGGCGCCCATACTATGCGACGGCGACAGGGCCGTCGAAGCTGTCAAATGCCTAAAAAATATGCCTCTAACGTCGGAAATCCTAGATATTCTGGGTCCTAATCAAAAGAAAGTACTGGATATATACCGAGAGTGGGAGCAGAAAGGTGCTCTAGGTACCTTCTTTAAGTCTGTCAATGCATCTGATATAACCACCGTTGATGAGCTTGTCGAGCTGAGTCGGCGGGCTGGCAGCTTCCTGGATAAATACCCTTTAGCTAACCTGGTGGATAGAGAGTCGGTAATTGATGCTCACATCCAGGGCAAGGATACTATCCTGGGCGAGGAATATTTCGGTGATCTGGTCTTATACGACTGTTACGCCGATAAATTGTTAAGTGTGATGGATGAAGAGTCGATCAAACAAGTACGTCAGCACCTGGACACACTGAGCCGCTTCGATCTATTTGACGGCGACCGCCCCAGGATGGTCAACTACGCCGTGCTGGCTGAAGAGCACCAAGAAGCCAGGCAGCTTTTTAATGAACTAGCCGGTGTTAGCCGGCTCGATGAAGATACAAGGAGGAACCTTAACCTCGTCTTACAGACGGGAAATCCTTATGGTGTCAAGACGGTTGAGGAGCTGGAGAACTACCGAGCCGTCATCGCCGAACGAGCCACCGGCGACCTGGTGAGTAACGATGTCAGAGATGCCTACAAGGCCATCTCATTCATCATGCTGTCTGATTTCGATGGCTGCAATGCAAACCACTTTGATCTGGAGACGCTCCGTCGGCGTCAAGTCTTGACTCCCGATGACGAAGCAGTCATAGATCTGTTTCGCAAAGTTGACCCCCGTAACTTTGGGCTTGAGTATGATGTAGAACGACGAGAGTATGTGCCCGCCGGTTACGACGACTGGGGCGCCGTTGAGTTTGAGTACGACGAAAGACAGGGAGAATATATATCTTCCGATAGTGCCGCTACTAACGGCGTGGCCACTGAGAAGCTGCTTCAGATCATCGCTAGCTCACCCCTCTGTGTACCGGTCAAGGATGAGAGCGGTGTAGCGAAGATCACCAAGATCGAAGGAGCGGGGTCTGATCTTGAAAATAAGCTCCGCCGCTACATCACCGATGACTGGAATAAATCACTGATTGACCTGGAGGCGACAGGCGAGGGAATAGAGCATCTCACTATAGAGGAGGACAATCCTAAAGGCGCCATTGAAGTGGTCAAGCTGACCGGTGCTCCATTTAAGATGCTTAGTCACACCATCTACGGACACTATCTTCGCCCTGATGTCTTCCATGCTCTGATCAACGATCCCGGCATCTGGAACATCGCCCAAGGCTCTGCCACTATCTCAACCAGCTGTATCGACGAGAGACACTGCTACAATTATCTGAAGGTTGGTAGCAATGAGAGTTCTCAGGTGCTACTGGGCTTCAATCATATTCAGCCCGGTGGTATCGTGGCTATGGCGCCGAATGATGGCTATCTACGAGGCAGTTTGGAGCTAAAGATGTTCAACGTACAATTCACCACCTGTGACGAATTGATGCGTAAGTTTGATCGGCTGACACACAACAGACATTTGAACTACAACGAAGTCGGCCTCTCGCGCATATCAAGCGAACCCGGAGCAAGGAATGGTCGCCTGCAACCATCACATATCATCGTCCACGGCTCAAGTACTGATGATATTAATGAGAACAGCAAGAAGTTCGCCCGCTACTTCGGCGTGCCAATCACTCTGATCGACGACGAAGCCTACCGCAAGAAGTATAACGTAGAGTAGAAACTCCGGCTCGACAATCATCCACATCAAGCCGACGGTCATGCTTTCAGCTTAACCGGGGAATAATCATGCTATTATAATCAGTGACCAAGTATACGCAAAGAAGAAAATGGAATCAGCTAAGCAAGAATCAAACCCATATGACCTCCCCAACGACAAGCAAGACGGTGATTGGGCACCCACCAACGCTTCGGCGGAAATCGACTTGTCCGATCTGTCATCCATCTGGTTGGAGCTGGGCGAGCTAGCCACTGCATTCACCGATAGACCTAAAGAGGAGAACCAAACTGAGCAAGTCGAGTTGTCCGACGACCAAGGCGGTAGCATTAGCTCTTTAGACGACCTAATCGCAGCTACTCTCACGCCCGAGCAACAACAAGGAACAAGAGAAGTTGCTACTGAGCTCATCGAAGCAATCATTGAGGATGAAGAGCTAGCAAGCAAAGAGCTGGCAGATAAGCTAATGGCGATGGAGCAAACAACCAGAGACTACACCATTAAACAGGCTCTGGATCTATCCCAGAACGAATACGCTCGAGAGCCCGACGAATTAGATGCTGAAGTAGGATACTTTGGGGATATGACTATCAATCGGGTCACCGACTTTATGACAGACCACCAGCTATTTCTAGAAAACTACGACGGATTAGCCGAGACCACCGTTTTATTCCTGGAAAAGCTGCCTGATTTTCCGATGAGTGTAGACGAGCCATCTTATGCTTATTTCGTTAATGGCGTCCTAAATGACGAAAAGATGAGCAAACAAGTCAAGTCGGTGCTGAAAAAGAGAAAATCCGAGCTGGACGTGAGCACTATCTCGCAGAGCATTATCATTGATAAATTCAAATTAGAGCTTCGTGACACCCGGAATCTAGCTGATTTCGCTAAAGGGTTGAAAAATATTGGCTGCGACATAGCCTCAGATGATACTTTCATTGAAGACTGTGTCGATAATAGCGTGATCGACGATTTTCATCCCGATGTAATTCCTCTACAAGACAATCTTTACCGAGCTGGATTGATTAATGATGACAACATTGGGCGACTATACGATCAACTAATCAAGGAATACTCAATGTGCAGTTCCCGCAGGGGCATGAATGGAATCTCCCTCAATCTTTGTCCTGACTCTAAGGCAGCCCGGTACTGGCGGCAGTTTCAGATGACTAGCCAGATTGGAATTATCTCACCATCAGATCACGGTATAACTTCTGAGCTACACATACACTCTTTTCGAGATCTTCTGGAATGCGTCGACCAGAAATATAGTAATAAAGACTTTAGCAAATTTTTTGAAGACGGCATACCTAGCCAACAGTATTATGATCGTTTGCAAAGCAGTCCTCTATTAACCAACGACGAGGAGATCGGAAAGTTTGTCTCTTGCCTCGGGGACATGCCTCTCACACCTGAGATCTACAATATGCTCGGGCAGTCTCAGACAAAAGCATTGGATATATATAAAGAATGGTGTGAAAAGGGAGCCCCCAGCACCTTCCTTGGGTTGGCCAGCCAGCATAGTATCACCGGCATAGATTATCTCATTGATCTGATCCATAAGGCTGACAGCTTCCTTGGCAAGTACCCTCTAGCCAACTTAGCGCACAGGGAGTCGGTCATTAATGCTCATGCCCAAGGTAAGGATTCTATTTTAGGCGAAGAGTATTTCGGAGATCTGGTTCTATACAACTGCCGCGCCGATCAAATGGTGAGCACGATGGATGATGAGTCGATTGAAGTGGTGCGTCGACACCTGGATACGCTTAGCCGGTTCAACTTATTTGACGGCGATCGGGCTAGGATGGTGAATTACGCCGTACTGACTGAGTACTCCGGTAGAGTTGGTCCACTCTTTGACGAGTTGGCTACGGTCGACGAGCTTGACGAAGCTACTCGTAATAGCCTTAATCTAGTCTTGCGGACACGCAACAAATTCGGTATCAAGACAGTCGAAGAGCTGAAAAATTACCGAGCAGTCATCGCTGAGCGAGCCACCAGCGACCTGGTCAGCAACTACGTCGGGGATGCCTGTCGAGCCATCTCCTTCATCATGCTATCTGACTTCGATGGCTACGACCTGAGCTGCTTTGACCTCGACACTCTGGGTCATTGCCACGTCTTGGGTCCGGATGACGTAGCAGTAATAAACTTATTTTGCCAAATTAACCCAATCAATTTTGGACTCAAGTACGACGATTGGCGAGACATGTATATTCCTCCCGACAGACCTAAGAAGGAGATATCTAATGGTGAGGCTACCGAGAAGTTGCTTCGGATAATTGCCGACTCACCCCTCTGTGTACCGGTCGAGGACGAGAGTGGCGTAGCGAAGATCACTAAGATCGAAGGCTCGGCTTCTGACCTAATCAGTAAGCTCCGCCACTACATTATTGATGACTGGAATAAATCATTGATCGACCTGGAAGCGACAGGCGAGGGGATAGAACACCTTACTATAGACGAGGATGATCCTGGTAAAGCTCTTAAAGTAATTAAGCTGACCGGTGCTCCCTTCAAGATGCTTAGTCACACCATCTACGGACAATATATTAACCCTGACGTCTACTGCGCCCTGCTGAAAGACCCTAGCGTTTGGAACACCGCCCAAGGCTCCGCAACTATCTCGACTAGCTGTATCGATGAGAAACACTATAGCAACTATCTACGAGTCGGCAGCGACGAAGCCTCTCGGGTGTTACTGGGCTTCAATCATATTCAGCCCGGCGGCATCGTCGCCATGGCACCAAACGATGGTTACCTGCGAGGTAGCCTGAAGACAGAGATGGGTGGCGTCGAATTCAACACTTGTGATGGACTAATGCATAGATTTGATCAGGTCAAGCGCCTACATAGTAAATACTATAGCTACAATGAAGTCGGCCTCTCTCGTATGTCAAGCGAACCCGAGGCGAGGAATGGTCGCCTGCAACCATCACATATCATCGTTCACGGCTCCAGTACTGATGACATCAATGAGAACAGCAAGAAGTTCGCCCGCTACTTCGGCGTACCGATCACCTTGATTGATGATGAGGCCTACCGTAAGAAGTATAACGTGGAACCGGGCTAAACACGGAACTGACGGTTGCTTATTTCCGAACACCATGGCAGCTAAACATACAGGAACGTCCACCGACCAAGCCGACGATGCTTGACCCAATGAGGGAGGGCTTTTACTATCCGATCATCTCCGGTAAAGAGCACCACGCTCTCCAGCCGGTGTGCCGTTAGCTGCCCCGTCGTCAGTTTAGCTCGCCAGCTGGCCTGCTCACGGCGCACCCTATCGGGCAGGCGAGCAAAAAAGCCGGCATTAAGCGACATACCATAGCGAAGTGCTGTCCGACCGATGATATAAGTACCCGACTGGTCGCCTCGAAAGGACTCATCCAGTGCGATCAGTTGCTTCTGCCCATGATAAATTGAGCCAAGGTCAAGAGGTGTGAACTGAGCCGATGTTCCGGTAATTCGCCGGAAATCCCTTCGCTTGGCTATGGCTCGAGGGCTAGCCAAGATGTCAACCGCCTGTACGCCGACTACGATCAGTATTATCATCGCCACTATTACCCCCGCCGACCGACCGTGATGGCGCTCTCGCCACTTCGTCAGCCCACTAGCAAAGAGGTAGCCGGACAGCAGGATAGTCGCATAGTAAAAGGCCCAAGCTTCTCGAGCTGAAGCCCGGAAAGCCGACCATAGCTCGTAGATTGGTTTAGGCACACTATATTGGACTAAAGTCGCAGGACCGACATCAATTCGCACTCCGACGGCAAAGACTAGTAGCAGCATAGAAACGGTCAAGCCGACTCGACACATCCAGCGATGTCGCCGCCAATACCGCCTCAAGCGAAGCCAGGCTGCCCGATAATTACCTCGCCAGAGCCAAGCAGCGAGCAAAAGCATCAGCCAGGTGCCGAGCCCAAGCCACATCATCGTCTCGCCGGAAGCTGAGCGATTAGGGAAGGCGGGTAGGACGGAATAACCTAGCGGGTTGGCGAAGCTCAGCAGATTAAAGCCTTTGTCTGCCAAGTCGTACACCTCCGCCCCCGTTCCCAAGCTAAAGCCTCCGACCAGATAAAACATGCCTACCGCTACTACGGCGGGGACGATCGTCATTATCACTAACGCTCGCCAGCGGCACCGACCACACCAACCTTGCCGGTCAATCAAGCGAACGATGGACAGCACCATTAGCACCCCCATCATTGGCAGGAAGTAGGGGTGGATCAAGATAGCCCCGGCGAGCACAGCCGCCCAGATAGCCGTTAGGCGACCTGCCGACTTAAGCCTCGGCGTCTCTATCACCAGTAATATCCCCAGGAGGATTATCCATTGACCGGCCAGGGCGGGATGATAAAAGCTACGAGCCAGCACTATCGGCGAGAGGGCAAAGAGGCT
>ERZ773063.2274-NODE-2274-length-10507-cov-10.972350_pt1 | contig 10507 bp, 10 predicted proteins | sample MGYA00580625_ERZ773063 | MGnify/ENA primary metagenome ERZ773063 (study PRJEB29015, sample SAMEA2738022) | human oral metagenome | biome: human oral; feature: human-associated habitat; material: dental | place: China | collected 2042 ...
CATGCCTCTATTATACCACGCTAGAGTCGATTCGTTGAGAATATGTTACAATAAAGGTGAGAAAATAGTCTAAATCATGAAAATCTCTCGACAACTGCGAATAGAGTCAGAGAGACGATGAATGACTCTACTCTAAAATATCGTCCAAGTGAAAGGACTAGTATGAAAATCACAAAAATCGAAAAGAAAAAACGGCTCTACCTCTTGGAGTTGGACGACAGTGAAAAGCTCTATGTTACAGAAGACACCATCGTCCGCTTCATGCTGTCTAAAGGAATGGAAATCACAGAGCAGGAGCTAAAAGAAATTCAAGACTATGCCCAATTCTCCTACGGAAAAAATCTAGCCCTCTACCACCTCTCTTTCAAGCAAAGGACTGCCAAGGAAGTCAAAGACTACTTAACGCAGCACGACATCCAACCAGAAATCATCAGTCAGGTCTTGGACAATCTAAAAAAGGATAATTGGATCAACGACAGAAAATATGCCAATTCTTTTATCCAATCCAACCTTCTCACTGGTGATAAAGGCGCTTTTGTTCTCAAGCAAAAACTCAGTCAAAGAGGGATTCCAAGTACTATCATAGAAGAGGAATTAAACCAGTTTGATTTCACTGAAGTAGCCGAGCGAGTTGCCGAAAAGTTGCTCAAAAAATACCAAGGAAAACTGCCCAGCAAGGCCTTGCAAGATAAACTCCTCCAAGCCCTGATAAACAAAGGATTTTCCTATAGCCAAGCCAAAACTGCCTATCAGCATTTGGAAATCGAAGAAGACCAGGAAACCCAGCAAGAACTGCTCTATAAAGAGCTAGACAAGCAATACCGCAAGTACTCCAAAAAGTACGAGGGCTACGACTTAAAACAGCGTCTGACCCAAGCTCTGGCTCGCAAAGGCTATGATTTTTCGGACATTGCCAGCGCTCTAAGAGAATATCTTTAAGATTTTCTATGAAAACTTAGGCATTTTTATGAAAATATGTTACAATAAAGAGGATAAACTTATAAATTGTAGAAAGTTGGTAGGTTATGAAACTTCCCAAAGAAGGCGACTTTATTACAATTCAAAGTTATAAGCATGATGGGAATCTTCACCGCACTTGGCGAGATACCATGGTACTAAAGACAACAGAAAATGCCATTATTGGCGTTAATGACCACACACTGGTAACAGAAAGTGATGGCCGGCGCTGGGTAACGCGAGAGCCTGCCATTGTCTATTTTCATAAGAAATATTGGTTTAATATCATTGCCATGATTCGTGATAATGGCACTTCATACTACTGCAACCTTGCCAGCCCCTATTATCTGGACAATGAAGCCCTCAAGTATATCGACTATGATTTAGATGTCAAGGTCTTCACAGACGGAGAAAAACGGCTGCTTGATGTGGAAGAATATGAACGTCATAAAAGGCAAATGAACTATTCGGATGATTTGGATTTCATTCTCAAGGAAAACGTCAAGATTCTGGTTGACTGGATCAACAATGAACGCGGTCCCTTCTCCGATGCTTATGTGAAAATTTGGTACAAACGTTATGTTGAACTAAAGAATCGATAAAGTTGTCAAAGAGCGCAAGCTCTTTTTTCTTGCCTTCTTTCTCAAAAATCCTTTGTCCAGCAAGGAAGCAATTTCTTGCAATTCCTACTTATTTCTTGTATGATAGAACCATCAATGCTGCTAGTAAAGCACTAGAGGACCAATTTCTGGTCCTCCACAGCAAATTTCTAGAAAGGAGTGAGTCTCATGGCTTTTACCAATACTCGTGGTCGCTATGCCAGCTTTGGCGCCATCACTAGCCTTCCAGATGATGTGATTGACACTTTCTGGTACATCATCGACAACTTCCTCAAAGATGTTTTCCCTTTGAATAATCTGATTCGCTTCGAGTTGATCAATAACCAAGGGAAGCTGACTTTCCGCTTCTCTGAGGACCATCTCGATACACTCATCTCCTTTGATTTCACCTATAAATTTGACCCATTCTATCCTCGCATGATCTACGTTGTGGATAATAACGGCAGAGAGACGGTCATGTTAGCCGATGAATACTCCATGTTTTAAGAAAGCAAAATCCAGTTGAGACACCGTCACTATGAGCGGTTCATCAACTGGATTTTTTCATTTTTTGTAAATCATTTTGATATGAGGCGTCGATTCAAAGATAAAAGGCTCTCCTTGACTTACAAAGCCGAATTTTTCATAAAGCCCCACGACTTGCTCCTGAGCCTCAATTTCAATCATTTTTCCCGGCCATTTTTTCTCACAAAGAATCAAGATTTCCTCTACCAATCTATTCCCTAGGCCCTTTCCCCGGGCTGACGGGGCTGTTACAAGGCGGCCAAAAACGACTTTTTCATCTTCCTCAAACACGCGGGCATAGGCATCCACTTCCTCTTGCTCATTTACATGGAAAATGTGCACAGCTGTTAGATCTTTCTCATCCAATTCATGATAGATTCGCTCTTGCTCGACGACAAAGGTATCGATCCGCAGTTTTAAAATCTTGTAAAACTCTGGTGTATCTAATTCTTGCAAATATTTTTTATGCCACATGCTTGTTTCCGTCCTTGCTTTATTATATAATAATTGTAAATGCAACTATCAAAGGAGTTCTTATGGATTACCGTCAGTTATTTCGTCAAATGGGTTTCATCTCCCGTCAAGCCATGATGAAAATGAACCAAGAAGCTAGCCAATACGGGCTTGATAATAATCTCTTTCTCATTCTTACTCGCATTGTCGAACACCCCGCCATCCATCAATCTCAGCTGGCAGAGCTGGTTCAGATTGACAAGACTACCCTGAGCAGGTCTCTTCGAAAGTTGGAGGAAAGGGGCTTGATTGTCAAGAAAACTAAGCAAGAGAATAAGAAATTCAAGGAGCTCTATCCACTGACTCCTGCACTAAAAGTATATGATAAGCTGATTGGCTACGAGGACAGATATATTCAGACTAGTCTGCATCAACTGACTTCATCTGAACTCTTTCAGTTGGATCATATCTTACAGAAAATCCAAAACTCCCAACAAGAAGAAGTATAACACAATAAAGTTGCATTTGCAACTATTTGACATCGAAAACTAAAGCTATTAAAAGCGGCTGCTGCAAGTGACTGAGAAGATACCCTCGTCTCTGCAAGCAAAACCGCCTTAATAGCTTTTTAAGTTAGTTGATTGAAATCCCAGATTCGATCCATCCAGCCTTCATAGAAATCAGGCTCGTGGCAAACCATGAGGATGCTGCCCTTGTATTCTTTCAGAGCGCGCTTGAGCTCCTCCTTGGCATCTACATCCAAGTGGTTGGTCGGCTCGTCCAGAACCAGAACATTATTTTCTCGGTTCATGAGGAGGCAAAGGCGGACCTTAGCCTGCTCCCCACCTGAAAGGACCTGGATCTGGCTCTCGATATGCTTGGAAGTTAAGCCACATCTAGCCAGAGCAGCTCGGACTTCTGCCTGATTAAGGGCTGGAAAGGCGTTCCAGACTGCTTCCAGCGGTGTCTGACGATTGCCGCCCTCTACTTCCTGCTCGAAATAGCCCAGCTCTAGATAGTCCCCACGTTCGACCTGACCTGCGATAGGCGGGATAATCCCCAGCAAACTCTTGAGTAGGGTTGTTTTCCCAATCCCGTTCGCCCCTATAATAGCCACCTTTTGGTTGCGCTCAAAAGTCAGATTAAGAGGCTGAGTTAGAGGCCGGTCGTAGCCAATCTGCAAGTCCTTGGCTTGGAAGATAAAACGGCCAGGTGTACGTGCAGACTTGAAATCAAAGGATGGTTTTGGTTTCTCACTTTGCAACTCAATAATGTCCATCTTATCCAGCTTTTTCTGGCGGGACATGGCCATATTACGGGTCGCTACACGGGCTTTATTGCGAGCTACAAAATCCTTGAGGTCTGCAATTTCCTTCTGCTGGCGCTCGTAGGCTGCTTCCAGCTGAGATTTTTTCATCTCATAGACTTCTAAGAATTGGTAATAATCACCAGAATAGCGGGTCAACTGCTGATTTTCTACATGGTAGACGATATTGATGACGTCATTCAAGAAAGGAATATCATGTGAGATCAGGACAAAGGCGTTTTCATAGTTTTGGAGGTAACGCTTGAGCCAGTCAATGTGCTCCGCATCCAGATAGTTGGTTGGCTCGTCCAAGAGCAGGATATCTGGTTTTTCCAGAAGCAGCTTGGCCAAAAGAACCTTGGTCCGCTGCCCGCCAGATAGCTCTGTCACATCACTCTCCATACCGTAGTCCATGACGCCAAGAGCCCGTGCGACCTCATCAATCTTGGCATCTAGCGTATAGAAATCTCGGCTCTCCAAGCGGTCCTGCAGTTCGCCTACTTCTTCCATGAGGGCATCCACATCCGCTCCATCCTCAGCCATGCTCATGTAGATTTCATTGATACGGGCCTCAGTCTTGAACAGCTCGTCAAAGGCTGTCCGCAGCACATCGCGGACAGTTTGGCCCTGCTCCAACACAGCATGCTGGTCCAGATAGCCAGCCGTCACATACTTGGACCACTCAACCTTGCCCTCATCTGGCAGCATTTTACCCGTCACAATGCTCATAAAGGTTGACTTTCCCTCACCATTGGCACCGACTAGACCAATATGCTCCCCCTTGAGCAGACGGAAGGATACATCCTCAAAAATAGCCCGGTCTCCAAAACCGTGGCTGAGATTTTTCACTTCTAAAATACTCATCTTTTCTCCTCTATCATTGATTACAGTTCCTTGATTATACCATCTTAGGAAGCCAATTGGCAAGAAAATAAAAGAGGCTGGGACAAAAGTCCTAGCCTCTCAATTGTCTTTGGATTGTCGAGCAAGACGCAGTGGTTGAGTGGGCTCTACTACGCTGATTTCATCAGCTTTTACAGCCCTACTCAACTGTGCGGAGGTGGGATGACGAAATCGAATTCTAACGAATGACCGATTTCTGTCCCACTCTCTCTAACTTTATAAAATTTTTGCACTGGTGCGGGTAATATCTTCTACTTTTATATTGTGTGCTTCAAACTTGGCCTTCAAGGAAACTAAGTCAACATCTCCGTCAATTTGTACCTCAATGACAACTTTACCGTCCTTACGAGGAATATTGACCGTGTTTGAAATATTGAGGTTTTCTTCGACAAGCAAGGCGATAATATGCGATAGGACACCAACCTCGTCTTCCGTGACAAAGCGCATCCGAACGCCCTTTTCGCCATAACCAGAAACTTCTAGAAAAGCTTTGAAAATGTCGCGATCCGTAATGATTCCATAGACCTGCTCATTGTCAACAACTGGTAAGATTCCAATTTTATTTTTCAGCATCAAATAAGTCGCATCTTCCAGACTAGCATACTGGGAAATAGTAACGACATCGTGAATCATCACATCTCTTACTTTAGTTTTATTCAGAAGATAGTTCATTTCATAAATAGATAGGCTCGTTGCCTTTGATGGACTTGCTTCTGCGATTGTTCCTTCTGTCACAAGGCCCACCAGCTTATCATTTTCAATCACGGGCAAGCGGTGCAATTTTTGGTCGCGCATAATATCTGCCGCATGCGCAATCGTTGTGTCTGGGCTAATGTATACAACCTTGCGTGTCATAAAATCTTTTACTGCCATGAGAAGCCTCCTCTAGTTTCTTTTTCTAATCTTATTATACTGTATTTTCCAACTAATTTCAAACGCTTTCACAGTTTTCTCTTATGTTTTCAAAATTTAGAAAAATCAGGCAGGCTACCTATAAAAAAGCTAGATTCTCCTATGAGAAAACGAGGGGGAACGTTTGACCCAGCCTCGCTTTAGCCTATCTCTATAGTTTCTTGTCTAATACCACTAGCGACAAGATTACCAAAAACGATTGAAAGAGAAAATTGATCAGCCAAATGCTACTTTTCTATTATTTCTCCAAACTTCTAACAAAGGCCTGGTAAGTCTGTTCCATTAGCATGGTAATGGTCATCGGTCCGACCCCTTTTGGAACCGGCGTAATGAGACTAGCCACTTCTGCCACTTCGTCAAATTTAACATCGCCAATCAACTTGCCATTTTCATCCCGGTTCATGCCGACATCAATCACGACAGCTCCTTCCTTGACAAAGTCCTTGGTTACAAAATGTCCTCGTCCGATAGCCACCACTAAAATATCAGCTTTCTTTGCAATTTTTGCTAAATGATGGGTCCTTGAGTGCGTCAAAGTAACGGTCGCATTTTTAGACAACAGAAGCTGAGCCATAGGTTTACCGACAATATTACTACGGCCAATCACCACCGCATTCTTTCCTTCCAAGTCCACCTTATATTCGCGGAACATTTCCATGATTCCTGCTGGTGTAGAAGGGATCATCAAGGGATGTCCTGACCAAAGTCGCCCCATATTGGTCGGATGAAAGCCATCTACATCCTTGTCTGGATCAATGGCTAATAGAACTGCTTCGTCATCAATGTGGGCTGGCAAAGGAAGCTGGACTAGGATTCCGTGCCAAGCTGGATCCTGATTATATTTAGCAATCAAAGCCAGCAATTCTTCCTGACTCGTTGACTCAGGCAGACGCACAACTTCACTGCGAAAACCAGCAGCTAGAGCAGACCGCTCTTTATTTCTCACATAAACCTGACTGGCTGGATTGTCGCCCACCAAAATCACCACTAAACCAGGTTCCTGACCTGTCTCTGATTTTAACTTTGCTGTTTTTTCTGCAAGTTTCGCTTGAAGCTTTTCTGCTAAAGCTTTCCCGTCAATAATGTTTGCCATTCTTTTCTCATTTCTTTTTCACTATATTTATTCATTATATCAGAAATCCTTCTGTCCCACTTATACATTTTTCTTATATAAAGTTATAAGATTAAAGACTGAGCTTTACGAGCAAAATAAAAAAGCAGAACCCTGCTTTTTAGTATAATAATTCATAAATTTCCATGGCAATCAAGTCAATACTATCGAAAGTATAAGTCTCACGCGCTGCCACATCACGCAGAGTAAAAATTGGTCCATTTTCTTCGTCGTAGCTGTACGCCACTTCGGCAACAACCACTCCTTCACGTTCAAAATTACGTTTTAAATTTCCACCATCTTTGGCCATAGCTTCCAAACGATTGATGATTCTAACTAAATGTGATTCCATTTTATTTCTCCTATTTACTTGCTTCTCTCCTATTTTACCATAAAAAGAAACTGAAATACCAGTAAAAGACCATTTTTTTCTCTTTTCGCACTATAATTTCTCAAAAAATCAGTCTCAGGGAGGATTTTGTAGTAAATTCTTGCATTGTGCAAGAATACTGATATAATGAAACTATAATACTTTGACTATTTTTGACCATTTAAAAATAGGTGGATCTACGGCCAAAGAAAGAGGTAGAATATGCTTTGTCAAAATTGTAAAATCAATGAATCAACCATCCATCTCTATACAAATGTAAACGGAAACAAGCAGCAGATTGACCTTTGTCAAAACTGCTATCAAATTATGAAAACTGACCCTAACAATAGCCTTTTTCGAGGACTGACTCAGGCTAACAATCAAGGAATTGATCCTATTGACGATTTCTTTAACAGTCTTGGTAATTTTCAACAACCCCAAGAACCAAATCCAAATATCCCGCCAACTCAATCTGGAGGTGGATACGGTGGCGGTGGCTATGGTGGCAATTCCAATCATGGAGGCGGAGCACGCCAACAGGCTCCGCAAAAGCCAAAAGGTCTCCTAGAAGAGTTTGGTATCAATGTGACTGAGATCGCCCGTAAAGGAGAGATTGACCCTGTCATTGGTCGGGACGAAGAGATTACTCGTGTCATTGAAATCCTCAATCGCCGCACAAAAAACAATCCTGTCCTCATTGGAGAGCCCGGTGTCGGAAAAACGGCTGTGGTCGAAGGCCTAGCCCAGAAGATTGTGGATGGGGACGTACCTCACAAACTCCAAGGCAAGGAAGTTATCCGCCTAGACGTTGTCAGCCTAGTACAAGGGACTGGTATCCGTGGTCAATTTGAAGAGCGGATGCAGAAGCTCATGGACGAGATTCGTTCTCGTCAAGATGTCATTCTCTTTATTGATGAAATCCATGAAATTGTCGGAGCAGGCTCTGCTGGCGATGGCAATATGGACGCTGGGAACATCCTCAAACCAGCTCTGGCTCGCGGAGAACTCCAAATGGTTGGAGCTACTACCCTCAATGAATACCGTATCATCGAGAAGGATGCAGCCCTCGAACGCCGCATGCAGCCCGTTAAGGTAGACGAGCCAACTGTTGAAGAAACCATCACCATCCTCAAAGGGATTCAGAAAAAATACGAAGACTACCATCACGTCAAGTACACAGATGCGGCCATTGAAGCAGCTGCCCTTCTCTCTAACCGCTACATCCAAGACCGCTTCCTGCCAGACAAGGCTATTGACCTCTTGGACGAGGCTGGCTCTAAGATGAATCTGACCCTCAACTTTGTTGATCCTAAGGTTATTGACCAGCGGCTGATTGAGGCCGAAAACCTCAAGGCTCAGGCGACTCGCGATGAAGACTTTGAAAAAGCAGCTTACTTCCGCGATCAGATTGCCAAATACAAGGAACTTCAGAAGACGAGCGTACTGGATAACGATATCCCAATTATCAGCGAGAAAACCATTGAGCATATCGTGGAGCAAAAGACCAATATCCCCGTAGGCGACCTCAAAGAGAAAGAACAGTCTCAACTGGTCAATCTCGCCAGCGACTTAAAGGCTCATGTCATCGGCCAAGATGATGCCGTGGATAAGATTGCCAAGGCCATCCGCCGGAATCGGGTCGGACTAGGAAGTCCTAATCGCCCAATCGGCAGCTTTCTCTTTGTCGGACCAACTGGTGTCGGTAAGACTGAGCTTTCTAAGCAACTGGCCATTGAGCTCTTTGGCTCGGCTGACAGCATGATTCGTTTTGACATGAGTGAATACATGGAGAAACACAGCGTAGCCAAGCTGGTTGGTGCGCCGCCAGGCTATGTCGGCTATGAGGAGGCTGGCCAGTTGACTGAGCGCGTCCGCCGCAATCCATACTCGCTCATTCTATTGGATGAGGTAGAAAAGGCCCATCCTGACGTTATGCACATGTTCCTTCAGGTTCTAGATGATGGCCGCCTGACCGATGGTCAAGGTCGGACTGTCAGCTTCAAGGATACCATTATCATCATGACATCCAATGCCGGAACGGGAAAGGCTGAAGCCAGCGTTGGCTTTGGGGCAGCTCGTGAAGGCCGTACCAATTCCGTCTTGGGTGAATTGGGCAACTTCTTCAGTCCTGAGTTCATGAATCGCTTTGACGGCATTATCGAATTCAAGCCACTCAGCAAGGACAACCTACTGCAAATTGTCAACCTTATGCTAGACGATGTCAACCAGCGCTTGGCAACCAACGACATTCATCTGGATGTTACGGAGAAGGTCAAGGAAAAATTGGTTGACCTAGGCTACGATCCAAAAATGGGCGCTCGCCCACTACGCCGTACCATTCAGGACCATATCGAAGATGCTATTACTGACTGCTATCTGGAAAATCCAAGCGAAAAAGATCTCAAAGCTATCATGACCAGCAATGGAAAAATTCTCATCAAATCAGCCAAAAAGTCTGAAGCAGAAAAAACCAAGCTCGATGAAAGCCAAAGTTAACTGATTTTAGCTCTGCGTCTTGATAAACTTTTAAAAACAAGAAGAGAACGGATAAAGTATGCCGTTCTCTTTTTGAATTCTATTTAATTTTTAGTGGAGCTCACTGGATAGCCTTATCTTCTAGCGCTCTCTAGCGTAATTAACCATGTCATAAGGTAGAGTATTGGCTCTTTCTTTCAGTGAGTAATTTTCTAAATTATTGACATTTTGGCGCAGGCGTTTTGCATAGCTACTTGAGATCAATTTCTTTTTCTCATATTCAAAGATAATTTTTCTCTCCAAATAATAGCCCCAGATCATTTCTGAGATGTTATTGGGCTTGAATCGCGCAATAACACGCTCGATGAAGGCACCACTACCGATGATCTCCGTTTCTCTTAGTCGAGATTCCTGCAAAAAAGTAATTAGAGAAGGCTTATAGATTCCTTTTAGATGTTCCAAACTTTCGATAATGACTTCGGTATTGGACAGATAAAGCTCTGCTATATCCTCCATATCCTCAGCAGTTAGATGCTTAGCTCCACCTTGCCTCCAAGAACGCCATCTAGCACCAAGGGTGACGATTTCATGGAGCAACATACGCAACACGCGCAGCGTAACGAGAAACATATAGATAAAGCGAGAAACTAAGTTTCGATTGATGCCCTGCTCAATATTATGTAGATAACGCTGATAAAGGTGATAGCTACGGTCGCTGATTTTTCCTTCCTCAAAAGCTTGCTCCAACTGACTCGGAATCAAAAGAATAGTCGCAATGGAGACAGTTCCTTTTACACCTGAGAAGGTCAGCAGCAGCATTTCCTTCAGGTAGTTTCCAACTTTCTTGTGCAATCTTCTGATTCGAATGAAGTAAAAAGTGAACAACATGACAAACC
>ERZ773063.2280-NODE-2280-length-10490-cov-3.012266_pt1 | contig 10490 bp, 8 predicted proteins | sample MGYA00580625_ERZ773063 | MGnify/ENA primary metagenome ERZ773063 (study PRJEB29015, sample SAMEA2738022) | human oral metagenome | biome: human oral; feature: human-associated habitat; material: dental | place: China | collected 2042 ...
AGTCATCTTTGAAATTCGACTCGCTTGCGGAATTTAAATCGCTCTTGCAACCGGGCTTGCTTTTAAGGCTTAAAGAATTTTCGCCGCCGCGCACGCTCTTTTGAGCCGCGCCGCCGAAAATGCCCGCCTGCCTCAAAATCGCGCCGCTAGCGGCTCTGATTATCGGCGCTACGATATGTAGGTCGTATTTGGCGGCCAGCCGCGCCATCAGCTCCTGCTTATGCTCACTCTGCTCGCACGCGATGGAGCGGGGCATCTTTTTAAGCTCGCTAAAGAATGAATTTAGCTCATATTCGCCCAGCAGTACGATCCGCGCGCCGTTGTCTTTGGCGACCTTCATATAGTAATCGATCCGATTTTCGCTCATCGAAAGCGTCGGTAGCTGTAAAACGCATACGTTTATCATCGCTGCCTCCTAAGCCTGCTCGGGCGCGTTTATTTCGGCGACCTCGAGTTTGGCGTTTTCTAAAATTTCCTTCGCCTCCTTTAGCAGCGCGACGCCCTGTTTATACAGCTTCACGCTCTCCTCTAGGCTCAGATCCTTGTCGTTTAGGCTCTTTAAAAGCGCGTTAATCTTTTCTATTTTTTCCTCAAAACTCATCCAAAATCCTTTTTATGATGTAATCAAATTTTTCTATCTCGACCAAAAACGCGTCGTGTCCGTAGTCGCTGTCGATCTGCGCGTAGCTCGTGCGATCCTTTTTGCCCAGATCGCTCATCGCATCGTAAATTTCTTTCATCAGCCCCGGCGGAAAGAGCACGTCGCCTTTGAAAGAGATGAGGTGCAGGCGCGATCTGATCTGCGCGCAGGCATTTTTGAGATTGCCGTAGTGGCGCGTGCAGTCAAATATATTCATCATCTTGGCGATGTAGAGATAGCACAGCGGATCGAACCTGCGCGCGAAATTTTCGCCGTTGTATTCAAGGTAGCGATCGACCTGAAAACGTCCGTTGATCTCGTAAAGACCGTCGGTCTCGACGTAGTTGCGCCCGAATTTATTCTGCATCGAGCTTGGGCTTAGAAAACTTATATGCCCCGCCATGCGCCCCACCGCCATGCCGTCAAGTCCGCGCTCGGCGATTAGATTTTTATCGTAGTTGCCGCCTTTGAAATTTGGATCGCGCAAGATGGCCTCGGTCGCAATCTTATTAAACGCGATCGCCCAAGGCTGCGTAGCGTATGTGCTTGCGAGCACAAAAATTTCATCCGCAAATTCCGGATATTCGATCGCGTAGCACAGCGCCTGCATGCCGCCCAGGCTGCCGCCGATAACGGCGCGGGCGCGGGCGATGCCTAGGCGCTTTAAAAGCATCATCTGCGCGCGCACGACGTCTGAGACGACCACTACGGGAAAGCGCAAGCGGTACTCGCGGCCGCTGCTTTCATCGACATCAAGCGGGCATGTCGAGCCGAACGGTGAAGCTAAAATGTTTATGCAGATGACGAAAAATTTTGTCGTATCGACCGCTTTATGATCGCCGATGAGCCCGTCCCACCAGCCGGGCTTAACGTCGCCCTCGTAAAGTCCTGCGGCGTGCGCGGAGCCCGTTAGAGCGTGGCATATGACGATGACGTTGGATTTATCCGGATTTAGCTCACCGTAGGTTTCATAGGCGAGCTTGAAGTTGGAAAAGACGCGGCCGCTCTCCAGATAGAGCGGCTCGTCGAAATTTTGAATTTTGCTTTGAAGGATCACTGATTTACTCGGTAATTCGGCGCTTCCTGCGTGATGATGACGTCGTGGACGTGGCTTTCTTTAAGACCTGCGCTCGTGATCTCGACGAATTCCGCCTTTTGCTGAAAGGTCGCGATATCCTTGCTGCCGCAGTATCCCATCGAGCTTCGCAAGCCGCCTAGCAGCTGAAAGATCACGTCTTTTAGCATACCCGCGTAAGGCACGCGTCCCTCGACGCCCTCGGGCACGAGCTTTTCTTTTGCGGTGCCGTCTTGAAAGTAGCGATCCGAGCTTCCCTTCTGCATCGCCGCCAAAGAGCCCATGCCGCGGTAGGTTTTGTACTGGCGCCCCTGAAATGTAATGAGCTCGCCCGGGGTTTCGTAGCAGCCTGCTAGTAAGCTTCCCATCATCACCGAGCTTGCGCCCGCGGCTAGGGCTTTGGCGATGTCGCCCGAGTATTTGATGCCGCCGTCTGCGATGATCGGAATTCCAAATTTAGCCGCCTCGATCGCGCAATCGTTGATCGCGGTAAACTGCGGTACGCCCACGCCCGCTACGATGCGCGTAGTGCAGATCGAGCCCGGGCCGATGCCTACTTTAATCGCGTCGGCTCCTGCGTTTGCGATATCTTTTATGCTGGCGGGGTTTGCGACGTTTCCGACCACTACGTCCACGTCAAAATTTCGCTTTAGCTCCTTAAGCGTGTCGATAATGCCTTTGGAGTGTCCGTGCGCAGAGTCCATCACAAGCGCATCTACGCCCGCTTTTACAAGAGCTTCGGCTCTTTGCAGATGGCCTACGCTGATTGCTGCGGCGACGCGAAGGCGTCCGAATTTGTCTTTATTAGCGCTTGGATATTCGATGCGCTTTTTAAGGTCTTTAATCGTAATAAGCCCCTCTAGATGGCCGTTTGCGTCGATTATCGGAAGCTTTTCTACCTTATTGTTTCTAAAAATTTTCTCCGCATCATCAAGCGTGCAGCCCTTCGGAGCGGTAATTAGCGGAGCTTTGGTCATCTTCTCGCCCACAAGCGCGGCGGTGTCGGTTTCAAAGCGCAGGTCGCGATTGGTCAAAATCCCAATCAGCACGCCGTTGTCGTCGATAACGGGAATGCCGCTAATATGGTACTCGCTCATCAGATCGAGAGCGTCTTTGATCGTGGCGTCCGCCTTGATCGAGATAGGATCGATAATGACGCCGCTTTCGCTCTTTTTTACGCGGCGAACCATCTTGGCTTGGGAGTCCTCGTCCATATTTTTATGGATTACGCCGATGCCGCCGAGGCGCGCCATCATTATCGCGGTGCGGTACTCGGTGACCGTATCCATCGCAGCACTCACGAGAGGGGTATTTAGCGTGATATTTTTCGTAAAACTCGTGCTGATATCGACCTCTTTGGGTAAAATTTCAGAGTATTGCGGTACCAACAAAACATCCTCGAAGGTCAGAGCCTTTTTGACGATCTTCATACTTATCCTTTCACGATTTTTTCTAAACTCAAGCCGCCGTCCAGCACCGTTTGTTCGTCGTAGGCGCGCCCGATGAGCTGCGCGCTGATATTAAGAGCCTCTTTGTTTTTCGCTACCGGCACTGAGATTACGGGAAGTCCCGCTAAATTTACGCCGATCGTGTAGATGTCGCTAAGATACGCACGCAGCGGATCGCTAAGCTCGCCGAATTTATACGCCACGCCCGGCGCGATCGGCATAAAGATCAAATCGGCGTCTTTTAAAATTTCCTCATATTCGCTTTTGATGAATGCCCTTGCCTTCTGCGCTTTGATGTAATACGCGTCGTAGTAGCCGCTGCTTAGCACGAAGGTGCCTAGAAGCATGCGGCGCTTGACCTCGTCGCCAAATCCTTCGCCGCGGGTGTTGGCGTAGAGCTCTTTTAAATTTAGAGCCTTCGCGCGGTTTCCGTAGCGCACGCCGTCGTAGCGGCTTAAATTTGCGCTAGCCTCGGCGGTCGCGATGATGTAGTAGGTCGCGATGTCGTATTTGGAGCTACAAAGATCGCGGTAAACGATCTCATGCCCGAATGATTTTAGCTTTTCTATAGTTAAATTTAGAGCCTCTTTGACCTGCTGCGAGGCCTCGTCCACGTAGTTTTTTATAACGGCGATCTTAAGCTTGCGATCGGCGTTTAGCTTATCCGCGGTGCTTTCGTAAGCGCCCGCGTAGCTCGTGCTGTCCATCTCGTCGCGACCTGCGATGATATCGTATAAAATCGCCGCATCTTCGACGCTGCGCGTGATCGGTCCTATCTGATCGAGGCTGCTAGAATACGCCGCAAGCCCGTAGCGACTGACCCTGCCGTAGCTCGGCTTAAAGCCTACGCAGCCGCAAAATGCCGCCGGCTGGCGGATAGAGCCGCCCGTATCGCTTCCGAGTGCGGCTACGGCGATATTTGCGGCTACGGCAGCCGCGCTTCCGCCGCTACTGCCGCCGGGTACGCGCGAGTGATCGGTCGGATTGAGCGTTTTGCCGTAGAATGAGCTCTCAGTCGTGCTTCCCATCGCAAACTCGTCCATATTCGTTCGTCCAAACGGCGCTAGGCCGCGCTCGCGTAGCTTTTTGATCACCGTTGCGTCGTATGGTGCTACGTAACCTTGCAGGATTTTACTCGCCGAGGTGATGCTCCAATCTTTTACCTGGATGTTATCTTTGATCGCGATCGGCACGCCCTGGCCGCTGATATTTAGAGCCTCGCCCGTGAGCTGCTCGACGTAGGCGCCGAGCTCTTTGGTTTTTAAAATTTTATCCTTTAGCTCCGCTCTAAGCGCCGAAATTTCATCCCCGCTCAGCTTTAGAGCCTCTTTCAAACTTATCATCTGCCATCCTTAAATTTATTCACGAAATAGATCCCCACGCCCGTCGCTACGCAGATCAGCGCGATCGTAAAAAATACGAAGCCGAGACTTATGGGGCTAGCGAGCATGCATGACCTTCGCGCAGCGCGGGCAGAGCTCATCAGGCTCTTTTGCGTTAAATTTCCAGCACCGCGGGCATTTGTGTTTCGATGATTTTACGAGGCGGAAAATTTCGTCATTTATCTTAAACTCCGCCAGAGCTTCCTCGCTTTGCAGAGTGTCCACGTCGCTTACCATGAACCAATCCGCCACGCCTAGGATGTCGTTTGATAAAATTTCGTTCGAGCTCGTTTGCAAAACCAGCTCAAGCGTCGATTTGATGATCTTGTCCTTTTTTAGCGCATCGATAAGCTCGAAAAATTTCTCCCTCGATTTGATTAAAATTTCGTCAAATTCTAGAAAATCGTCAAATTCTATCGGCTTATATGTCAGATCGAAAGCGTCCTGCTTGCTCTCTTTAATGATTTGCGGCGCAAATTCCATCACTTCGTCGATCGTGTAGGTTAGCGTAGGCGCGATCAGAGGCAGCAGCGCTCGCGTGATCAGAGCGATCGCACTTTGCGCGCTTCTGCGGCGCGGCTCGTCGGGTGCGTCGCAGTAGAGCCTATCTTTGCAGATATCAAGATAAATTCCGCTCAGATCGGCGCTTAAGAAATTTAGCAAGGCGTTGAAGCCCTTTGAAAAATCGTAGTTTCTAAACGCCGCTTCCGCGCTCGCAAAGGCGTTTGCCGCGCGCGTTAGGATCCAGCGGTCGAGCCGCGTAAAATTACCCGTCTCGATCTCGCCCAGATCGCTGGTGCTTGCGAGTAGAAATCTTATAGTATTGCGGATCTTGCGGTATTGCTCGCTTACCTGTTTAAGGATATTGTCGCTGATCTTTAGGTCGGTCGAATAATCGCTCATCGCGACCCACAGGCGTAAAATTTCAACGCCGTGGCTCTTTGCGACCTCTTGCGGATAGACGACGTTTCCGACTGATTTACTCATCTTTTGGCCCTTCTCATCGACGGTAAATCCGTGCGTGAGGATGCTTTTGTATGGCGCGCATTCATTGATCGCGCAGCTTAGCAGAAGCGAGCTTTGAAACCAGCCGCGGTGTTGGTCGCTACCCTCAAGATACATATCCGCAGGGAATTTGCCCGCATCGTAGGCGCCGCTTTGCAGCACCGCCTTCCACGTCGAGCCGCTATCGAACCAAACGTCTAAAATATCCATCACCTTTTCTAAATTTTCAGGCTTATAGCCGCTGTCTTGCGGTAAAAGCTCCGAAATTTCCATCTGCCACCAAGCATCCGCGCCTTTGGCTTTAAAAATCTCGTAGATATTATTTAAAATTTTTTCATCAAAGATCGGCTCTTTGGTGCTTTTGTCGCGGAAAAACGCGATCGGCACGCCCCAATCTCTCTGGCGTGAGATACACCAATCGGGGCGGTTTTCTATCATCGAGCTTAGGCGGTTGATGCCGCTTTGCGGATAAAATTTAACCTTCTCAATTTCTTCTAATGCCACTTGACGCAGCGTTTTGCCGCTAAGTTTAGGCTCGTCCATCGCGATAAACCACTGCTTCGTCGCGCGGTAGATCACCGGTTTGTGCGTGCGCCAGCAGTGCGGATAGGAGTGGACGAATTTGCCGGATTTGATAAGCGCGGGGCCTAGAAGCTCTAAAATTTTCTCGTTCGCTTTGAAAATATGCATCCCTACGAGCTCATCTACGACGTCTGCGCGGAAGAGTTTTTTGGTTTTAAGTGTCTCGTCGAAACAGCCGCCCTCATCCACGGGCATAATCACCTCGATGCCATATTTAAGCCCTACGAAATAATCGTCCTCACCGTGCCCAGGAGCCGTATGCACGAGCCCGGTGCCGCCGTCCATCAGGACGTGCTCGCCGAGGATAAACTTTGAAGCTCTATCGTTTAGCGGATTGATCGCGTTTAAGCCCTCAAGCTCGGTAGCCTTAAATTCTTTTACGATCTTGCCGTTGGTGATGCCCAGGCTTACGAGGCTTTCGACCAAAGGTTTTGCAAGGATCAAATTTTCGCTCGTCAGCGCGTAAATTTCATTCGGGTTCAAAGATATTGCGCCGTTTGCGGGCAGCGTCCAAGGCGTGGTCGTCCAGATGACCGCTTTAGCGCCTTTCGCGCCGATTTTAGCGTTTGCTTCATCGCTTAGATCGAACGCCACGAAGATCGAGTAGTCCTCTTTGTCTTTGTACTCGACCTCAGCTTCTGCAAGCGCGCTTTTTGCCGCCCAGCTCCAAAACACGGGCTTACTTCGCTCGATCAAAATTCCTTTTTTCGCGATCTGGCAGAGCGCCTTGTAAATTTCAGCTTCAAACTCAAATTTTAGCGTCAGATACGGATCGTCCCAGTCGCCCAAAATCCCCATATCTTTAAATTCATTGCGCTGCACGTCGATGAACTCTTTGGCGTGCTGCCTGCAAAGCTCGCGTATCTGCACTTTTGAAAGTGATTTTTTCTGCTCACCTAGTTTGATCTCTACTTGCTGCTCGATCGGCAGACCGTGGCAGTCCCAGCCCGGCACGTAGCGGATATCCTCGCCGAAAAAATAATGGGTTTTGGTGATGATGTCTTTTAAAATTTTATTCAGCGCATGGCCGATGTGGAGGTGTCCGTTGGCATACGGCGGGCCGTCGTGGATATTGAAGCTGACGCTTGCGCCCTTGCGCCTAGCTTTCATCTTTTCGTAAATTTTACGCTCGTCGTACCATGCCTTAAACCGCGCAGGTTCGTTTTGAGGCAGTGCGCCTCGCATCGCAAAGTCCGTAGTAGGAAGAAAGAGAGTATCTTTGTAGTCCATATTTGTACCTTTTCGTGTCTTAAAAAATTTGTGAAGTTTATCTAAAACGCCATTAAAAAGCTCTGAAAGAGCAGTCTGCGTTTATGATATAATGTGCGAAAATTTAATGAGGGTCTTTATGAAAAATATCATCCTTGTAATCGGCGAGGAGATCCGCTACGACGCGGCTTTGATGAGCTATATTTCTCGCAGCTACGAACGAGTTTTTGGGCGGATCGACGATCTGAGATTCTTAAGCGAAAACGATAAGGTTTTGCCCTTCGCGCTTGAAAAGATGATCGATTCGTACGATTTTATCACGATCTTTGCGGCAAACTCCGCCTATGCAGTCGTCGGTAAAATTTTATCTACGCTCTCTTTCGATTCGCTAGAGCTGAAAAATGGAGAAACCCTAGCGCCCTCGATGGCGCGCACGGTGGCGAAAAACAGCTTCCTGCTAAACGTCAGAGGCTGCTCGGTAAACGTGATCAAGGCGCTTTGCTTGCAGAGCTTGCCGCCGATCCTCCAAGACGCGCCGAATGCGGGCGAGAGCTTTTATCTATTCGATTGCGAATACGAAAGCGTAAAGCAGCGCCTAGAAAGCCTTGCGATCAGTTATAAAATTTCGCTTACGATCAGTAGGCCCTGCTCCTTTTTGCTGTTAGTGCGCGCCAGTGCGATGAAATTCGGAGCGCTGGACGCGTTTTTGCAAAGCGTCGGCAGGTATTATGAGAGCTGCTACATCGAAGGCGGCGATTTTATGGGCTTCGTGGTGGATAGACTGCGCGAGATAGGCGCTAAGATCACCTTCGCAGAAAGCTGCACCGCAGGGCTCATCGCCGCAAAATTCGGCGCGGTCGCGGGCGTGAGCGACGTTTTTGACGGCTCGCTCGTAAGCTACGCCAACGAGATAAAAAATCTCTGGCTCAACGTGGGCGAAGATACGCTCGCTCGCTACGGCGCGGTAAGCGCGCAGACCGTGGGCGAGATGCTGGAGGGCGCGCTGCAAAGCAGCGGGGCGAGCTTTGCCCTCGCGGTAAGCGGTATCGCGGGCCCCGGCGGCGGAAGTGCGCAAAAGCCCGTAGGGACGGTCTTTATCGGCGCGAAGGAGCAGGGCGGCAAACAGATCGTCGGGGGATTTCATCTAAAAGGCGATCGAAACTACATCCGCGAACAAAGCGCCGATATCGCTATCTGCTTGCTTTTGAAGCTTAGAAGCGACCTGTTTTTCGGGCGACTTCCAAGCGCGATTGCAAGGGATGAAATTTAAAGGAGCGGATTTTGAAAAGACGAATTTTGAAAAGGCGCGGACGCGATTCGGCGCAGAATTTTATCAGAGCGAGCGGTGAGCGGGGCTTTGAACGATGGCAAAATTTCGATTCGGCGGACGGTGCGCGAAATTTTACTTTGGCGCTAGCCGCATCGTGCGTTTTAAGCGGCTGCGACGGCGGATCGGACGCGCAAAATCGCGAGCAAAGCGCGCGCTCGGAACAGAATTTTAGCGCGAGTAATAAAGGGCAAAATTTTAATAAAAGCGCGGATAGCTCGGGGCAAAATTCTACGCAAGGCTCCGTGCCGCAGGGCTTTGAGCGCAAGCAAAAATCCGATCTAAACTCCACGATAGATGAGCTTGCAAACGATGCTAAAGTTTTGGGCGAGGCCTTGCAAAATTTGCAGAAAAAGGCGCCCGAAGCCTTGAGCGATTTCGCTGTTCGCAACGCGGATAGGATCGAGGATCTGTTAAAGCAGGGCGAGGCGGCGGCACGCGAGGCGGGCAAAAATCTTGATCAGATGGGGCAAAGCCTGCAAGGAATTATAAAAGATGCGAACGAGAGCTTAGGCAAGGTCTTGGAGGGCTTTGGCGTGCAGCCTAGACAGGAGCCGCGCGGCGGGCGCTCGCAGGAGCGCGATGATAATTCAGATCCTGAAGAGGCGGCGGGTAGGCAAAGCTTTAGAATTTAAATTACGCTAAATTTTACTCAAAATTTTTGTTACAACTACTATCCGCAGGAAAGCGGTAAGTCTTCGCAGGAGCGTAACGAGCCTGCACGAAAGCGTGACAGACACTCATAAGAGCGCGATGAGCACCCGCAGCCCGACGACGGAACCGACGGACAAAGCTTTAGAATTTAAGCGCGGCTAAATTTCGCTTAAATTTGTTTATTGCGGCGAATGCTCGCAGAGAAACGATGCTAAATTTTATTAAAATTTCCCCTGCGCCGTGGTTTCGTTAAAATTTTACTCGCTCGCGCGAGCCTCCGCAATGTAATATGAATATTTGCAAAGAAGTAGTAAACCTCTGTAAAACGCGACGAGTGCCCCCAGGGCAAGCATTTCTAAAATAAAGCGCGAGTAGTGAATGAAGTTTGGAATTTAAAGCTCGCGCTCTTTGAAGCTGCTGTTAAAGATAAGCGGGCAGCGGCTGGTAAAGCTTTAGAATTTAAGGTCGCTTGCGATAAAACGAGAAAAATTTTACGAAGTAGGGCTATAATGCGCCCCGCAATTTCAAATTTACAAGGATAAAAATGAAAACTCTCATTATTTTGGCTCATCCAAATATCGAAAACTCGCTTGTAAACCGCTGCTGGATGGATGCTGTGCTAGCGCATCCTGATAAGTTCGAGCTTCATGATCTTTACGCGCTTTATGCGGATTTTAAAATCGATGTGGAAAAGGAGCAAAAGCTGCTCGAAAGCCACGATAAAATCGTGCTTCAGTTTCCGTTTCGTTTTTCAAACTGCACGCCGCTTCTTAAGCAGTGGTTTGAGGACGTTTTTACGCGCGGCTGGGCTTATGGCGCAGAGAGCGGCGGCAAGCTTAAAGGTAAAAAATTCGCGCTTGCGATCTCGCTTGGCGCGACCGAGGCAAACTACTCTAAAAACGGCATTGTGGGCTTTAGCGTAGATGAGGTGCTAGCGCCATTTAAGGCTACATTTAATTTTGTCGGCGCAGTTACGCTACCAAATTTCGTCTCATACGGCTTTACTTACGATAAAAGCGAGCAAGCCGTAGAAAATAGCGCGAAAAATTATATAAAGTATTTAAATAAGCTTTAAATTCTTTGTTTTTATGGCCGCCAGCTGCGCGTAAAGCTTTAAAATTTTACGTAAACGGCGCGGCGGATTTTTTAAAATTTTCGCTCAAGAAGC
>ERZ773063.2285-NODE-2285-length-10480-cov-4.865132_pt1 | contig 10480 bp, 13 predicted proteins | sample MGYA00580625_ERZ773063 | MGnify/ENA primary metagenome ERZ773063 (study PRJEB29015, sample SAMEA2738022) | human oral metagenome | biome: human oral; feature: human-associated habitat; material: dental | place: China | collected 2042 ...
TTTAAAAAAGGTTTGAAGTAAAGATACTTCAAACCTTTTTAAACACTATTATATTTTTGTGAATTCCTCTTTAATATTATTCTAACACCTAAGAAGAAGTATATAATACAACTTATAAATAAAATTCCTAAGCTAAAAATAAGTAATAAAATGCTATATACTAACAATAAAAATGCAACAACATTATGATTAATATTTTTCTTGAATAACACATATATTAATAATAAAAATAGTACTATTAACAATGCAAAATATGGCCAAGCAAGTTGTCCCATTACTTGAAAAATAAAATGCATATCTTTTGTCGAAACATTAGTACTATCTTGTGTTAATCTTGTTTGCTCACGAATCTGATCAACAATCTTTGTACGTAAATACTCATTTCCTGCATATTCCTTAAATAGATTAAGCATTCCTCCTACAAAAACTATATAAATAATATATACAGCACTCGAAATAACTAATAAAGTTTTTTCTAATTTATCAAAAAACATTATTTATCACCTTTTGTTTTGCATTTAGCACATATTCCATAAAACGATAATGAATTATCTTGCACTTCAAAAGAATATTCTTTCTTCATATATTCGATAAGTTTATTAAAAATTGGATTTGAAACTTTTTCTATCGTGTTACAGCTAGTACATATTAAATGATGATGTAGTTGACCATCAACACTTTGTCTTAAATGATACTTAGAAACACCATTGCTGAATGATATTTTTTCTAAAATTTTTAATTCATAAAAAATATCTAATGTTCTATATACCGTTGCTATACCAATATCTGGTGTTTTTTCTTTTAAGATAAAATACAATTCCTCTGCACTCAAATGCAGCTCGCTATTCTCTACTAAAATCTCAACAATTTTCTCTCTTTGTGGTGTGAGTTTATATGGAGATTTTTGAATAATTTTTATTATTTCATCATAAATATTCATATATTATTTCGTGCCTTTCCTATTTTTTAAGTACGCTAATGCCAACATAGTCTTACTGTCAGTTATAATATTTTCATCAAGAAGTCTAAAAGCTTCATCTAATGGGTATTTTTTTAAATTAATAAATTCATCATCATCAGGATTTTGTTCTCCTGCATGTTCTAAACCATCTACAAAGTAAATGGTAATCAACTCTGAACTGTATCCTAACGCTACATGAACATCACAAAGCTTTTCTAATCTATCCTCAGTTACCAGATATCCTGTTTCTTCCTGTAACTCTCGTATTGCAGAAAGCTTTTTATTGTCTTCTCCAGGTTCTAATTTTCCTGCCGGTATCTCTAACGTTACAGCTTCAATTGCTTTTCTATATTGTTCAACTAAAATTACTTCATTATCTTTTGTCAACGCAAGAACTGCTACTGCTCCCCTATGATTTATAAGCTCACGTTTTGACACTTCTCCATCAGGTAAACTTACTGTATGTACCTCTACATCAAGAACTTTACCTTTAAAAATTTTCTCAACAGATATTGTTTTTTCTTCTAAATCTTTTCTCATAACTTCCTCCAATTACTTATAAATTATATTCATCAAAATCATGGGCAATTGATACTTCAATAATTTTACTTAGTTTTTCTACTACTCTCTTTTCTGTATCAGCATCATATCTTGCACTTATATGCGTTAGAAATAATCTTTTTACTATACTCTCTGTAATAAAGTTTTCTATATCCAAAATACTTAAATGATAATTTTTCCTAGCGTGATGTGCATCTTTATCATCTAAATAAGTACATTCTGAAATAATAATATCACTATCTCTCACAAACTCATTTAACTGTGGAAAATACCTAGTATCTGGGATAATTACAATTTCTTTTTTTGGTTTATCTTCTGATAAAAATTCAGAAGAATTATATGTAATTCCATTGTAATCAAAACTATCCTGTTCTTTTATATTTTTATAAAATGGTCCCGGCATTATCCCTAATTTTTTTAATTTTTCCGCATCTAAGCTTCCCTTTTGATTTTTAAAGATAATTTTATAGCCAAAACACTCTATATTGTGATTTAGAGGATACGTATACACTACTACAGTTTTATTATCTATTATACACTGTTCGCTAGAAAATTCAACGTATTTAACATCAAAGTTAAGTGAACAATGTGTGAACAGAAGATTTTGTTCAACAAATTGCCTTATTCCTACTGGACCATATATTGTTACGCCCGATTCCTTACTGTCTAAAAGAAAATTACGCGAAGATAAAAAGCCGATAAGACCTAATATATGATCAGCATGCAAGTGACTAATAAATATTTTTGTTATTTTAGTCGGTTTAATATTCGTTCTTAAAATTTGATGTTGTGTTGCTTCTCCGCAATCAAACATCCAACACTCCTTTAGCTCTTGCATAAAATTAAAAACAAAGCTTTGCGTATTTCTAAATTTTGCAGGGAGTCCTGCTCCTGTTCCTAAAAATTGTAGTTTCATATGTTCTATCCTCCTTTCAAATTATTCAGATTTGATATTATTACCTTGTTCTTTAGTATACTCTGTAGAAAAACTTCAGAGTGGAAATACTATCTTCTCTGAAGTTTTCTTTTTATAGTTTTACTACAAAAACCTGGGCATCTTGTAAACAAGTAATAACATGCTCAGACCCTGCTGGTATTTCTAATAGTTCAAATTCATTAACTATTTCTACTTGTTCATCATAAGCAACTGTGATTTTACCACTAATATTCAATAATAATATTGTTTTATCATTGCTATATGAGTCAGTTTGGTTTCCTGTTTTTAGGTTCATATGAACTACTTGATAGCGTTCATTTTCTAAAATTATTCCACCTAATAATGTATTTTTATCTAATTTTACTTTTTTCATAATAATTATCTTCCTTTACGTTTATATAATCCATCTTCTTCTATCATTATCAATTTATTTTTAAATAATCTTCCAACCGCTCGCTTGAAGCTACCTTTACTCATACCGAATACAGCTTTAATATCTTCTGGTGACGATTTATCAGTAAATTCACAGTAGCCATTATTTTCAATATAGTCCATAATGGCTTGCCCGTCACTATCCATTCTTTCATGAGCACGCGGTAAAAATGAGCCGTTAACTTCACCGTTATCCTTAACCCCAATAACACGCAAAGTAACTTTTTCTCCAAGTCGTGGTTCACGTTCACGTTCGCTTTCGTGAACAAAAATCTTATAGCCATCTTTCGATAATAGGAATGTACCTACACGCATCAAACGATATGGATATGCCTCTATATCTTTATTTTTCAAACTTTTCGGTGCTTTTGAATAAAGAGAACTTATAACAGTTTCTGTCGCTAGACGCGCAAACAATTGTCCACTAAAATCACGGCGTAGAGTTATGAATAATTCATCCCCCTCTTTTGGCCAAACACTCTTTAATTTTGGTAAATCTTCTCCTAGAAGAGGAATTTCACGAGAAAATCCAATATCTAATCCTACTCTATCTTCTTCTACTTTTACAACTTTACTAAAAGCATAATCACCATAGATAACTTCTGGAATATTTGGTGTTGCGAATAATTTCCCACTTCTTGAAGGATAAACAAACATAGAATATTCTTCGCCAACTTCATAATCATCTAAACTCTCTACATCCGATTCATTACAACTTATTTCTTCATCGCTTGGCCCTTTAAAAACTAATGACGAACTCTTTTTCTCCACTAGCTCCAAAAAGTGAATTTCTCCTGTTATATACTTAATATCTTCTTTTTCCATCTAATACCTCTTTCTTTTATATTTTAACTATTATTCTAGATTTATTCAATTACTTATATCAATTCATACTTCTATTTATTTCATAAAAAAAAGGCTGACACCCAATATCAACCTTTAAATCACGCGGTAAAAGCAGTATCAAGGTGTACTTACTTAACCATATTCTTTATTTGTTCTAATTGATTTACTCTTATCTCCTTAGGGAGGAACCTTCTTATTTCATCTTCATTATACCCTACTTGTAATCTTTTATCATCTACTATGATAGGTCTTCTAAGCATTCCTGGATTATCTTGAATAACTTTATACAACTCTTGAATCGACATACTCTCTATATCTAGATTTAATTTTTGGAAAGTTTTTGATCTAAAAGAAATAATATCCTCTGTACCATGCTCTGTAATAGATAAAATATTTTTAATTTCATCCGTTGTCAGTGCCTCAGAAAAAATATTTCTCTCTACAAAGTCAATATGGTTTTCTATAAGCCAAGCTTTTGCTTTTCTACAAGAAGTACAACTAGGCGATGTAAACAATGTAACAACCACCAGCACTCACACTCCTTTATAAAAATAACATTAATATTTTTATAATTCTATATACTATTATATTATACTACATATATAGTCCTTTGGCAATATAATATTGAAGAAATATTTCACTTTGTCAACTGAAAACACTTAAAAAATATGTCCTTAATAATAAATGTTTTTAACAAATTAATAACTAGTTTTTTTAGCTATTTCATTAAATATTTCATTAAATAATTTTATCATATAGCGTAAAATTTCTGATTAGAATTCTAGTAGATTTGTATGACAAATTATTACTAACTCCTTGACTTATAATGTGAAATTGACAAACAGGTATCCATGTGTTAATATATAACTATGCCAGCATGGCGGAATTGGCAGACGCACTGGACTCAAAATCCAGCGATGGCAACATCGTGCCGGTTCGACCCCGGCTGCTGGTATAATGATTAAGACAAGGTTTTTAAGCCTTGTCTTTTTTCGTTTTTTATACCTTTCTGGAATGAAAATTACTACTTTATAATAACTCATCTAATTTATTACCTCCTGCTATTTTGTTTTACAAGACAGTAGGTTTGTAATACTATTATGTATAACAAGATAGTACTTTTAAATAAGATTTTTCAACTCGTTGAAAGGAGATTTTTAATGGAGATTAATACTTCTCAAATATTAAAAGGAACTTTGGAAGCATGTATACTTCAACTAATAAAAAATAAAGACATGTATGGTTATGAAATTACTGAACAACTTTCTAACTATGGTCTAGATATCGTAGCACAAGGAACTATTTATCCATTACTTATGAAATTAGAAAAAGAAAATTTGGTTACTAGTTATTTAAAAGAAAGTAACTTTGGGCCTCCTAGAAAGTATTATTCGATTACTGAGGAAGGTAATAAATATATATTTAATTTTAAAGACGTATGGAAAAATATAAGTACAACAATAACTGAGATTTTGAAAGATGAATAAAATAGGGAGGGGTTACTATGAATATCCGAAACTTATTAGAGTATAATAATAAACTAAGAATGCAACTTAATGAAGAAAATAAAAAATATTATGAAGAACTTTTGATTACCTGTCGAACGAAAGCCATAGCAGCTAATGAGGCTACACTAGAAATTCAATTATTAGAAATACTACAAGATTTAATTACATATCAAAATCAAGGGAAAAACTTTCCTGATATTTTCGGTAATGATATAAACAAACTATCTGATTCGATAATAGAATTATTACCAAAAGAAAATAAAACAACAATATATCACTTTATATCAGTTTATACCTTAATTCTGATAGTAAGCTTTTTACTACCTTCAATTTTTACTAAAAGTATTCAACCTTATTTAGCAGTATTTTCTATTTTGGTACTAATTTTAGGATCTGGTATGTGCATTTATCTACTACTTTATAAAAAAACAGAAAAAAATAAATGGCTAATTTACTTTACATCTCTTGTATTATTTGAAATATCTTTATTCTTAGTCACAATCTTAAAAAAATTAAATGTATTTCCTTATTATCTAACTGTAAGAATTGAACTTTCAAATAACTTTTTATACCTCTATGCTACCTTTAGTTTACTAGCAATTACTTATGTTTATTTAACTTTTAAAAAATATTATTCTAAAAAATTATAATCTATTTATGCTCGGCAACAATTCGTCGAGCTTTCTTTTTCAAAAAGTTCACCTCTAGCAAATAATTTTATTTTTAAAATAACATTGTTATTCTTGAATAATTTTTTTAAACTTGTTATAATATTAAAACAATGATACAGGAGGTGAGATTATGCATAATTCTATTTTTGATAATTTGAAAAAGGCGGAGCAAGGAGCTAAACTGAGTATTTTATCATACTTATTCCTTACTATGTTAAAATTAGGAGCAGGTTTTATCTTCCGTTCTTCTGCCCTTGTTGCTGATGGAATAAATAATGCAACCGACGTAATTTCATCGATTTGTGTTCTTGTAGGTCTTAAAATTTCTCGAAAACCTGCTGATGAAGATCATCTTTATGGTCACTTTAGAGCAGAACTTATTTCAACACTTATTGCCTCATTTATTATGCTTTATGCCGGAATAGAAGTTGTAATTTACGCTGTAAAAAAAATTATAACTAATAGCTATGAACAACCTAATATATTATCAGCTATTGTTGCATTTATAGCGTGCGTTATTATGCTCGGTGTTTATTTTTACAATATTCGTCTATCTAAAAAGTTAGGTAGTAAATCTTTACAAGCTGCAGCTTTAGATAATCTTAGTGACGCTTTTGTTTCTCTAGGTACTTTAATCGGAATTGTTGCAACATATTTAGGTTTTCCTATTGCTGATTCTATAGTGGCTATTATTGTAGGAGCGCTTATCGTTTGGACCGCAATAAATATTTTTAAAGAATCTACCTATGTTCTTACCGATGGCGTTGACAGCGAAGTAATCGAAAAAGTCAATAATCTTGTCAAAGATATTGATGGTGTTATTTCTATAGTTGATACTAAAGGACGCACCCATGGTCTATTATATTTTATTGATATTACAGTTACGGTTAGTCCTACGCTTAATGTTAAAAAAAGTCATGAAATTACCGTCAATATAGAGAAAAAACTTGCAAGTGAATTCTATTATTGTGAAACATTAGTTCATCTCGAACCACATGGTATAGATTGTCATCCTACATTACAAGAATAATTTTAAACCACTCTTTAAAATAATTTTTACAGAGTGGTTTTATTTTTGTTTAACATCACTTGTTTGACAAATCCTATTGCTGAAAGTATAATTATTGTACATATAGAAGTATTTAGAAGCATTTAAATATTAATTTATTTTAATATAATTATTGTAAAAATATACATTGAGTTTAACTGGAGTTTATAAAATTTATGACACACGCTAAAGCAATTTTTTTTGGAGAACACGCTGTTGTTTATGGTTATAAAGGAATTACTATCCCTTTACCACAGATGACCGTTGATGTTGAACTTAAAGAAACAAATATTATACAGGAACGAGATGAAATTATATCATTTATATCAGATGTTTGTGGTATTAATGACCGAACTGAAATTAATATCAATAGCACTATTCCCGTCGGTCGCGGACTTGGTTCTTCTGCTGCCCTTAGCATAGCTATAGCACGCGCGAAAAAACTATCTAACGTACGCGAAATTGCTGATAAATGTGAAAAATTCATCCATGGAAATCCTAGTGGTATTGATGTTAATCAAGTTTTAAGCGATACTCCACTTTTATTTTCTAAAAAAGATGGTGCTATTCCTCTAAACTTCAATCTAGACAGTTATTTACTTATTATCGATACTGGAGTCATTGGTATTACTAAAGAAACGTTAAAACATATTAAACAAAATTTTGAAAACTATAAATCTTACATTTATGAGCTTGGGGAAATTACTGAAAAAGTTATTGAACCATTAAAGAAAAAAGCAATTGAAATAGTAGGAGCTTATATGTATAAAGCTCATGACCTACTTCAAAAACTTGGTGTTAGTCATGAAAGTAATGATGATGTAGTTAATATTTGTAAAAATAACGGCGCACTCGGAGCTAAGCTAACTGGTGGCGGAGCTGGTGGTTGCTGTATTGCCTTAAGTAAGACAAAGGAAAACGCTGAGAAAATTCAAAATGAACTTGAAAAGAAAGGATATAAGTCATGGATAGTTACAGTTTAGGTTATGCTAATATCGCCCTAGTCAAATACTGGGGGAAAAAATCAAAAGATCCAGTCTTACCTTTTAACCCTAATATTTCATTAAGGTTAGACAACTTATTATCAAAAACAAAAATTGAACCAAGTTTGACAGAAGAAGATGAGTTTTATATTAATGACGAAAAACAAAGTCAAGAAGAAGTAGAAAAAATAACGAAATTCATCGCTAAATTCACACCTGTTGAACGTGAAAAAATTTGTATAAAAAGTTATAACACTGTACCTACTGCAGCTGGCCTATCATCTAGTTCTAGTGGAACTATGGCCCTTGTTTTAGCTTGTAATGAATATTTTAAGTTAAATAAGACTGCTGAAGAACTAGTAGAAATCTCAAAAGAAGGATCAGGTTCTTCATGTCGTAGTTTCTACCGACTTGCCGCATGGTTAGAAGATGGTAGCGTAGAAGAACTTAGCTGTGATTTAGATTTCGGTATGATGGTACTTGTTGTTAACGAAGATCGCAAAAAAATTTCTAGCCGTATCGCAATGGAACGCTGTGTTCAGACGTCTACAACTTTTGATGCTTGGGTAGAAAAGGCAAAAGAAGATTTTGTCGCTATGAAAATAGCCTTAGAAAATGCGGACTTTGAAAAAATTGGAGCAATAACAGAGGAAAATGCCCTTGCTATGCACGCAACAACGACAACATCAACACCAAGCTTTACTTTCTTAACTGATGAAAGTTATCGTGCTATGGAAATTGTTAAAACTTTACGAGAAAAAGGATATCGCTGCTATTTCACTATGGATGCAGGACCTAACGTAAAAGTTCTTTATTTGAAAGAAGATCAAGAAAAAATATATGAGGAAATTTCTAAATTATGGCAGAAAAAAATAATTTTGTGCATGGAATAGCTTATGGCAAACTCTATCTTGCAGGCGAGTATGCAATTTTAGAAGATTATTCAAAAGCACTTATTACAAGTGTAGATAAAAAAATAATCGCTTTTATCGAACCAGGTAATGAAATTACAATTTTTGACACACTTAATAAGATATCTGTAGGACTTTATGAAAAAAATGATAATTTCAAACTTATTCAGGAATTCCTTATATTCCTGCAACAATATACACAAAGCGATAAAAAATTTGCGCTAACTATTTATAACGAACTGCATGGCGATGATAAAAAATACGGATTAGGTTCTTCTGGGGCGGTCTTAGTCGCTATCACAAAAGCTATTTTGAACTTCGAAAAGATAGCTTTTGATAATACAATCATTTTTAAGCTAGTAACGCTATTTAACATTACTCATAACATCAGTGGTTCTATGGGAGATGTCGCTGCTAGTCTTACAGAAGGTATTACATATTATCAAAAATTTAGTAGTTCGTTCGTTAAAGAGTTGATAGAAAATCACTCTATTACAGAAATTATTAACACCGATTGGGGTGGGCTTGTAATTAAAAATATAATACCTAAAGCATCTATAAACATTTTTGCACGTTGGACTGGAGAATGCGTCGATACAAAAGAACACGTAAAACTTTGGAAAGAAAACAAAGATAATTTTAAAGAAGAATATTCCAAATTTGTTTCAAAGTCGAACTCTTTAGTAACTGACTTAGCAATAAATCTATCTGATGGCAATACTGCTGAAGTACTTGAAAATTTTAGGCAATTACGAAATAACTTGCACTATCTAGAAAGTTTTTCGAATATTCCTATGGAGACTATCTCAATGAAAAAGTATATTGATGCTTATCCTGCTGGAAAACAAAGTGGTTCTGGTAGTGGTGATATTGTTCTTGGCTTTAATAAAAGTGATACGCAGTTTAATTTAATATTGAATTTAGAAAAATTATAAAAATATATGATAATCAAGAAAGGATTACTATGAGAAAAAAAGATCATATCCGTCTAGCTCTTCAAGACAAAACAACCGCAACTAGTCTTGATAACTACGCAATAGACTACAACAGTATTCCACGTTTTGGACTAGCTGATATAGATACTTCAACTACAGTTTGTGGCACGAAATGGGACTTTCCATTTTTTATCAATGCTATTACCGCTGGAGGAGAAGACTGTAATAAAATAAATAATGATTTTGTTGAAATAAGTAAAATCACTGGTATCGAATTTTTTCCAGGATCTTATTCTCCTGCGCTAAAAAACAAGGAAGATGCCGATGCTTATCCTAAAGGTTATTCTGTTAATCTTGGGCTTGATAAAGAACCTTCTCTTATCTTAAAAGCTATTACTGATACAAATGCTCGTTATTTACAAATGCATACTAATCCTCTCCAAGAAATAGTTATGCCGGAAGGAGATCACAACTTTGAATCTTGGCTTACAACATTACAAGAGGTTAGCAAAAAATCACCTATCCCTGTAATACTAAAAGAAACTGGTTTCGGTATGAATGAAGCAACAATAAAACTTGCACTTGATTTGAAGCTAGCTGCTGTTGATGTTAGTGGTATGGGTGGAACAAATTTTGCACGTATAGAAAATGGGCGTCGAGATAATAAATCGGTATATCTAGAAAATA
>ERZ773063.2288-NODE-2288-length-10473-cov-12.509503_pt1 | contig 10473 bp, 9 predicted proteins | sample MGYA00580625_ERZ773063 | MGnify/ENA primary metagenome ERZ773063 (study PRJEB29015, sample SAMEA2738022) | human oral metagenome | biome: human oral; feature: human-associated habitat; material: dental | place: China | collected 2042 ...
CCCCGAGCTGGTGGGGACCGCCTCCTGCCACGAGGTACTGGCTCCGGTCTCCGGTGACGCGCTGGCCCAGGTGCGCATCGCCCTGGCCCGTCTAGGCCGCGGCGAGGAGCTGGGCACGCAGCCGCTCTACCTGCGCCACGCCGACGTGCAGATGCCCGCCGCCCGTAAGCGCGTGCGCTGAGCCCGGGGCCCAGGTGACTCAGGTGCCCGAGGTGCCAGTAACAGGGGGGACACCCGGCCTGAGGGAGATGACCGAGGAGGATCTGGGCACGATCGCCCGTCTCGAAGGCAAGCTGTTCGGGGCTGAGGCCTGGACCCGGGGTCTGCTGAACCTCGAGCTGGAGGCGTCCCAGGGCCCGCAGGCCGACCGCCGCTACGTCGTCGTCGAGGAGTGGCCCGACGGCGGCGGGGGGATCCTCGGCTACGCGGGGGTGTGGCTGGGCGACGGGCGCGGCGACGCCGACCTGCTCACCATTGCGACCGTGCCGCGGGCGCGGCGCCGGGGCCTGGCCGCCGCCATGCTGCGCGAGCTGATCGGCCTGGCCCGCGCGGCCGGCTGCCGCGCCGTCCTGCTGGAGGTGCGGGTCTCCAACGACGCCGCCCGGGCCCTGTACGCCCGCCACGGCTTCACGACGGCGGGCCGGCGCAGGCGCTACTACACCGCCCCCGTGGAGGACGCCCTGGTCATGCGCCTGCCCCTGGACGGGGGCCGCCGGGATGAGGGGGAGAGGCCCGTCTCATTTGTCTGACGGGGGTATCACGAAATGAGTGGTCCGCGCCCTGCGCGCCGGGTTCCCCCGGGCGCGCGCACCGCTGCGCGCCGCCTGCGAGAACCCTGGGAATTCGGCGCAATCACCGGGCCCGGCCGATCGTCCCGGGGGGCGGGCGCGAACCGGGACCGGCGGCGGGATACCCTTTTTCCGTGGCCTCATCGACTGTTTCCCCTAAGAAGCGGACCGCGTTCTCGACGACCGTCTTCATGAAGCGCCTCATGGCGTGGTCCGGCATCGTGTTCATCCTGTTCGTCCTGTTCCACGCCTACGGCAACACCCACTACTTCCAGGGCGAGATCGCCTACGACCACTACGCCGTCTTCCTGCGCGCCCTCCTCGTGCCGATCCTGCCCTACAGCGGCTTCCTGTGGATCCTGCGGGCGGTGCTCGTCGTCCTGCTGCTGGCGCACGCCGGCAGCGCCTTCTACCTGTGGATGCGCAACCGCCGGGCGCGCGGCACGGACAGGTACGCGGTCAAGAGGCCCGGCGCGGACTACTTCGCCTCCCGCTACGCCATGCGCACCATGCGCTGGGGCGGCGTCATCCTCCTGCTGTTCGTCGTCTGGCACATCCTCCAGTTCACCACCCTGACGCTGACGCCCGGCGGCCACTACGAGCACGGGCGCGCGTACATGAACATGTGGTACGGCTTCCAGCTGTGGTGGGTCTACCTCATCTACCTCGTCGCCCTGGCCGCCCTGTGCCTGCACGTGTGGCACGGCGTGTGGTCGGCGCTGCAGACCCTGGGCGCCACCCGCGGCGACACCGTCCCCTTCATCCGGCTCATCGCCTTCGTCGTCGCCTTCGGCCTGTTCGCCTGCTTCATGGCGGTGCCCACGGCCATCCTCTTCGGCTGGGTGGACCCGCCCATGTCCGCCGCCGACTACTACCCCCAGTTCTGCGACGCGATCGGCTCGTCCGCCGAGCAGTTCGCCCAGTGCGCCGCGCTGACCCACTGACCGAGAGCGAGTGAATGATGAGAACGATGAGCCCCCTCATCGACGGCCTGTACCGCCAGGGCGAGAAGATCGCCGACACCAAGGCCCCCCACGACGTGCCCATCGCCCGGCGCTGGGAGCAGCGCAAGTTCAACGCCCAGCTCGTCAACCCCGCCAACCGCCGCAAGCTCGACATCATCGTCGTCGGCTCCGGGCTGGCCGGGGGCGCCGCGGCCGCCTCCCTGGGCGAGCAGGGCTACAACGTCAAGTGCTTCTTCTACCAGGACTCCGCCCGCCGCGCCCACTCCATCGCGGCCCAGGGCGGCATCAACGCGGCGAAGAACTACCGCAACGACGGCGACTCCGTCTACCGCCTCTTCTACGACACGGTCAAGGGCGGGGACTACCGCGCCCGCGAGGACAACGTCTACCGCCTGGCCGAGGTCAGCGCCAACATCATCGACCAGTGCGTGGCCCAGGGCGTGCCCTTCGCCCGCGAGTACGGCGGCCTGCTCGACAACCGCTCCTTCGGCGGGGTGCAGGTCTCGCGCACCTTCTACGCCCGCGGCCAGACGGGCCAGCAGCTGCTCATCGGCGCCTACCAGGCCCTGGAGCGCCAGGTGGCGGCCGGCACCGTCAAGGAGTTCCGGCGCCACGAGATGGTCGAGCTCATCGTCGTCGACGGCCGGGCCCGCGGCATCATCGCCCGCGACATGGTCACCGGCGAGATCGAGACCCACCTGGCCGACGCCGTCGTGCTGGCCACCGGCGGGTACGGCAATGTCTTCTTCCTGTCCACCAACGCCATGGGCTGCAACGGCACCGCCATCTGGCGCGCGCACCGCAAGGGCGCCTACTTCGCCAACCCCTGCTACACGCAGATCCACCCCACCTGCATCCCCCAGTCCGGCGACTTCCAGTCCAAGCTCACCCTCATGAGCGAGTCGCTGCGCAACGACGGGCGCATCTGGGTGCCCAAGCGGGCCGAGGACTGCGACAAGGACCCGCGCACCATCGCCGAGGAGGACCGCGACTACTACCTGGAGCGCATCTACCCGGCCTTCGGCAACCTGGTGCCCCGCGACATCGCCTCCCGGCAGGCCAAGAACATGTGCGACGAGGGCCGCGGCGTGGGCCCGGCCATCAGGGAGAAGGCCCCCGACGGCACCGAGCGCATGATGCGCCGCGGCGTCTACCTCGACTTCTCCGAGGCCATCGGGCGCCTGGGCAAGGACGCCGTGTCCGCCCGCTACGGCAACCTGTTCGAGATGTACCAGCGCATCACCGGCGACGACCCCTACGAGGTGCCCATGCGCATCTACCCGGCCGTGCACTACACCATGGGCGGGCTGTGGGTCGACTACGACCTGGAGTCCAACATCCCCGGCCTGTACGTCGGCGGGGAGGCCAACTTCTCCGACCACGGCGCCAACCGCCTGGGCGCCTCGGCCCTCATGCAGGGCCTGGCCGACGGCTACTTCGTCCTGCCCGACACCATGAACGACTACCTGGCGGACATGCTGCGCCTGGGCAAGGTCGACCCGAACGCTCCGGAGATCGCCGAGGCCAAGCGGTCCGTGGAGGAGCGCATCGCCCGCCTCATGGCCCTGGACGGCAGCCGCAGCGTGGACGACTTCCACATGGCGCTGGGGCGCATCATGTGGGAGTACTGCGGCATGGAGCGCCGCGACGACGGCCTGCGCGAGGCCATCGAGCAGATCCGGGCCCTGAAGGAGGAGTTCTGGCGCGACGCGCGCGTGACCGGCGAGGCCATGGAGCTCAACCAGTCCCTGGAGAAGGCCGGGCGCCTGCTCGACTTCTTCGAGCTGGCCGAGCTCATGTGCATCGACGCCCTGCACCGGCGCGAGTCCTGCGGCGGCCACTTCCGCGCCGAGTCCCAGACCCCCGAGGGCGAGGCCATGCGCCACGACGACGAGTTCCTCTACGTGGCCGCCTGGGAGTGGGGCGGGGAGGACCGGCCGCCGATCCTCCACAAGGAGGACCTCATCTACAAGGACATCGAGCTCAAGCAGCGGAGTTACAAGTGAACATCAAGCTCAAGATCTGGCGCCAGAAGAACCGGGACTCCAAGGGGTACTTCGAGACGTACTCGATGTCCGACATCGAGGAGCACATGAGCTTCCTCGAGGTCCTCGACCTGCTCAACGAGCAGCTCTTCGCCCAGGGCAAGGAGCCCGTCGCCTTCGACTCCGACTGCCGCGAGGGCATCTGCGGCCAGTGCGGCGTGGTCATCAACGGGCAGGCCCACGGGCCCATCCGCTCCACCACCTGCCAGCTGCACATGCGCCACCTGGCCGAGGACCCCTCCTTCGCGGACGGCGACACCATCACCATCGAGCCCTGGCGCTCCACCGGCTTCCCGGTCCTCAAGGACCTCATCGTGGACCGCTCCGCCCTGGACCGCATCGTCCAGGCCGGCGGCTACATCTCGGTCAACACCGGGGCGGCCCCCGAGGCCCACTCGGTGCCCGTGCAGAAGGAGAAGGCGGACGCCGCCTTCGAGGCCGCCGCCTGCATCGGCTGCGGCGCCTGCGTGGCCGCCTGCCCCAACGCCTCGGCCATGCTGTTCACGGGGGCGAAGATCTCCCACCTGGGGCTGCTCCCGCAGGGCCAGCCCGAGCGCCTGGCGCGCGTGGTGGGCATGCTCAGCCAGCACGACGCCGAGGGCTTCGGCGGCTGCACGAACATCGGCGAGTGCGCGGCCGTGTGCCCCAAGTCGGTGCCCCTGGAGGTCATCACCCGCCTCAACCGCGACCTGGGCCACGCCCTGTGGAAGGGGCAGAGGGCGCACGCCTGAGCCGGCGGGCGCCTCCCGGGGCGGCGCCGGGTCGAGGGCTAGGCTGTGCGCGTGAGCGAGCCACTGATCCTGGGCATCGAGTCCACCTGCGACGAGACCGGCGCGGCGCTGGTGCGCGGGCGCGAGCTCCTGGGCGACGCCGTGGCCACCTCCATGGACGCCCACGCGCGCTTCGGCGGCATCATCCCCGAGATCGCCTCCCGCGCCCACCTGGAGTCCCTCGTCCCCGTGCTCGACGCCGCCCTGGAGCGCGCCGGCGTCGGCCTGGAGGACGTCGACGCCGTCGCCGTGAGCGCGGGCCCCGGCCTCATCGGCTCCCTCACGGTCGGCGTCTCGGCGGCCAAGGCCCTGGCCGCCTGCCTGGGCGCGCCCATCTACGGCGTCAACCACGTCATCGGACACCTGGCCGTCGACGAGCTCGTGGACGGGCCGCTGCCCGAGCGCTTCATCGGCCTGGTCGTCTCCGGCGGGCACTCCAGCATCCTGAGCGTCGGCGATATCGCCGCCGACGTCGTCGAGCTCGGCGCCACGCTCGACGACGCCGCCGGGGAGGCCTTCGACAAGGTCGGCCGGCTGCTGGGCCTGCCCTACCCCGGCGGGCCGCACGTGGACCGCCTCTCGCAGGCCGGCGACCGGGGGGCGATCCGCTTCCCGCGCGGCCTGGCCGCCGGCAAGGACCGGGATCGCCACCGCTACGACTTCTCCTTCTCCGGCCTCAAGACGGCGGTCGCCCGCTACGTGGAGTCCCTGGAGGGGGCCGGGCGCCAGGTCCCCCGGGCCGACGTGTGCGCCGCCTTCTCCGAGGCCGTCAACGACTCGCTGACCGCCAGGGCCGTGCGGGCCTGCCAGGACACCGGCTGCGACACCCTCGTCATCGGCGGCGGCTTCTCCGCCAACTCCCGGCTCCGCGGCCTGGCCGCCGAGCGCTGCGACGCGGCCGGCCTGAGGCTCCGGGTGCCGCCGCTGCGCTACTGCACGGACAACGGCGCCCAGATCGCGGCGCTGGGGGCCGCCGCCGTGCGCGCGGGGCTCGCCCCCAGCCCCCTGGGCTTCGCCCCCGACTCGGGCATGCCCCTGGACCTCGTCGTCGCCCGCTGAGGCCCGCCGGGTGCGGGGCCGGCGCTACAGCTGCGGCGGACGGCCCAGGGGATGGAAGGACTGGTCCTGGTCCACGAGGGGGCTCGCCTGCCCCCAGGGGTCGAAGGCGAGGATCTGCCCGGCGATCCTGCGGACCTCCCGCTCGATGAAGTTCTGGCCGCGCACCCTCATGAGGGTTCCGGGCAGGACGACCTGCTCGTGATCGAGGCCCACGGCCACCATGCCCATGGTGGCCGAGCCCCTGGGGGCGTACTCGGTGACCGTCTTGACCGTGATCCGCCCGTGGGCCTCCTCCCAGGGGATGAAGCGGGAGAGCCTCCCGGACCGGCGCAGCTCCAGGCCGCGCGCGTCGACGACGGTGCACGTGCCGATGACCGTGAACCCCCTCACGACGAATATCGCGGCGAGGCACAGGAGCGTCACCACGGTGAGGCACAGGGGCATCGCGTTGATGAGTCCCCGCCGGAGGGCGCTGCGGGCCATGGTGATGTTCAGGACCAGGAAGACGGAGATCAGGACGCCCGCGACGGCGGTGCCGCAGCCGTACCGCCACACGTCCGCCCGGGAGCGCAGCACGAGCCTGCCCGACGGGACGGGCGCGGGAGCGGGGCGCGCAAGGGTCATGCCGCCACCGTAGGCGGCGCCCGCGGGGGCGTCCATGGGCCCGCCTCCCCAGTGCGGCGCGGGGCGGCCCCGGGCTCAGCGGGACTGGGCGAGCACCTCGGTGGGCAGCAGGGGCCGCCCGGCGCGCAGCTCGGCCTGCATGAGGCGCACGGCCGCCTCGTGGGCGCCCCCGGCCGCCCCCACCGCCGCCAGCTGGCGCTGGTAGGAGGCGCCGACGTCGAGCGTGGCCTGCACGCCGGCCAGCTCGGCCGAGCACCCCAGATCGCGGGCCACCGGCTCGAGGTCGGCGAGCATGCGCGCCACGGTCTCGGTCACGGGCTCCTCGCGGCCGCCGGAGTCCACGATGAGAATGGCCTCCATGCCGTAGCGCGCCGAGCGCCACTTGTTCTCCGCCACGTACCAGTCGGGCAGGACGTCGAGCTCCTCGCCGCGGTCCAGGCGCCGGGAGAAGTCCTCCACGAGGCACTGGGTGAGGGCGGCGACGCCGGCCAGCTCGGTGAGATTGGTCGCCGCGTCGCAGGCGCGCACCTCGATGGTGCCCAGGCGCGGGGAGGGGCGCACGTCCCAGCGCACCTCGGTGAAGTCCTCGATGACGCCGGTGTGGACCATGTCCCCCGCGTAGGCCTCCAGCTCCTCCCAGGAGTCGAACTGGTGGGGCGCGCCCGCGGTGGGAAGCTGCTGGAACATCATCGCCCGGTTGTCCGCGTAGCCCGTGTCCGCCCCGGCCCAGAAGGGGGAGGAGGCGCTCAGGCACTGCAGGTGGGCGGTGCGGGTGAGCAGGGCCCGCAGGATCGGCAGGACCTTGGCGCGGTGCTCCACCCCGACGTGGACGTGGGTGCCGAAGATGAGCATCTGGTGGCCCCACAGCCGGGTGCGGTCCACCAGCCGGGCGTAGCGCTCGGCGTCGGTCACCTTCTGCACCAGGGGGTCGGCGAAGGGGTGGGTGCCGGCGCCGGCCAGGTCCACCCGCAGCGGCACGGTCACCGGCAGGAGCCGGTCGTAGGCCAGGGCGATGTCCTCGATGCACTCGGCCACGGCGCGCCGGGCGCCCGAGACGAGCTCGACGGTGTTGAGCATCATCTCCCCGTGGATATGGGGGTCGTCGCCCACCAGGGTCAGGATCTCCGCCGCGCACTGGCGCAGGTCGAGGCTGTCGCGGTCCACGAGCTGGAGCTCCCACTCGATGCCGAGCGTCGAGCGCGGCGAGTCGGCGAAGGTCAGGGGGACGCGGTGGGCGGGGGGAGTGAGCGGCATGGGGATTCCTCTTAGAGTCGGGAGTCGGCGGGGGGCGGGTCGGCGGCCGGGGCGGTATCCGGCTCCCGCTCCGGGCCCGCCTCGGCGGGCTCGACGACGATGACGGCGCCCTTCGCCCCGCCCGCGCGCTCGCCCAGGCGCGTGAGCACCCAGCTCTCGCCCGCCTGGCCGCGCGGGCGCACGGCCAGGCGCAGCGCGTCGGGGGAGACGTCGACGCCGCGCTTGCGGATCTCCAGACGGCCGATGCCGCGCTCGCGGACCCGGGCCCTGAGGGCCTTGAGATGCAGCGGCAGGACCTCCTTCACGCGCCAGGAGCGCATGAAGGGGGCCAGGACCGGCGGCGGGAGCGCGTCACCGGTGAGGTAGGCGATGCGCCGGGCCACGGGCGCCGCCCCCGTCCGCCGCGCCAACTCGGCCACGAGCCCGGCGCGAATGGCGGCGCCGTCGGGCTCGTGCAGGTAGGCCCCCAGGTCCGACGGCGCCGCGATCGGCTCGAGCTGGACGGGCGGGGCGGAGGGGTCGGAGCAGTCGGGATCGACCAGGAGGTGGGTGCGCACCTCGCCGTCCCGGTGCGGGTCGGGACGCAGCACGAGCGCGGAGCGGCCGGGCCCCTCGGGGGCCAGCGGCCCGCACCAGATGGCGGCCTCGACGACGTCCCCGGCCGCGCTCGCCCACTGCACGTGCGAGTCGGGGGGCAGGACCGCGTGGTCGATGCCCGGAGCGACCTTGACGCCCACGGCGTCCACCCGCTCGCGCAGCGCCAGGACGGAGCCCAGCGGCGGCGACCACCCCTCGGGATCGGCGATGCGCCGCCCGGCACTGCGCCGGGAGGGGTCGGCGAAAACGGCGTCGACGCCCTCGGCCTCCAGGTCGACGGCGAGCGCGTCGGCGCAGCGGACCTCGACGTCCTCGAAGGTCATGAGATTGACCGTGGCCAGGGCCGCCGTCGTCTCATCGCGCTCGACGGCGAGCACCCTCAGGCCCAGCCCGGCCAGGGCGATGGCGTCGCCCCCGATGCCGCAGCCCAGGTCGGCCACGCGGCGGACGCCGGCGCGCGCGTAGCGGGCGGCGTGGTGCGCGGCCACCGACAGGCGACTGGCCTGCTCCAGGCCGTCGGGGGTGAAGAGCATCTGGGAGGCGAAGGGCCCGAGTTTGGCGGCGGCGCGGGCGCGCAGGCGCTGCTGGGTCAGGGCGGCGGCCACGAGATCGCCCGGATTCCCCCGGGCGCGCAGCTCCTCCCCCAGGGCCGGGGCGGCGGCCTCGTCGTAGTCGGGCAGGGAGCGCAGCAGGGCCCAGCCCCGCGGGGTGAGCAGTTGAGCGAGGTGGTCGGCGGGCGTCGAGTCATCCATCGGCTCGATCATGGCACGGCCCGCGGGCGCGGCGCCGAAGGCGGTCGGCGTGGGGAGCGGGACCCGCCGCCATCCGGCGCGCGCCGTGTGGCGGCTACAGTGGCGGCGCCCGGGCGCCCCGCGAGGATCCGCCGCGGCGGCGCGCCCGGCAGGAAGGCGGTACTCGTGGTTGCATGGTCCCAGTGGCTCCGGCAGCGGGCCCGGCGGCTCCGGCCGTGGCTCCAGTGGCTCCGGCAGCGGGCCCGGTGGTTCCGACAGCGGAGGGTGAGGGCGGTGATCGGTGTCGTCGTCTCCCTGGTCGTGCTCGTCGTCGTCTCGGCCAACGTCTGGATCTGGGGCGCCAGCGCCGGCCGGATCGAGGAGCTGGGGGCGCCGGACGACACCGCCGCCGCCCCGGTGGCCATCGTCCTGGGGGCCGCCGTCTACCCCTCCGGCGAGCCCTCGCCGTGGCTGCGCTACCGACTCGACACCGCCGCCCGGCTGTACCGCTCCGGACGGGTGGAGGCCATTCTCGTGTCCGGGGACAACGGGCGGGAGAATTACAACGAACCGGTCGCCATGCGCCGCTACCTGGTGGCCGCGGGGATCCCCGCCGAGGCGATCGCCCTGGACTACGCGGGCTTCGACACCTACGACACCTGCGTGCGGGCGCGCCGGATCTTCGGCGTGACGCAGGCGATCATCGTCACCCAGGACTTCCACGAGCCGCGGGCCGTGTCGGTGTGCCGGGCGGCGGGGGTCGAGGTCCGCGGGGTGGCCGACACCCTGGCGAGGAACAACCGGGGCACCTGGGTGCGCAGCTGGCTGAGGGAACGGGCGGCGGCGGTCAAGGCGGCCTGGGACGTGCTGAGCGGACGCGAGCCGCTCCTGGGCCGCCGCGAGACGAGCGTGACGGACGCGATCGCCTGGACGCGGGCGCACCGGGCGCCCTGACGGGCGGCGCGCCGCGGCGGCGAGCCCCGCGCTCGCGGCCGCCGGGGAGTGGCCGCGCACGCCGTCGGCGAACCCGGGGGCCGGATCTGGCACTCGCGTTGACTGAGTGCTAACGGCGCGCGTACATTCCTCGTCAGACGCGGAGCCCGTGCGGCCCCGCGGCACGCGCCCTCGGCGCTGACGGACCGACCCCCGCGACGGCGGACCGGCACCGTCAGGACGCGGATCCAGTTACCACTCGTACGCTGAAGAAGCGAGAAGGGGAGACACCATGGCGATCTCCATCAAGCCGCTCGAGGACCGCATCGTCGTCCAGACGCTCGAGGCCGAGCAGACCACCGCCTCCGGCCTGGTCATTCCGGACACCGCCAAGGAGAAGCCGCAGGAGGGCAAGGTCCTGGCCGTGGGCCCCGGCCGCGTGGACGACTCCGGCAAGCGCATTCCGGTCGACGTCGCCGAGGGCGACGTGGTCATCTACTCCAAGTACGGCGGCACCGAGATCAAGTACCAGGGTGAGGAGTATCTCATCCTCTCCGCGCGCGACGTCCTGGCCGTCGTCGCCAAGTGACGCGTCCCGGGGCGGGCGGGGACGAAGAGCGCTGCCCTTCCGTCCCCGCCCGCCCCGGTTCGACGGCGCCGGCGGCGGCCGTGAGGCCGCCCCGCACCGGCCTCAGGCGACCGGCGGG
>ERZ773063.2290-NODE-2290-length-10472-cov-19.892579_pt1 | contig 10472 bp, 10 predicted proteins | sample MGYA00580625_ERZ773063 | MGnify/ENA primary metagenome ERZ773063 (study PRJEB29015, sample SAMEA2738022) | human oral metagenome | biome: human oral; feature: human-associated habitat; material: dental | place: China | collected 2042 ...
CGTTTGGTCCCGGCGATTTTTTGCCACTCAGCCTTCCGCGGGCTCGCCGCCAGATTTGGGTTAAAGGACAAAACGTGTTGGTTTTGTGGTGACTTTTCGGCTTTTTCGCGCGGGAAAGTCACGATTTTAGTTGGTTGTGTTTGCCTCGTTCCTGTGAATACTGCATCGTACCCCGTGTGTGACTGCGTCGCGGGGCCGGCTCGCCCTGCCGTCCGAGGCGCCGCAGTTTCGCATGCAATTCCTCTGAGAATGTTTCAGGTTTTGAAATCGGATCGTTGAAATTCCGCGGTTTTCAAGCTTGCGCCGATTTGTGCCGTGGGGGAATTGCATGCGAAATTTCGGGAGAGGTGGTCTTGGCGGCGCCTCGGGGAAGAGGCGCCTCGGGGAGAAGGAGCCTTGGGGAGGAGGCACCTTGCCCGGTCTATCCCTCCCCCTCACCGGCGGCGCGAATTGTGGACTGCACGGTCTCCAACCTGGTGTGATGGGGGTTTTGCACGACACGAAGCCCTCTGACGGCGTGTCGCCGAGCGGCCGACGCACAGAACAGCGGCCGCTCACGACACCGGGGGACGGCAACCACGACCAACGCCCATGGAGGCGCAGCAGAGCCCCAACGCCCGCGCGCAGGCACCAGGAATAAAGCAACACCCGGAGCGAAGCACAGACCACAACCACCAAACGGATTGACAATCCATGCGCCGGCCAGGGATCTAGCAGTGTCATACGCCAATACGAAACGTCCAACGAGCCCTGATTTTGCCGCGCCAGCACGACCTCACTGACCGATATGTTAGTTAGACTGAGCGAGAACGTACACTTCAAGATTTCAAGGAGTACCCCATGAAGCGTCGCATTGTAGCCGCCCTCCTGATCGCCACGATGCCCCTCGGTATGGCTGCCTGCCTGCAGATTAAGCCTGACAACCCGACGTCCTCGCCTTCGTCCTCGTCTGCGCCTACGCAGGCATCGCCCTCCGCGTCGAGCTCTTCGAAGTCGAGCCAGACGAAGGAGGAGGCCTGCGCCATTCTCAACGACAAGGCCAACGAGATCTCCTCGAGCCTAAACGAGAAGGATAAGGACTCGGTCATCAAGACCCTGTCCAGCTTCATCGACATCATGAAGTCCGACGAGATCACCAACCCCGAGGTCAAGGAGGCGGCAAACGGGCTGGCTGACAGCGTGCAGAGTCTTCTCGACGCGACCAAGGCGGCCGACGATCAGCCGACGGCCGAGCAGCGGTCCAAGATTCTGACGGCGACGTCGCAGTACCTGGAATCGATGAATAAGCTCGATTCGGTGTGCACCGGTAAGTGATGCTCTGACAAGCACACGACATGCCCATCAAGGTAAAGGTGAGGGTGGCCCTGCGGGGCCACCCTCACCTTTCAATGCCCACACGCGGGCATACACAATCTGATGGTGCGCGTCAGCGCGCGTTGCACACCGTCTCGAGCGACGACATCGACGTCGTGAAGGTCGTGTACAGGTCCATGGCCTCGCTCATCTGGTCTGCCGACGGGTCATCGCCCACCGTCTTGGCGAAGTCGGCGAGAGCCTGAGCGCTATCGCCCGCAGCCACCGCAGCAGCCTTCACTTCGGTGTTGGTAATGTCGTCAGACTTCAGGACGGTCGCAACGTTGGTCATGCCCTGGATCATGTCTTCCGTGTTGCTCGGATCCAGGCCATCAATGGCCTTGACGGCCTTGTCATTGATGATCTGGCACGCGGCCTGCTTGGACTGTCCACCGCAGGCAGCCAGGCTCAGCGGCAGCAGCGCAACGAGGGCGGCGGTCAGAAGACGCTTCTTCATGAGGATTACTCCTTCGTACACTTGTGATGGGGACCCACGAATCATATCGTATTTTCGCGTCATTGATTACCTCGCGGTTAACGAACGTGCGTGCATTTTTTACACAATTCGCTGCACGAATGACAACCACTCGTGATGGTCGCACCGAACGCACGAGGAGTGGACGGCCCGGCGGGCACGCGACGAGGGGTGGGCAGCCCCGCACTCACGCGACGAGGAGCGGACAGCACCGCGAACATGCGAGAGTCGCGCTCACACGAGCAACATGCACCCACGAAGGGCGGGCACGCACGACGAAGGGGGCGGCCCCACGGGCCGCCCCCTCCTCGCTATCTACTCAGTCGAGAACCGGAACTCGGGATCAGTGCTCACCCCGCCCCGGCCTCGTCGATTCAGGCCGCTCCGCCGTTCTTCCAGCGACGGAAGAACATCGCCAGCAGCGCGCCGGAGAGGTTGTGCCACACGGAGAAGACGGCCGCCGGGAGCGCGGTCTCCGGGGTGGAGGCGAAGTGGGTCTTTGCCAGCGTCGCGGCCAGCGCCGAGTTCTGCATGCCGACCTCGATCGCGGTCGTGCGCGCAGCCTTGTCGGAGCCGCGGCCGACGCGTCCGGCCAGGTAACCGAAGAGGTAACCGAGCAGGTTGTGGCAGATGACCACGGCGATGATGAGGGCGCCGGACGTCAGGATCTTGTCGACGGAACCCGACACGACGACCAGGAGCACGTAGCAGATGCCCAGCACGGAGATCCAGGGCAGGATCGGCAGGATCTTCTCCACGAGCTTGCCCGCAATGTAGCGCACGAGGAAACCGCCCAGGACGGGGGCGAGAACCATCAGGAGAATGTTCTTCGCCATGGCCGCACCGTCAACCGGCATGCGGTTACCCACCAGCCAGGCGGTGAGCAGCGGCGTCATGAGGGGTGCGAGCAGCGTCGAGATCGAGGTCATGGTGACCGATAGGGCGACGTCCGCCTTCGCCAGGTAGGAGATCACGTTCGAGGCCGTGCCACCGGGCGCGCAGCCGACGAGGATGACGCCGACGGCGACCGCGTCGGGGAGGCGGAACACGTAGCACAGAGCCCAACCGACGAGGGGCATGATCAGGTACTGGGCGACGACGCCCACGAGCACGGGCAGAGGACGCTTGACGATGAGTCCGAAGTCGGGCAGCGTCAGGGTCAGGCCCATGCCGAACATGATGACGCCGAGCGCCCAGTTCACGCCGGGGGCCAGCGGCTTGAAGGTGGCGGGCATGATCATGGCGATCGCGAAGGCCGCCAGGATCAGCAGCGGGAAGACTGTGACGGCGATGCGCGCGCTGCGGTCCTCGGAGGACAGGGTCGGAGATTGAGTTGTGACTGCGTCTGATGTGGACATGCCCCCATGTTTCACCGATTGTTGAAATTTTCCCTTCCACATCTCACGTTGTGATCAGCTCAGTATTGAGCCTCACAAGACCACTTCACTAAGCTAAGGCTATGCACAGTGCACCGCCGCAGACTCAGACACCGCCCGAACGCACCGCGGGTGACGGTTCCGCACACGCCCCAGGGACCGCCACCAACCGCGCACCGGCGCGTCCCCAGGGGCGCCCGAAGCCGCGCCACCACAACAACCCCCACATGCGCAAGCTCGCCCGCGACGGCTGGATCTCCGACCAGCACGGCGCGTGGACGATGATGGCTTTCCCGCCGCTGCTCGGGTGGGCGCTGTCCTACTCCTTCTCATGGACGGTCGTGCTCATGCTGGTGGCGTGGGCGATGGCGTTCCAGATGTTTTCGGCCGTGTGCTTGTGGGTGAAGACGCCCGCCAAGCGCCGCGCTCGAATCGCTCCCGCGGTCATCACCTACGGCGTGCTCGCAGCCCTGCCCGGCACCACCCTGCTGGCTGTGCGTCCGCAGCTGCTGTGGTGGGCCATCGCTTTCGCACCCCTGGCCTCGTCCGCGCTCTCCCTCGTGTGGAAGGGCCGCGAGCGCTCCCTGGGGGCTCGCGCGGCGTCGATCCTGGCGGGTAACATCATGGGTCCCGTGGCTTTTTCACTGGCGGTCGCGGATGGTTCTCCGGCGGCGGTGTCGATCCACGCGTGGGCGACGTGCGCGGCGTTCGGTCTGCACTACATCGGCACGGTTCCGCTGGTGCGTTCGATGATCCGTGGACGCAGGGATCCGCGCTGGGCGGTGGGTTCGACGCTGCTGCACGCGGTGTTCACCCTGTGCGCGGCCGCGGCGTGGTGGTTCGGCGCGCTGGCGATCTGGCCGGTCCTCATGTGGGCGTTGCTGACGGCCCGCGCGTGGGTGATGCCGACGATCAGCCGGAAGCGGGCGCGCCCGATCTCGCCCAAGCTCATCGGGTTCAGCGAGCTCGGTTGGTCGCTTCTCCTGATCGTCTCCCTGTTGATCCCGTAATCACAGCGCTGCGGTGGGCGGCCTTGGGCGCGTCCGATTCGTCGGGCGCGCCCATTCGCACAAGCCCCTACGCGCCGATGCCCGGGGTGCGCGCAAATTCGGTGGCAACGGACAGGAAGAGGTCGTTCTGCTCGCGCGAGCCGACCGAGACGCGCACGCCCACGCTGAAGGGGCGCACGATGAGGCCGACGCGTGCGCATTCTTCGACGAGGCCGTAGACGTTTCCGCGGATCAGGTAGAAGTTCGACTGGCTGTCGGGGATGTCGTAGCCGAGGCCGTGCAGCGCCGGGATGATGCGCTCGCGTTCGGCGATGATCTCGGCGACTGCGCGCGCCACGCCCTCGGAGTCCTTGAGGGAGGCGAGTGCCGCGGCGAGCGCGAGGGAGTTGACGCCGAAGGGGACGAGGAGGGCCTGGATCGCGCCGATCACCTCGGCCTCGCCGATGGCGTAGCCGACGCGCACGCCCGCGAGGGCGTGGGCCTTGGAGAAGGTGCGCATGACGATGACGTTGGGGTGGTCCTCGATGAGGGGAACCGCGGTGCGCACGCCGGGCTTGGTCGCGAAGTCAATGTAGGCCTCGTCGACGATGATCATGACGTCGTCGGGGACGTCGGCGACGAACGCGGCGATCTCCTCGTAGGTGAGGGCGGGGCCGGTCGGGTTGTTGGGCGAGCAGACGATGACGGCGACGGTGTCGGGCATGATCGCGGCGCGCATGGCGTCCAGGTCGTGGGTGCCATCGGGGAGGAGTTCCACGGGTACGGGGTCGCCGCCCACGGAAGGGACGGCGATCGGGTAGGACTCGAAGGAGCGCCAGGGGTAGATGACCTGGGTGCCGGGCTGGCAGACGGCGGAGAGGGCGGCGACGAGGATCGCCGAGGAGCCGGTGCCCACGCACACCTGGTCGGCGCCGACGCCGTAGCGCTGGGCGAGGGCTTCGCGCAGGGGCGCTGCCGTCAGGTCGGGGTAGCGGTTAATCGTCTCGAGTTCGCGGGCGATCGCTTCGAGCACGGCGGGGCTGGGCGGCGTCGGCATTTCGTTCGAGGAGATCTTGACGGCGCCTGGGGCCGTCTTGCTCGGCACGTAGCGGGGCAGGGCGGCGACGGCGGGACGAATGCGAAGGTTGGTCATGTGTGTAGTCCTATCCCATGGAATTGGCACGTGCAAGCATCGTCCCACTGCGCAAGAATGAAGCAATGGATTTCATTGCACGTCTTTTAGCCACGATGGCCGGACTGTGGGTCACGGTCCACGTGGTTCCGTCGATTTCGATCGAGTCGTCGTCGGCCTCGCAGACGGTGATCGTCTTTGCGGTCGTCGCCTTGGTGTTCACGGCGGTGAACTCGATTATTAAGCCTGTCGTGAAGACACTGGCATTCCCCCTGTATGTGCTGACGTTCGGCCTGTTTGCCCTGGTGACGAACTCGCTGCTGTTTGCGCTGACGGGCTGGCTGTCCACGTCGCTTGGATTCCCTATGACGACGGGCGGCTTCTGGTCGTGCCTGGCGGGCGCGGTCATCACCTCCGTGGTGTCCTCGATCGTCTCGGGCCTGCTGCGCGATAAGAAGGATGAGCGCGACTGCTCCGCTCTGCCCCCTGTCTCGAGGCGTGTCACCCCTGGGTGATGCGCCTCGTTTGGTAGTGGTGGATGGTGGTCTGGGTGCCCGGGGTGAGGCCGAGCGCCTGGGTGCGGCGGGCCTCGGCGGCCGCCAGGGCTCCGAGGCCGGGGTCGGACGAGGCCCGGGCGGCGTCCAGGGTGCTCCTGATTTCGTCGACGTACAGGGGCGCGCTGTGCGAGCAGGGCACGGGATCGTCGGCGTGGCACATGGCCTCGTAGTCGTGGAACATGACGGTCGTGACGTTGTCGCCACGCGTGGCGTTCCCATCCAAGCCGGGCACGATGTCGCCGGAGTTTTCGTAGGCGAGGACGGGCACGTCGCTGGGTGCGATTGTCGCGGTGGGTGAGCCGGCGGTGACGACGGAGACGACGTTGTAGCGAGCGCGCACGTACGGGTCTGCGGCCATTTGGGCCGCCATGATTCCTCCCTGGGAGTGTCCGGCAAATTCGACGGCCTCACCCGGGGCGATGCCCGCCGCGTTCATGGCCTCTTTGATGGCATCGAGCTGGTCCGAGTTCATGCCGGCGACGCCCTGCAAGTTGGTAGTCATGTCCTGGGGGCCCGACTGCCCAATGTCAAACACTTGGGTGCCTCGGATGTCGACGGTCCACGAGCGCGTCGTCGCCCCGTCCTCCCCCACCGTTACGTGTTCTTCGATGGCGATCTCTCCGTTATCGGCGTCTCCGCCGTGCATCTCAGTGATGTGCTCGATGGCATCAGCGCTGGTGGTGATGCCTTCGTAGTGGGTGTCGGGGGCGGCCTCGGGCATGGCCGCGAGCGCGGATCGGGTGCGCGCATCGAGGAGGTGTGAGGGAATCCGGGAGCCCAGGCCGTTGGGACGAACACGCGCGTTCCCATCCTTTCCCCGAACAGCGATCCCGTAGCTGGCACCGTGGTCGCCACGCATCATGATGTACCGGGCGACCGACACCCAGGGCGCGGCGAGCGCGGCAACGCCGGACGCGGATTGGGTGGACGTCGAGTTCAGGTCCTGGCTCACTCCCAGCCCGGCCAGTGACTGCGCGACGCCTCGGAACGCAGGAAGGGAGTTGACGTCCAGGGCGAACCTGCCGAGGTCGCGTTGGAAGCGCGCGCCCGACATCTCGTCCACGTGGTACTTGAAGAGCAACCCGTCGATGACGGTGTCACACAGGTCTTTTTCCGCGACTAACGATGAAAGACCAGGCATGAGGAGGGTGGACAGCCAGGGAGCGCCGGCGCGCGCTGAGGCGTCTTGCGCGCCGTGAACGAGCGCCGAGGCTCCGGTGAGCGCGAGGCCGGCGGGCCCCATGACCATTGTGCCGAGGCCCCGCACGCTCAGCTGCGGTCCCATCGGGCTGCCGGGCACGAGCTCCCACAGGGAGGAGCCGTTCTCGGCGTTCGCGTATGTGAGGGCGGTGTCCTGCAGCTTCCACCGCAGGGAGTCGATCTCGGTCTCGAGCGAGTTGAGGGCGGACAGTGCCCCCGTGATCGCGGACGCGAGGCGCGCGGAGGCCTCGGGGATGAGCCCGGATACCGCATCCGCCTCACCGAGGGCGGCATCGAGCGCGAGCCTGGCGGGCACGATCGCGAGCGTTTCCTCGCCGCTGATGAGGGTGTGCGCGGCGCATAGTTCGTCGACGTCGACGCGAAATGCTCCCGAGTTGACGGTGACGTCGCGGCGCGGGTCGAATGCCATGGTCACCACGCTCCCAGCATGACGAGTTCAGGCTGGTAGGTGGAAGCGTCCGCGAGTGCGCTGGTGAGGGCTCGGTTGCGTTCCTCGTCGAAGGAGGGGACGAGGTCGAGGGCGGCCTGGATCTGGTCGAGGAGCCCCTGAGTACTCGCAATCACCTCGCTGTGCCGGTTGCGATAGGAGTCGCCCGCGATGCCGACCCACTGTGGGCACGATGCGGCGGCAAGGCTGGAGCGCAGCGTCTCGACGAGGCCGTGGGCGGCGTGCAGGGACAGGCCGGGGCTGAGGGGATCGGGGATCATGGTCGGCTCCCATCGTTGGAAGAATCGTTGCTCGTCCTCGCACGCTACGCCTGCGTGCTCCCGCGCCACCACTCGCACAGCGACCCCTGTGGATAACTTCCCGGCGCTACCAACCCCTGTGGATGACACGCCCAGCCCCGGCCTCGTCGTTACCCATGCCACGAACCGCCGCGCGGACTGGGCGTCCCGATATCCCCTCGTTCTGGGAAGATAGGGGTATGAGCGACACGATGACACTGTTCTCCACTGCCCACGGCTATTCGGACCTGGCGGGCGGGGGTGAACCGCTCAGCCCGCTGGACGGCCGCTACCGCGCGGTCGCCTCGCCCCTGGCGAACTACCTGTCCGAGGCAGGCCTGAACCGGGCGCGCGTCCACGTTGAGATCGAGTGGCTGATTTTCCTGCTCGACAATTCGGTCCTGCCGGGCGCCCCGACGCTGACGGACGCCGAGCGCGATTACCTGCGCGCCCTCCCCCGCGATTTCGGCGCCGAGCACATTAAGCGCCTGGGCGAGTTCGAGGCCGTCACTCGCCACGACGTCAAGGCCGTCGAGTACCTGATCGGCGAGTACCTGGAGGCCGCGGCCGGCAAGCTGGGCGAGGGCACGGCGCTGCCGACCCTGCGCGAGGTCGTCCACATCTTCTGCACCTCCGAGGACATCAACAACCTGGCGTACGCGCTGACGATCAAGGCGGCGACGGAGCAGGTGTGGCTGCCGTCGATCCGCGCGCTCCTGGATCGCCTGCGCGGCCTCGCCGAGGCCGGGGCGGCGGTCCCGATGCTGGCGCACACGCACGGCCAGCCGGCGACCCCGGTGACGATCGGCAAGGAGATGGCGGTGTTCGCGCACCGCCTGTCCCGCCAGATCAAGCGCGTCGAGGCCACGGAGTACCTGGGCAAGATCAACGGCGCGACGGGCACGTGGGCCGCGCACGTCGTGTCGGTCCCGGGTGCGGATTGGCCGACGCTGGCTCGCTCGTTCGTCGAGGGCCTTGGCCTGACGTGGAACCCGCTGACCACGCAGATCGAGTCGCACGACTGGCAGGCCGAGCTGTACTCGGACGTGGCGCGCGCGGGCCGCATCGCCCACAACCTGGCGACGGACGCGTGGACCTACATTTCGATGGATTACTTCCACCAGAACCTGGCGGCGCAGGGCTCGACGGGCTCGTCGACGATGCCACACAAGGTCAACCCGATCCGCTTCGAGAATGCGGAGGCGAACCTGGAGGTGTCGAACGCCCTGCTGGATTCGCTCGGCGCAACGCTGGTCACCAGCCGCATGCAGCGCGACCTGACGGATTCGACGACGCAGCGCAACGTGGGCGTCGCGTTCGGTCACGCGGTGCTGGCCTACGACAACCTGGTGCGTGGCCTGGACGGTATCGAGATTAACGCAGCGCGCATGGCCCGCGATTTGGATGCGAATTGGGCGGTGCTCGGCGAGGCCGTCCAGCAGGCGATGCGCGCGGCCGCGATCGCGGGAGCGACGGGCATGGCGAACCCGTACGAGCGCCTCAAGGAGCTGACGCGCGGCCACGAGGTGGGTGAGCGCGACATGCGTGAGTTCATCGCGGGCCTGGGTCTGCCGGCCGAGGTGGAGGAGCGTCTCCTTGCGCTGACCCCTGCGACCTACATCGGCCTGTCCGAGCGCCTGGCGCGCTGGGAGGCCTGAGCTCTATTCGCGAAGGGCGGCGGGTGCGCGGTTGGTCCGCGCCTCGCCGCCTTTCCCGTTTCTGCCTTGTATCAACGAGGCCGGGGCGGATTTACGAGCCCGACTGGGTGCCGCTTTGGGGCCCCGACTGCGAACTCAACTCCGGGTTTAGATTGGAGTTCTCATCAAAAGCATCAACAATCCTGAGGTTCGGGAACATCTCTTCAACAGAAGGAAGTGGCAATTGCTTGTAGGGGGTATCCAAGTCATAGGTATGAGTTGGAAGCATACACCCTGAATGAAAGCTAATGTTGATGAAGCCCCTGCCCTCAAGATGGGTAAAAACGACAAGATTCCCGTCCTCGTCCCCGACGGCAACGCTTCGTCTATTGTTCTTTCCGCTGTAGTCCGGTGTTGCTGAGTAGGCAAAACCGTTGCGCTGCGCCCCCTCCCAGACGATCCGACGCAGGTCGTCATAGTCGATTAATGCAACATCTAAGGCCGCCCACGCGATATCGACATCTGCTTCATCCTGCGTCGTGCAACCACCGTATCGAGAATCGCCGTCGGTCCCAAGAACACCGCCGGCTTCGCGCGCAACGTCCTCAATGATGCCCGCATACCGAGGTGCAGTATCACTGATGTAAACCTCCACAGTCTGACGCTCCGCCATGGGAACGCTCCCGTCATTGCGCCCAAAATACAGGCCGGCATCATCCGACAGCCCTGGCACGCACGCTGCAAGGAGCAGCGAGGCACAGGCGGCAGTGGCTGCCATTATCCACCGAGAACTCATACCATCACTCCCCAGACTGGGCGCCGCTCTGGGCACCGGATTGTGGGGTGACGTTAGCACCCGGTGTCAACGTAGGAACCGGATGCATATCCGGGTTCGTGTTGTCGCTGATCGTCACGTGCATGCCCGGGAACGCCTCCTCCACCGACGGCAGGACTGGGGTTGTGCGCAAGTTGTTGACGGTTTGTTTATGCGGCTGTTGTCCAGGCC
>ERZ773063.2298-NODE-2298-length-10447-cov-7.737298_pt1 | contig 10447 bp, 5 predicted proteins | sample MGYA00580625_ERZ773063 | MGnify/ENA primary metagenome ERZ773063 (study PRJEB29015, sample SAMEA2738022) | human oral metagenome | biome: human oral; feature: human-associated habitat; material: dental | place: China | collected 2042 ...
CTATTGATTATTTAAGAGAAAAGTTTTCATTACCTATAATTGGAATTGTAGAAGCGGGAGTGAAGATAGCAAGTAAAACTACTAAAAATAAGAATATTGCTGTGATCTCAACTAAATTTACAGCAGAATCTCATGGTTATAAAAATAAAGCTAAAATGCTTGATAGTGAATTAAATGTTAAAGAAATTGCTTGTATTGAGTTTGCACAAATGATAGAAAGTGGTTGGGATACTTTTGATAACAGAAAGGAACTTCTAAATAAATATTTATCTGAAATTCCAAAAAATACTGATACCTTAGTATTAGGTTGTACTCATTATCCACTTATAAGAAAAGATATTGAAAAAAATATCAAAATTAAAGTGGTAGATCCAGCAGTAGAAATAGTTGAAAGAGCTACTCAAACTTTAAGTTCACTTAATCTTTTAAATGATAAAAAAGAAAAAGGAAGAATTATATTTTTTGTTACAGGAGAAACATATCATTTTAAACCAACGGCTGAAAAATTTTTAGGAAAAGAAATAGAAATTTATAGAATACCAAAATAAAAAATAATGGAGGCTGTGAGCTATGCCTCCATTTTTGTGTTTAAGATTTTTGTTGTAATTTATTTTCTAAAATCTGCCATATTTTTTTCTGTATCATCTTCTATTGGGTCTTCATAGAGATCCATATCATTTTCTACTGTATCATCTTCAATATAAGTTTCCCAATAATATGGATCTTCTTCTGCTGAATCATACTCTTCCATATCATACTCTTCATCTTCTTCTGTATCATCTGCATCATCATTATAAGAAAGTAGCTTTTCTCCATTTGTTATTAAATATGGTTCATATTCTTTTTTCTCTTGACTAAATATACAAATTGATAAAATTAATAATAAGAAAATAATAATTTTTTTCATAAATACCCCTCCCAAGAATTTTTTAAATATTATTTAATAAATTAGCATTTTTAGAAGAAAATTCTAAAACTAACTTTGTTAATAAAGATTAACCATAAAGATAAGTGCTTTTACTAGGAGTTAATTTTACTTCTAACCCACCTAAAATTTCTAATTTCTCTCCTTTTCCAATAGAGCAATTTTTAAATTTTTTTAATTTTTTATCAGCTACACCAAAATATAAAGTTAATTTTTCAAAACCTGAGTTGACAACTATACAACCATAATTTTTTATAAGCTCAATATCATAAGTCCCTATTTCAATATCTTCTCCCCCTATATAATTTCCAGCTGTTAAATTTACTACTTTCCCTGTAATTTTTCTAGGAGCTATTAATAAATTAATGTTTTTAGAATAAAGTTCCAATACTAATTTACCATAAATTGTTAAAGTATCTCCCTCTTTCAATGTAATATTATTAAATACAGAAGCAATATTGCTATGCCCTACTCCCAAAGTTTGGTTAATTCCATTTTTAACATTACTAGAAGTAATAACATCTCCATAATTTTCTTTTGCAGTTAATCTATATTTTCCTACTGGAAAATCAACACCAGCTGTTAAATCAATATTTACATCAGAACATCCAGCCTTGGCTTTTTTTATAGCTGTTCTGATATTTACAAAAAGCCCAAAAATAATTATTATAAATATTCCATAATTAAAATCGCTTTTTGTTATATTCTTTATTAACTCCCCTAATCCAAAAGAAAGAGTGATTAAAAGTGAGATTGCTATTGACATGGCTACTATTCCTGTTATATCCATAATATCACATCCTTTAAATCTATCAATACTATTATTTAATATAATTATTTTGACTAGAAGCTGATTTTATAATAAGTTCCTCTGAAATTCCTAGATAATTGTCTTCAAAGCTCATAAAAAAATCTCCCCTTTATCTATTTATATTTTCATTGTACTACAATAATTTTTTTAATCAAGTGAAAAATATAAATTTAATAAACAAAGTTTAAAAAATATGTTAGAATAAGTATAAAATAATAATTATAGGGGGAGATTATGAAAAATTTAACTATTAAAAATATTTTACAAAAAGATATTGAAAGAAAAATTAATGGAGTTGTAAAGGCAGATAGTAATGAAAAAGATACTGTAATTACAGAATTAAATGAATATGTTGTTACAGAAGAAATTAGAGAAAGATTAACAAAGTTTTTTGATAAATATGTTGATTCAATTAATTTTCCAACAGAGGATATGGGAGTATGGATTTCTGGTTTCTTTGGTTCAGGGAAATCACATTTTCTAAAAATGATAGGGCATATTTTAGAAAATAACACCTATGATGGAAAAAAAGTTGTAGATTTTTTTAAAGATAAAATAGATGATGCAATTTTAATGGGAAATATTGAAAAAGCTGCTGAGATCCCAACTGATGTAATTTTATTCAATATAGATAATGTAAGTGACCAAGACACATATCAAAATAAAGATAGCATAGCAGTTGCTTTTTTGAAAAAATTTAATGAATATTTAGGTTTTACAAGAGATGATATAGAAATAGCAGAATTTGAAAGAAAACTTTGGGAAGATGGAAAACTAGAAGAATTTAAAAAAGTTTTTGAAAAAGAGTCTGGAAAAACTTGGAAAGATGGAAATAGAAATTTAGATTTTTATTCAGATGACTTTATTGATGTTGTAGAAAAATTAGGAATTATGAGTAGAGAAAGTGCAGAAAGATGGCTTGAAAGAGATATAGTTAGGTCTATAAGTGCTGAAAGTTTTAGAGATATACTTGAAAATTATTTAAAAATGAAAGGTTCTAAACATAGAATAGTTTTTTTAGTTGATGAAATAGGTCAATATATTGGTGATAATTCAAAACTTATGTTAAACTTACAAACCTTAGTTGAAACTTTGGGAGTTAAATTTAAAGGAAGAGTTTGGGTTGGGGTAACATCACAACAAGATTTAAATTCTATACTAAATAATAGTGAACATAGAAAAAATGATTTTTCAAAAATTCAAGATAGATTTAAAACAATGCTTGCTTTATCAAGTGGAAATATTGATGAAGTTATTAAGAAAAGACTGCTTATTAAGAAAAAGATTGAGGGAGAAGATTTAGAAAAAATTTTTGATAAAAAGAGAGTTGAAATTGAAAATTTAATACATTTTGAAAAAACAATGACATTACCGCTATATGATGATAATAAAGATTTTTCAGAAACATACCCTTTTGTTGCTTATCAATTTAATCTACTACAAAAAGTATTTGAAAAAGTTAGAAATATGGGACATTCTGGGCAACATATGTCAAGAGGAGAAAGGTCTTTGTTAAGTTCATTCCAAGAAGCTGGAATAAAAGTAAAAGATAAAAATATAGGAATACTTGTGCCATTTAATTATTTCTATGAATCAATAGAACAATTTTTAGAAGACAATGTAAGAAGACCATTTATTCACGCAAGAAATGAAAAGGGAATAGATGATTTTGGTTTAGAAGTATTAAAACTTTTATTCTTATTAAAAGGAATTAATGGGATAGAACCTACTTTAAATAATTTAACAAGTTTTATGGTAGACTCTATGGATTGTGATAGGATAGAACTTGAAAAGAAAATAAAAAAAGCATTAGAAAAATTAGAAAAAGAAGTCTTAATTCAAAAAGATGGAGAAAATTATTATTTTTTAACAAATGAAGAACAAGATATAAATAGAGAAATTGAAAGAGAAGATATTGATTTAAAGAAAATTGATGAAAAGATAGATTCATATATTTTTAAGGAAATATTTACAAAGAATAGTATTCTAATGGAAGAAACAGGAAATAAATATGATTTTACTAGAACTATTGATGAAACAGTTTATGGGAAAATAGGAGAAGATTTAGCAATAACTATTTTTACTGAAAGAGCAGATAATTATGATAATGTTGCTATCATAGGTACAAGACAAGAAAGTGATTTAATATTAAGATTAGCAAAAGATGATGAAACTTATAGAAATGAAATTAAACTATTTTTAAAGGTGGAATCATATATTAGAAATAAACAAAAAGATAATGAAAGAGAATCTATTATCAGAATATTAGAAATAAAGCAAAGAGAAAATAAAATAAGAGATAGAAGAATTAAAAGTGAATTAGAAAGGCTTATAGGGGAAGCTGAAGTCTTTGTTTATGGACAAAAGCAAGATATTAAAACAAAAGATGCTTCTAAAAAAATTGAAGAAAGTTTAAAAGCCTTAGCAAATCACAGATTTCATAAAGCAAAACTTGTTAAAAAACCTTATGATGAAGCTGAAATAAGAAATATATTATCTTATGTTTATGACACAGAAAAAAACGGAGTATTGTTTGATATTAAAAAAGATGTTGAAAGTAATATAAATTCTGAAGCTATAAAAGAAGTATTAGAAAGAATAACATTACTTGAAAAAAGAGGAGATACTCCAATAACATTAAAAAACATAAGTGAATATTATTTGAGAAGTCCTTATGGTTGGGGACAACTTACAATCAATGGTTTAGTTGGAGAATTGTGGAAATATAAGCTAATAGATTTACAGGAATCAAAAGTTCTTGTTACAGATGAAAATACTGCAACAAATTTGCTTACAAAATTACAAAATAAAAATCTTGAGAAAATTGTAATTTCATTAAGAGAAGAAATAGATCCTGAACTTATAAAAAAAGTTAATAATTTATTAAAAGAAATTAAAACAATTAAAGAAGATACAGGTGAAGTTACTCTTGATTCTCCAAAAGAAGATTTGATAGAGATATTAAAAAGAAAAATGGGAATAGCAAAGAGTTATAAAATAGAATGTGAACATAGTAGTTATCCAGGGAAAAGAGAATTGACTGATTGGATAGACCTTTTAGATGAAATTATTTTATCTAAGGATAATGCTGAAAAGACTCTTAAAAATTTCTTAGAAATGGAAGATGAGCTATCAAAAGAATATGATAAGGTTGATAGGGTTTTTGATTTCTTTACAAGTTCTAAAAAAGATAGATATGACAAAGCTATTGAAAAAGTAAATAAAATTGAAGAGTATAAAGATTATATTGGTAGTTTAAAAGAAACTGATGCCTATAAAACAATTGAAGAAATTAGAAATGATAAAAATATCTATGAAAGAATTAGAGAATTTGATGATTTAATTTCTGAATTAGATAAAGCCAAAGATGAACTTATAGAAATTGAAAAAACTTCCTTAAAAGAAAAAGTTGAAAAGTATAAAAAAGAATTTTCTGAAAAATTAAAAGATAATCCAGAAGTAATTAAAAAATTAGAAGAAAAGTTAAATGAATTTTTAGAAAAAGAAGTTAATAATAAAGATAATTCTAATGATATGGCAATATTTATGAAATCTAAAAAGTTAGAAAATATTGTTAATAATTTTGAAGAAGAATATAAAAATTCTGCTAAAAAAGAAATTGAGAAATTAGAAAATTATCTTAATGAAGTTGCAGAAGATAAAACTGATATTGATGAGCTTAGAAAAAGTATAAAATCTACATACAATAATTATAAAGATGAAATAGCTAAAAGTGATATTAAAAATATCAGTGTAACTATTGCAAAAGCAATTAAAGATAAAGAAGATTTTAATGCTGAAATCAATGGAAAAGCTAAGAAAAAAGAAAGAGTGAAATTAAGAAAAATTTCTATAAATTCAAAAAGTAATATAGAAAGTGAAGATGAAGTGAACGAATATATTTCAGCTATTGAGAAAGATATTGAAAAGTTAAAAAATGAAATGCTTGAAGCTATTAAAAATAATAAGATTGTTGATATTGGATAATTGAAAGGTTGAGGTTCTATTGGAGCCTCAATTTTTATATCCGTATTTTTTTTACGGATAAATTTGCAAACAATATATAAATAATATATAATACGTATATAACGGTTAAAAAAAATATTAAGAGGTTAAAATTATGTTAATAGAATTTAAAGTAGAAGGATTTAAAAATTTTGAAAAAGAATTAGTTTTTGATTTGAGTAAAACAAGAAATTATAATTTTAATGAAAATGCAATAAAAGATGGAATTGTAAAAACAGGATTAATATATGGAATTAATGGAAGTGGAAAATCAAATTTAGGTTTAGCTATTTTTGATATAATTTTACATTTAACAGATAAAGAAAAAACTATTAATCTATACGATTATTATTTAAATCTTGTTAATAGCAATATTGTTGCAAAGTTTTATTATAAATTTAAGTTTGGAAATGATATTTTAGAATATGAATATCAAAAAGATAAGCCACAAAATTTAGTGAGTGAAGTAGTAAAAATAAATAATAAATTAATATCAGAATATGATTATTTAACTAATAAATTTGAATTAAATTTAGAGGGGACAGAGAGTTTAAATAAAAATCTTAATGGAAATAATATTTCTTTTATAAAATATATAAATAATAATATAAATCCAGAGCCTAGCACAAAACAATTTAAGATAAAGGAAATCATTTCAACTTTTTTAAAATTTGTAGATAATATGTTACTTTTCTCCTCACTTAATGGAAATTTTTATCAAGGTTTTAAAAAAGGTGGAGGAAGTATTAGTGAAGAAATTATAAATAGAGGAAAGTTAAAAGATTTTGAAAATTTCTTAAAAGAAGCTGGAATAGATTATAAGTTAATAGAAAAAAAAATTGGAAAAGATAGAAGGATATACTGTAAATTCAGAAGTGGAGAAGTTGATTTTTTTGAAATCGCATCAAAAGGAACATGTTCTTTGACTTTATTCTATTCATGGCTAATAGGATTAGATGAAGTTTCTTTTGTCTTTATAGACGAATTTGATGCTTTTTACCATGTAAATTTGGCAAAAAGAGTTGTAGAAGAGTTACTTAAATTAAATGTACAAGCCATTTTAACTACTCATGATACAACTATAATGACTAATGATTTATTAAGACCAGATTGTTATTTTGTATTGTCAGAAGGAAAAATAAAATCTCTTCCAGACTTGACAGAAAAAGAGTTAAGACAGGCACATAATTTAGAAAAGATGTATAGAGCTGGTGCTTTTAATGAGTAAAAAGAAAGAATATATTGCAGTTATTTCAGAGGGAGAAAAAACAGAAAAACAAATAATAAATAATTTAGAAAATAATTTCACAACTTTTAGTAATAAAATAATATTTTTATCATATAAAGCAAATATTTATAATTTATTTAGAGAAATTGAAGAAGATGAAGATATTGATATTATAAGCCTTTTAAAAGAGAAGCAAATCAAAGCTAATAAAATAAGAAATGATGTTGAAAATATTGATGTTTCTAATATTAATAGTGATGATATCTCACAAATTTATTTATTTTTTGATTATGATGGGCATACTGAGAATGCTTCTGATGAAGAAATAGTTAAGATGTTAAATAAATTTGATAATGAAACAGAAAATGGAAAATTATATATTAGTTATCCAATGGTTGAAGCATTAAAACATTTAAAAAAAGATAAATTAGATATTAATAATTATTTAGTTGAAGCAAAGACAAGAATAAATTATAAAAATTTTGTTTCACAAAATACTGATTATGAAAACTTAGTGAATTTGACTAAAGGAAATTGGCTTTTTATAATATCTGAAAATCTGAAGAGGTGTTTGTTTCTTTTGGAAATTACAAATATTAATTATGAAATTTATTCTAATATGATAAATCAAGAAAGTATTTTTAATAAACAACTTGACAAATATATTTCTCAAGAAGAAAAAGTATTGGTATTAAGTGCTTTTCCATTTTTCTTAATAGAATATTTTGGAGAAGAATTTTTTTCTTTGGTAGTTTCTTGGGTAGTATGACACAAGAAACTACCAAAGAAAACTACCCAAGAAAAAATAAAAATATTTGTCATTTTTTATATAAACCGACATTTTATTGCCGGTTTGAATGTCGCTTTAAACAAAACAGAATTAAATAAAAATTAATAATTTTGGAGGGGAAAATGAATAAAAGTAGCTTAAAAATTTTTGCAATAGAAGCAAGAAAAGAATTAATGGAAAAAATGAGAACAAGACTTGAAATTCTTGGAATAACTAAAAATGGAATAGAAAAAGCAAAAGTTATAGGAAAAGAGGTTGAAGTAAAAGGAACACTTTATCCAAAAGAAAGCTATGATAGTTTAATTAGAAAATATAAACAAGTTGGCTATGAAGAACTTATAGAAGAAAGTGCTTACACTTGGTTCAATAGATTAACAGCATTAGCATTTATGGAAGCAAATGGATATATTGAAGAGAAAATGATATTTAACAATGGTGTTAAAAATGAGCCTGCAATAATTGATAATTATTATGAATTTGAATTTTTTAAAAATTTAGATAGTGATTTACAAAAAGAACTACATAATTTAAGAGATGAAAATACACCAAATTCAATAGAAAAACTTTATTCTATTTTAATGGAAGAAAAATGTGAAGATTTATCAAATATTATGCCATTTATGTTTAAGAAAAAAGGAACTTATTCAGATATTTTATTTCCAACAGGCTTATTAATGGAAAATTCATTATTAGTAAAACTTAGAGAAGAAATAGGAGAAGAAGCACCAATTGAGCTAATAGGTTGGCTTTATCAATTTTATAACTCTGAAAAGAAAGATCAAGTTTTTGAAGCCTTAAAGAAAAATACAAAAATAGCAAAAGAAAATATCCCAGCAGCAACTCAATTATTTACACCAGATTGGATAGTAAAATATATGGTAGAAAATTCATTAGGAAAAATAGCACTTGAGTCAACTGGAATAAATGAAAGTCTTAAAAATAACTGGAAATACTATATAGATTCAGAATTAGATAAAAATTCAGAAAAAATAAAGATAGAAGATATAAAAATATTGGATCCTGCAATGGGAAGTGGACATATATTAGTTTATGCTTTTGATTTATTATTTGAGATGTATGAAAATCTTGGTTGGAGTACAAAAGAAAGTGTTTTATCAATATTAAAAAATAATCTATATGGATTAGAAATAGATGAAAGAGCAGGACAATTAGCTTCATTTGCACTTATGATGAAAGCAAGAGAAAAATTTTCAAGATTATTTTCAGCATTAAAAAGAGAAGAAGATTTTAAATTAAATACCTTAATAATAGAAGAAAGTAATAGTTTATCTGAAAGAATTAAAAATAGAATAAAAGATAATAACTTAAATAATCTTAATGAAATAATACAAGAGTTTGAAGATGCAAAAGAATATGGGAGTATTTTTAAATTAGAATCTATTGATAAAGAATTATTAGAAAGAGAATTTAATCTATTAAAAGAAAGTTTTAATAATAATGAGCAAGAAACATTAATATTTAATGAAGATGAAATAATTATAGATATTAATGAGGAATTAGAACTTATTGGAAATCTAATAAAACAACATATAACTTTGGTAAATCAATATGAAACAGTAGTAACTAATCCTCCATATATGGGAGGAAAAGGTTTTAGTCCAAAACTTAAAACTTATGTTGAGAAGAATTATAAGGATAGTAAAAGTGATTTATTTGCAGTATTTATAGAAAGATGTAATGAGTTTACAAAGAAAAATTGCTATACTTCTATGATAACAATGCAATCTTGGATGTTTTTATCATCTTTTGAAACTTTAAGGAAGAATATTATTGAGAAAACTGAAATTAAAAGTTTAAATCATTTAGGAACAAGAGCATTTTCAGAAATAGGTGGAGAGGTTGTATCAACAGTTGCTTGGATAAGTAAAAAAATAAGTCCTAAAAATGAGGGAATATATATAAGATTGGTTGATTATAATAATGCAGAATTAAAAGAAGAAGAATTTTCTAATAAAGATAACTATTTTCAAGCTAAACAAAAAGATTTTGAAAAGATACCAGGAAGTCCAATAGCTTATTGGGTAAGTGATAGGATAAGAGAAATATTTGAAAAAAATCAAAAGTTGGGTGATGTTGGAGAAATTATATCTGGAATGACGATTGGAAAGAATGATTTATATTTAAGAAAATGGTTTGAAGTAAATAATTCTAAAGTTAATCTAAGAAAATTAAAAATAGATGAGATTAATTTGGAGAAAAGTCCTTGGATTCCATATAGTAAAGGTGGAGAAATAAGAAGATGGTTTGGAAATAATGAATGGCTTGTTAATTGGAGTCATTCCAATAAATTTAATAGAGCAAAAACAACTTTAAAACACTTATATTTAAAAGAAGCTTTGGTTTGGAATTTTATATCTTCAAGTAATTTTTCTATGAAATATTTAGAAAATGGTTTTTTATGGGATATTGCAGGCTCACCTTGTTTTTTTAAAAAAGAATTGTTGAATTATGTTTTAGGATTTTTATTAACTAAATTCTCACAAAATATATTAAACATAATGAATCCAACTATAAACTATCAAGCAATAGATATTGAAAATATGCCATTTTTATATAATAAAAATAAGGCTAATGTAATAGATAATTTAGTTCAACAAAACATCTCTATCTCCAAAGAAGAATGGGATTCAAGAGAAACTTCTTGGGATTTTGAAAAATTACTTGAAG
>ERZ773063.2300-NODE-2300-length-10436-cov-5.635681_pt1 | contig 10436 bp, 9 predicted proteins | sample MGYA00580625_ERZ773063 | MGnify/ENA primary metagenome ERZ773063 (study PRJEB29015, sample SAMEA2738022) | human oral metagenome | biome: human oral; feature: human-associated habitat; material: dental | place: China | collected 2042 ...
GCGATGTCTGCGAGGGGGCGGAGCTGACGCGATTTTTTGCGATCCTCATGATGGTAAACGGCTTTGCGCCGATCATCGCGCCCGTTATCGGCGGGCAGATCCTACTGTTTGCCGACTGGCGCGCGACCTTCGTGCTCCTCACCATCATTGGTGTATTACTCGCGGGGGCGACGCTGCTCTATCAGGAAACGCTGCCGAAAGATGCGCGCAGTGCCAATATGACTGACTCACTGAAGAAGTTTCCGACGCTTCTGCATGACCGCTATTTCCTCGGTCACTGCCTTCTCCAATGTTTTGTATTCGGGGCGTTCTTTTCCTATCTTTCAGGATCGTCATTCGTCTTTCAAAATGTCTATGGAGTTTCGGCACAGGGGTACAGTCTCATATTTGCCGTGATCGGAGCCGGGTTGCTGCTTGCAGGGATTCTGCCCGCACGCCTTGCGGGGCGCGTTCCGGATATTATGATGCTGAAATATGCTGTACTGGTTCCGCTCTTCGGGAGTATTCTGCTCATGGCGGGCTTTGTCTTTTCCGTGCCACTTGCGGTGATTGTCATTCTGCTGTTTCTCACGGTTGTTCCGCTCTCGGTCATGGGGGCGGCGAGTTTTTCCCTTGCACTTTCGCGGCAGGGAAAGAATGCGGGCAGCGCATCCGCGCTGATCGGCTGTTTCTCCATGCTGCTCGGCGCGTGCATGATGCCGGTGGTTGGCATTGTAGGCGATCACACGGCAATCCCTATGGGGCTTGTTATGTTTTGTGGTTATGGACTTGGCGCACTTGTTTTCTATGGGATGATCGCAGGAGATCATCCCATGATGCGCTGATTTTCAGCTATCTTTCACCTCGCTTTCGTATACTTTGCTAGGAAAAATGGAATACAATCAGCGGGGAGATGATATGATGCGTGTGCTTCTGGCAGAAGATGATCTGCGGCTCGGGAAGCTCATTCAATATATGCTCGAACAGAACGACATCTCGGTCGAGTGGGTGACGGACGGCAGTGACATCTACGAATATGCAACCTATGCGGAGTACGATATTCTGATTCTGGACTGGATGATGCCGGGGGAAACGGGCGTCGAGGCATGTGCACGTCTCAGGCGCAGCGGCTATGACCGTGCAATCCTTATGTTGACGGCGCGGGACTCGGTAGAGGATCGCGTGACGGGGCTTGATGCGGGGGCGGACGACTATCTTGTAAAGCCGTTCGAGTTCTCGGAACTGCTCGCGCGTCTGCGTGCACTCGGACGGCGTGCGACACAACGCATTCAGCATGAGGTCGACGAGATCGGTGGCTTTAAGCTGAACCGTACGGCAAATATTCTTGAAAAAAATGGCAGGATGATCCAACTCTCTCCACGTGAGTTCCAGCTCTTTGACCTCCTCGCGCAGAACATCGGCATCGTTGTGCCACGTGATATAATTCTCGACCGTATTTGGGGACTTGAGTCGGATGTCAGCTCGAACAACATTGACTCCTATATGAAGATGCTGCGAAAAAAACTGGATGCGGCAGGGGAGGGTGACGCGATCAAGACGATACGCGGGGTTGGCTACAAACTGGAGACACCACGTTGAATGAGCAGAATGTATTCGGGCGCAGCCGTTTGCGGCTCATGCTCCGCTATGCGCTTGTCATGGGAGGACTGGTTATCGTCCTCCTTTTTGCCATGCACAAGACGATGGAGTGGGCAATCACGTCCGAACAGGCGCGCGAACTCTTGGATACGGCGAACGGTGTGGCGGATGCACAGGCATACACAGTTCTTCATGCCGGGGTAGATACGGATGAAACTCAAATCTATCGCGGTACGAATGATCGTCTTTTCTATTATGTATTTGATGGAGAAGGGCGACTGGTCAGTTTTTCACGTGCCTCCTTTCGCATTGAGTCGTTTGTATTGGACATTGTGACAGGGTGGGATGCACCCGAGCGTGAGGTGCGCGTCTTTACAAAGACGAATGAACGCGGTGCACCGACGAAGGTGATGATGACAGCGCAGACCGTGTTCAGTCCGCCGCTGCCGATGCAGACGGTCTACGTCGGCAAGGATGTCACTGCTATGTATAACGGCATGGAAAAGGCGACATGGGCGCTTGCGATTCTCGGCGGCTTTGCACTTGTCTTTGCCGCCGCCATTGGCTATGTGCTCTCGGGCGGTGCGATGAAGCCCGTGCGAGAGGCGTATGAAAAGCAGCGGCAATTTGCTGCGGATGCTTCACACGAACTGCGAACCCCGCTTGCCGTCGTACTTGCCTCGGCAGATCTCCTGCGGAGCGATCCGTCGATCACATCCCCCTTTTTGAAGCAGGTCATCGAGGATGTGCGTGACGAGGTAAAGAAGATGACGAAACTCGTCAGCGACCTCCTCACTGTTGCGCGCAGCGACGCGAAGGCAAATCAGGTAAAACCTGTACGCATGGATCTCGTCGCCGCTGCACAGCAAACCGTGCGCATTATGCGTCCCTTTGCCGAAAAGAAGGATATTGCCATCATGGAGGAACTGCCGAAACGTGCGGAGATCTATGCGGATGAACAGAAGATTCGTCAGCTGATCTTGATTTTGGTCGATAACGCGGTGAAGTACACGACCGAACACGGACGTATTTCCGTCTGCGTACAGGAGGAGAAGGGGAGTGTGGCGCTTTCTGTTTCCGATACGGGCATCGGTATTGCACCGGAGCATACAGAGCGTATCTTTGATCGTTTCTACCGTGTGGATAAGGCTCGTTCACGCCGTATGGGCGGCAATGGTTTGGGGCTTGCCATTGCACGCGAGATTGTCGAAGCGCACGGGGGACATATAGGGGTTGAGAGCGAGGTTGGCAAGGGGACGACATTCCGCATCCAGTTGAAGGCACGCACGAAGAATTAGTGAGAGATGGAAATGACAGATATTTTTTTTGAACTCAATCATGTCACCCACGTCTACCGGAGCGGAGAGGGTGAGGGACACGAGGCACTGCGCGGTGTTACGCTTTCCATTGCGGCGGGCGAGTTCGTAGTGGTGCTCGGGGCGAACGGGTCGGGTAAGTCGACTCTTGCGCGGCATCTGAACGCCCTCCTCCTTCCGAGTGCGGGAACGTGTCTGGTGCGCGGATGGGATACGAAGGATGAGATGCGGCGATGGGACATTCGACAGGAGGTCAGCATGGTGTTCCAGAATCCCGACAACCAACTCATTGCTGCGGTAGTTGCGGATGATGTTGCATTCGGTCCTGAAAACCTTGGTGTTCCGCCTGCAGAGATCCGTGCACGCGTTCAGAATGCACTCGCGCTTGTCGGTATGGAATCATACGCTCAAGCAGCTCCACATCTGCTTTCGGGGGGGCAGAAGCAGCGCATCGCCATCGCAGGGGCGATTGCCATGCAGACACATTGTCTTGTCCTTGATGAGCCAACGGCGATGCTCGACCCACGAGGAAGAACGGAAGTTCTGAATGCTGTGCAAAAACTGCATAAAGAGCAGGGACTGACGATTGTTTATATTACGCATTTTATGGAAGAGGCGATTGCGGCAGATCGTATTGTCCTGATGGATGCAGGGCGCGTCGTCATGGATGGGACACCTCACGAAGTCTTCACACAGACGGAAAAGGTGCGTGCACTGGGGCTTGATATTCCGCTCGCGGCCGATCTCGCGGAACATTTGCGGCGCGGCGGGCGTGAGCTTCCGTCGGATATTATAACGGATGAGGAGTTGCTGCATTGTCTATCGAAATAGAATCTCTTTCGTACACCTACATGGAGAAGACACCTCTTTCACATACGGCTCTCCACGATGTTACACTGACAATCCGAGAGGACGCATTTACTGCAATCGCGGGCGAGACAGGCGCGGGAAAGTCAACCCTCATGCAGCTGATTGGCGGTTTGCTTGTACCGACAGCAGGACAGGTTCTTGTGGATGGTGTCAGTCTCCACGGCAAAACGAAAAAGGAAAAGGAAACGGCGCGAACGGCACGCTTTCGCGTCGGCATGGTCTTTCAATATCCCGAGCATCAGCTCTTCGAGGAGTCTGTGTATGAGGACATCGCCTTCGGTCCGCGCAATCAAGGGCTGTCGGATGCCGAAGTCGAAAGACGTGTGCGGGAGTCAATGGAGCTTACCCGTCTGCCAGACAGCTATCGTGATCGCTCGCCGTTTGCACTTTCGGGCGGGGAGCGCAGACGCGTCGCCATTGCAGGTGTACTCGCACTCGCACCGCGTTATCTCGTGCTTGATGAGCCTGCTGCGGGACTCGATCCGCGGGGACGTGAGGCTCTGCTCACCATGCTTACGATGCTCCATCGCGAACGCGGTGTCAGTGTTATCCTAGTTTCACACAGCATGGAGGATATCCTGCGTGTTGCGAATCACATGGTCATCCTTGCGGGCGGACGCGTCATCGGTGAAGGGATACCGTGCGACCTTTTCCGACAGGAGGAACTCCTCACGCAAGCGGCGCTCGCTGCTCCACATATTTTGTGTCTTGGACGAAAGCTTGAGGCGGCCGGCTACCCCGTAGGGGACTGCATGACGGTCGCGGATATGGCTGCAAAGATTTTGGCAAAAAGCAGATAAGGTGCATAAGAAAAGCCGGACATTGTCCGGCTTTTCTTATGCGTATACGGGATCACCGATCCAACGAAGTCCGTCTAATCTGTAGATGGCTTGCCCCATACTCCTTTATTTTGCACTTATACGTGGCGGTGCAGATACGCCGGAGGATGTGATGCCCGCAGCCCTGTCCTTTTGACGCTCTTCTTCAAGGTAGTAGGAGGGATCCACACCAAGTTCGTGGATGAAGTGGTAGAGATCGTTCCCCGTTGGGACAACCTGTATGGAGGCGGCACCGTCGTGCTCTTCGGAAAGATCGATCACTGTACGATGATCCAGCAGTTTGCCGTTAACATCGGCAAAGAGAATAATGATTGGGGTCGTCGTGCGTCCGAACTTACTTTCCTTCACCACTGCAAAACCGTAGGTGGTTTTGAGTACAGCTCCCTCGGGGTAGAGGGCAACGTTATTGAAGAACATTTCAAGAAGTTTCTGGTCGAATTGCCCCTTGTTGATGTTGTGCATGATGTTGTAGGCAATGTTCGGCATGTATGCCTTTTTATACGGTCGCTCACTCGTCAGTGCATCATAGACATCGGCAATCGCAGCGATTTTGGCGTAACGATGCATTTCTTCCCCTTTGATTCCGCGCGGATAGCCGGTTCCGTCGACATGTTCGTGGTGCTGTCCCGCAATCGCCGCGAGAATGCTTACCTTTGGCAGATCACTCATTTTGAGGATGCGGCGTGCGCCATCGGCGGGGTGTTTTTTCATGATGTCGAACTCGCTCGTCGTCAAGCTGCGGTTCTTATTGAGAATATCCGTATGTACGTCGATTTTTCCAAGATCGTGCAAGAGTCCGCCAAGTGTGATGAGGGACAGTTCTTCCTTCGGCAGGTGACAGAGCATTCCCGTCATTGCCGAAAGAACGGCGACATTGACGCTGTGCGCAAATGTATAGGCATCGTGCGTGCGTATGTCCGTGAGCTGAACGAGGTTTTCATGGTTGTCAAAGAGATCAAAAACGATGGCATCCGTCACCTTTTGAAGGGCGGAAGCATCCAACGTTTTATTTTCCTCAATGGACTGAAATGTGTTGTAAACAGCACTGATCGCATTAACTCTGGTCTTTTCTGCGATGACATCCGGTGGCGGCGCAAGCTTATGATTCGGGTCCATCGAAGTCACAGTGACCGACTGAATGCCAAGCTGACGCAGTCTGCGAATGTAGTCGATGGTCACCGGTTGTCCCTTGACCAGATAACTTCCTCCGGCGGTATTGAACAGGCTCTGTCCAAGAACCATACCGTCCTTTAACTTCGAGACAGGAAGTCGTAGCATTTTTTCCCCCTTGTTACATCCATTATGTATCGTCGCATCCTGCCTGCGTTGGCAGGTTTCCCCTTTGCGAACAAATACAGATTTCCTATTTAATATTGCGTGTCTAGTTTACATGAAATACAATATTTTGTAAAGAGGATTAGAGTTATATGGTGTCATCTCATCCATCGTATTTCATAAAGAGGTCTTATATTGTTTTTATTTGCAGGCTTAAGTAAGCTATTGAAAAAAACCATCGAATGAGCTAAAATCTCTTTCATCCCCTTTAGGAATGTGGTTGATTTATGGAGCTGTGTATTTTCCATAAATATTTTACAGATTAGGAGAGTTCTATGCGAAGTGATGTTGTAAAAAAAGGAGCGACACGGTGTGCGCATCGTTCGCTATTTCATGCAAACGGATATGGCACTGAGGATCTTAAAAAGCCGCTGATTGGTGTTTGTAACTCGTTTAACGAGATCATCCCCGGGCATTTTCATTTGAATACGATTGCGGAAGCTGTGAAACTTGGCGTGGCAGCTGCAGGTGGAACGCCGATTGAATTTCCGTCGATCGGCGTTTGTGACGGTATTGCCATGGGGCATACGGGGATGAAATACTCCCTCGCGAGCCGTGAGCTGATTGCGGACTCCATCGAAGCTGTTGCTATGGCATCGGGATTTGACGGGCTTGTTCTCATTCCGAACTGCGATAAGGTTGTACCGGGGATGCTCATGGCGGCGGCACGTCTCAATATTCCTGCGATTCTTGTCAGCGGCGGCCCCATGCTCGCCGGGCGTCATCGCGGACGCGACATCAGTGTCAGTCAGGCATTTGAGGCAGCGGGGATGTTTGCTGCCGGTAAGATGGATGTCGGTGAAATGACTGCAATTGAAGAGCACGCCTGTCCAAGCTGCGGCTCTTGCTCCGGTCTGTTCACGGCAAACACGATGAACTCCCTCACCGAGGTGCTCGGTATGGGGCTTCCCGGCAATGGTACGATTCCCGCTCCCTATACGGGTGAGCGTCGCTTGTTGGCAAAGCATGCGGGTGCGGTCATCCTTGATCTCGTTGAAAAAAACATATGCCCGCGTGATATTATGACACGTGAGGCATTTGAGAATGCGATTACAGTTGATATGGGCATCGGCGGGTCGTCGAATACGGTTCTGCACCTTACGGCGATTGCACACGAGGCGGGAATTGAACTCCCACCGCCGTTATTCGATGAGATCAGCAGACGCACGCCTTATATTACGAAGCTGAGCCCGGCGGGAACACATCATATGCAGGATTTGAATGAGGCAGGCGGCATCACGGCGGTGATGAAGGAACTGTCCAAGAAGAATCTGCTGCATTTGGATGCGCTGACTGTTACGGGAACGGTTCGTGACCGCATCGCACATGCTGAGGTTCTCGATCGTACGGTGATTCGCAGTGTTGAGAATCCCTATCGTCCGGAGGGCGGTCTTGCGATCCTGCGCGGAAACCTCGCCCCCGATTGTGCCGTTGTCAAGGCATCGGCGGTTGCGGATGATATGCTCACGTATCGCGGTACAGCGCGGTGCTTTAACTCTGAGGAAGACGGTGTCAACGCCATTATGGAGGGGAAGATTCACGATGGGGATGTTGTCGTCATCCGCTACGAGGGTCCGAAGGGCGGTCCAGGTATGCAGGAGATGCTCAATCCGACGGCGGTCATCACAGGCATGGGGCTGAAGGTCGGTCTTATAACAGATGGACGATTCAGCGGCGCAAGTCAGGGAGCCTGTGTGGGACATATATCGCCTGAGGCAATGTCAGGTGGGCCGATCGCGCTGATTGAGGACGGCGATATGATTACGATTGACATTCCGAATCGCAAGCTCGAACTCGAAATCAGCGAGGAAGAGCTCAATAAACGCCGTGTGCACTGGGTTCAGCCGGAACCGAAAATCAAAACCGGTTACCTTGCGCGTTACGCAAAGCTGACGACATCTGCGAATGAAGGTGCCGTTCTGCGCTAAAAAGAACATCTTACAACCCATGGGCGTTTCCGCTCCTATGGGTTGTTTTTATGACAGTAATTCGCTATAATGACGTTGCATTGTTCCGGAAAAGGATGGAGGATCAATCATATGCACATTGTTTTGGTCGAACCGGAAATCCCGGGAAACACGGGAAATATTGCACGGCTGTGTGCCGGAACCGGTATGGAGCTCCATCTGGTTCGACCACTTGGATTCTCGACGGATGATAAACATTTGAAACGAGCGGGACTAGACTATTGGCATCTTGTTAGAGTACACTATCATGACAGTTTTGTTGAAGTTCAAAAGCAGTATGATGGGTGTCCTTTTTATTTCTGCACGACAAAAGCTGCACATATCTACTCGGATATGATCTATACGTCGGATACGTTTCTCGTATTTGGCAAGGAAACGGCAGGTCTGCCGGAATCTTTGCTGACTGCCAATGAACGTTATACCATTCGCATACCTATGCAGGATAACGCGCGGTCGTTGAACCTGTCCAACGCCGTTGCTGTTGTTGCGTACGAGGCACTGCGTCAAAACGCTTTTGTTGACTTACGTCTTGCCGGGGCGGGCTGTGGGGGAGTGCATACAATATGAACAAGGAATTCGTTCGTATCTGTTACAAAGAATTTGGTTCATCATGTCTTTTTGTGGATGCTCCCCTACGCTTTCATACAACATTTCGGATTGGTGGACCTGCAGATCTGCTTTTTTACCCACAAAACACAGAAGAAGTACGGAAGATCATCTGCCTTGCAAGGGAATATGGTGAGCCGATTACGTTGCTCGGCAATGGCTCGAATATCCTGGTTCGTGACGGAGGCATCCGAGGTCTCGTGATACGATTCAGTCAAAAGATGGCAGAGGTATCGCGCGAAGACACGGATCTCATCGTTGGCGCGGGGGCTCTGCTTCGTGATATTGCGGTATATGCACAGAAAAATGGACTTTCGGGGCTTGAATTTGCCTGCGGGATTCCGGGGAGCATCGGCGGTGCAATTTTTATGAATGCGGGTGCTTACGATGACGATATGAAATCAGTCGTTATTTCTGTCAAAACGGTTTCTTCGGATGGTGAGATACGGACGTATTCTTCCGCAGATCTTGATTTTGGCTATCGTCACAGTGTATTTCATGGGCGCGATGAAGCGATTTGTGAAACACGACTGCATTTGAAAGAAGATGATTGTGCACTGATTCTGGCACGCATGGCAGATTTGAATCAGCGCCGTGAAAGTAAGCAGCCACTGTCATATCCGAGTGCAGGGAGTACGTTCAAGCGCCCTCCAGGCTATTTTGCCGGAACATTGATCGATCAGACGGGATTAAAGGGGCTTACGGTCGGTGGCGCACAAGTTTCGCAGAAACACGCAGGATTCATTATCAACATAGGAAAAGCGACGGCAAATGATGTTCAGTGCCTGATTGCAGAAATTCAAAAACGAGTCTATGCAAAACATTCTGTTGAACTTTTTCCTGAGTTACGCGTGATAGGAGTACCTTGACTCACGGAATACACATACGAGGAGAATAGTTCTTCCAAATGGAAAAATATAAAGAACTTGCTGATTTTTCATCAAAATATCCAAAAATCGTAATTGCACTCGGTATGTTTGATGGGATTCACATTGGGCATCAGAGAATCATACGGAAAGCCGTCGCAAAGGCGCGGGAAATCAACGGAACTGCACTTGTGTTTTCATTTGCGAATCACCCGCGTTCTGTTATTGTTCCAAGCACCGCTCCACGTCGAATCGGAAGCGACGCCATACGTTTTCATGTCCTGCAGAATCTCGGTGTGGATGCCCTGGTGGAAATTCCATTTACACCGGATTTTGCCGAAATAAGTGCAGCGGATTTTATTGAACTCTTACAATGTCATTTCTCGCCAAAATACATTGTCGTGGGGGAGAACTATACCTTTGGCCGAGGTGGTCTTGGAACGCCAAAACTTTTGCAGGACAACGCCGCATCATATCGTTTTTCTCTGATCGTGTGCCCTTCGGTTATGCGCGGCGGTGCGCCGGTAAGCAGCACACGAATTCGCACATGCATTGCAAATGGAGAGGTATCTAAAGTCAATGAATATCTCGGCTACCCGTTTACCATCAATGGCATTGTGATTCATGGACAGAAACGTGGACGCAGACTAGGATTTCCAACAGCCAATCTGGCATTACGCGAAGAATTTGAGCATCTGCCAAACGGAGTTTATGCTGCAACGGTATTTTATCAAGATCATCTTTATTATGCGGCATCAAATGTTGGGAACAATCCCACATTTGATTTCTGTGATCGGCGTCTGGAAGTTCATATCATGGGTTTTTCCGGGGATCTTTACGGGGCAGAAATCATGGTTTCTTTTTATAAAAAAATACGAAATGAGCGCCATTTCCCCTCTGCTGAAGCATTGATTCAGCAAATTGAGAAGGATAAGGAAAGCGTCGTATGTGTGCTCGCAGAAAATTTTCATTTACAAGAAAATATTTCTATGGTAATATGATGAATGCTGACAGATCCATGACTCAGATAGCGACTAATCCGACGTTTTCTTGGTCAGT
>ERZ773063.2303-NODE-2303-length-10424-cov-8.743563_pt1 | contig 10424 bp, 6 predicted proteins | sample MGYA00580625_ERZ773063 | MGnify/ENA primary metagenome ERZ773063 (study PRJEB29015, sample SAMEA2738022) | human oral metagenome | biome: human oral; feature: human-associated habitat; material: dental | place: China | collected 2042 ...
CGTAGGTGCTCAAGTATCTGCTGCATTGGCTGGATTGACAGCTGAACAAGTTGCTGCATCAGTTATCGCTTATGAGCCAATCTGGGCTATCGGTACTGGTAAATCAGCTTCACAAGACGACGCACAAAAAATGTGTAAAGTTGTTCGTGACGTTGTAGCTGCTGACTTTGGTCAAGAAGTTGCTGACAAGGTTCGTGTCCAATACGGTGGTTCAGTTAAACCTGAAAACGTTGCTTCATATATGGCTTGTCCAGACGTTGATGGTGCCCTTGTTGGTGGAGCGTCACTTGAAGCTGAAAGCTTCCTAGCTCTTCTTGATTTTGTGAAATAAGAATAACAATAAATGGCTTGTTGCCTTAAAGGTGGCAAGCTTTTTAAAAGTTTGGAGATAAAAGGTGAAATCAAAAGAACTTATCTATTTAGCCAGTACAGCTATATTGCTAGCAGCAACGGCTAACGTAGTACAGGCAGAAGAAAATGCGCCGACAACCACAGACCCTGAAGTAGCTAAGGCAGAACTTCAAGTAGAAAAGGATCATCAACCTCAGCAGGTAGCCTTACCAGAAGCGGTGTCTACTGACCGTCAAGTCAAACAAGAAAGCTCGGTCGCAAAAGCGGAAGCTAGTCCAGTATACAAGGCACCAGAAAATCTGACAGCTGCTGCTAGTCTGGTCAAGGAGAATGTACCAGAAAATAAAGCAAGTGAACAAGCAAAATCAGCTGCTTCTGAAGAGATTCAGAATCCAGTAAAGGCTGAGCAGACTTCACCAGCGATCAGCGCCAGTCCTGCATCCAAAAAAGGCAGTACTTCTTTTTATAATGCGGCTTCTTCAGCAGGACAAACAGCGCGTGGGAATTCACAAGCAGAAATCAAGGGCTCTACCTTTGTGGATGTGAGTAGTCATAACGGCCATATCAGCGTAGAAGACTATCGCCAATTAGCATCCAAAGGTGTCGGCGGTGTCGTTGTCAAACTGACAGAAGGAACCCACTATACTAATCCTTATGCTGAGTCTCAGGTTCGAAATGCGCAAGCAGCTGGTTTGCAAGTATCAACCTATGCCTTCTCGCATTATACAAGTGATGCAGAAGCGAGAGCAGAGGCCCGTTACTATGCTGCTTTTGCTAATAAACTGTCCTTGCCTAAAAATACAGTCATGGTCAATGACATGGAAGACCCTAAAATGCAAACGGGGATCAACCAGCATACTCAGGCTTGGGCAGATGAAATGCGCAAGCAGGGATATGCAAATCTGATGTATTACACAAGTGCTAGCTGGGTTGACCAGAATAACCTACGCCACAAAGGTTCAATCAATACATCTCTCTTTGGCCTTGATAATTTTTGGATTGCTCAGTATCCAGCACCGAAGCTAAGTGCAAATGATGCTAAAAATTTGAAGTACAATAGCAGAGCAGGAGCTTGGCAATTTACTTCTCAAGCGCAGCTGCTTTCTGGTAAGCATGTTTTCGACCAAAGTATTGACTACTCTGGTAGATTTACTGCTAGAGCTACTTTGGTTAAACAACCGCTGACAGGTAAGATTAGTATTCAAAATAATAATCCAAAAACTGGCACATTTGATGTTGTTGTTTCCGAAGTTTCCGCACCACATGGAGTTCAGGAAGTTAAACTTCCGACTTGGTCCAGTGAGCGCGGGCAAGATGATATTATTTGGTACACTGCAACGAAGCAAGCTAACGGGACTTATAAGCTGACAGTGAATGCTGCCAACCATAAAGGCTCTACGGGCGAATACAATGTTCATTTGTATTACGTTCAAGGTGATAGCAAGTTGGTCGGCGTTGGTGGCACAACAACTAAGGTTAGTCTTGCTTCAGTTGTGAAACCAGAAGGCAAGCTGACTATTGCCAACAACAATCCCAAGACCGGTACATTCGATGTGATCGTATCCGAGGTTTCTAGCCCGCAAGGTGTTCGTGAAGTCTTACTTCCAACTTGGTCAAATGATCAAGGTCAGGATGACATCATCTGGCACAAGGCGCAGAAACAGTCAGATGGTACATATAAATTCACGGTTCGTGCTAGTGAGCATAAGAACTCTGTCGGCGACTACAGTGTCCACTTGTACTATATCCAAAATGACGGCAAGATGGTCGGCGTTGGTGGTACAACGACTAAAGTCACTCGAGCTTCAGTTGCTAAGCCAGAAGGCAAGCTGACTATTGCCAACAACAATCCCAAGACGGGTACATTCGATGTGATCGTTTCCGAGGTTTCTAGCCCGCAAGGTGTTCGTGAAGTCTTGCTTCCAACTTGGTCGCATGAACAAGATCAGGATGACATCATCTGGCACAAGGCACAAAGACAGTCAGACGGTACATATAAATTCACCGTCCGTTCTAGCGAGCATAAGAATTCCGTTGGTGACTACAGTGTCCACTTGTACTATATCCAAAACGACGGCAAGATGGTCGGCGTTGGTGGTACAACGACTAAGGTTAGCCTTGCTTCAGTTGCGAAACCAGAGGGCAAGCTGACTATTGCCAACAACGATCCTAAGACCGGTACATTCGATGTGATCGTGTCCGAGGTTTCTAGCCTGCAAGGGGTTCGTGAAGTCTTGCTTCCAACTTGGTCAAATGAGAATGGCCAAGATGACATCATCTGGCACAAGGCACAGAAACAGCCAGATGGCACATATAAATTCACGGTTCGTGCTAGTGAGCATAGGAACTCTGTTGGCGACTACAGTGTCCACTTGTACTATGTCCAAAACGACGGCAAGTTAGTCGGCGTTGGTGGTACAACGACTAAGGTGTCCATTGCGATAGGGGAGAAACCACAGGGCAAAATCAGTATCCAAAATAAAAATAATGAAACTGGTGAATTTGATATTGTCGTTTCTGGTGTTGTAGCTCCAGAAGGGGTCAAAGAAGTCTACCTTCCAACTTGGTCCAGTGAAAACGGACAAGATGATATTCAATGGTATACGGCGGAACGCCAAGCTGATGGTACTTATCGCAAGCATGTTTATGCAAGAGACCATAAAAATAGCCAAGGCGAGTACAATGTTCACCTATATTACTTGAATAATCGTAATCAGCTGCAAGGTGCTGGTGGAGAGAAGACCACGGTTTCTATCAAACATCCTCAATCGCCTAGCAGTCAGCGTGATCGTGTTCTTGCAGCAGCAGCAGCGATGGTTGGCGTCAAGGGAGGCAGTGCTGAGCACCACCGTTTGGTCAATGACTATAATAGCGTTAGACCGCTACCAGTCGGTTATGCTGTAAAGAATTCAGATGACTGGTGCGACATTTTCACAACAGTTATTTTCCAAAGAGAAGGCTTGAGCGATCTCATCGGTCGCGAATGCGGTGTTGAGCGCCATATTCATATCTTTAAACGTCTAGGTATCTGGAATGAAGATGGTAATTCTACCCCTAAAGCAGGCGATATTATCACCTTTAACTGGGACCAAAATAGCCAGCAAAACGATGGATGGGCTGATCATATCGGTATTGTCGAAAAAGTCGAAAATGGCATCATTCACACGATTGAAGGCAACAGCAATAACGTAGTTAAACGCAACACTTACCGCATCGGTCACGGAAATATCCGTGGTTTTGCGACACCTCGTTATAGATAAACATACAAAAAAACCAAGGGGGACCTTGGTTTTTTAACGTCTTAAAATTTTCTTTATGAGCTGAAGCAGCTTAAACTTGAGAGGGTTAGGATAATAACAGAAAGTTCCCATTTTTCGAACGATGAAGCCGTTGAAGTTCTGTTTGAAGCGCAGAACACCGTCAGAACCATCAAAAATTCCCATAATGCCGAGGAAATTATAAAATGGAATGCCTCTCTTGATGCTTTCAGTCATAACGTATTCCTGCAGCAGGGCAGGGGCGTAGAATTTATTAAACTCAGGATAGGAGCCGCTGAAGAGATAGGTTGCTTCCTGAGGGGTGTAGATAAAGAGGCTGGCAGCCAGGATCTGGTCTTGGTCACCATACTTGTCAATCAGCTCTTGGGCCTCTGCTTTGCGAGTTTCGAAGCTATCAAACTGGCTGGAAAGCTCTCGCAACTGGTTTTGCTTCTTTTCAGAGTGAGGATTTTTTTCCAAGTCCGCCTGCAGTTTCTGGATTTTCTGGCCCAGTTTCTCTTGGTCCTTTTGTAAGTTCTGAAGATAGTCCTTGAAGTTGAGAATAGCCGTCATGAAGTCAGCCTGCTGTCCAAAGCTATCATAAAAATCTTGATAGTAGTCTAGTGGCTTGTCATCATATTCCCTCCGGTCAGAAGTGGCAGCTGTGATGTCTTTGAAAATGCTGAGTTGGTCACGTTCCAGCCTTTTTAGCTTGATACCAAAGGTATTCGCCTTTTTGACGGTCGCCTTGCCATTTTTACTGAAGGATTTGAGTAGGTCTTTCTCCGTCAGACCAGCTAAATCTTTGACATAATGCCAATCAGGCTCCCCGCCTGGATAGCCCGTCTGTAAGCCGTCAAAGTCAAAGCCCAAGTCAGTCAGTTGCTGGATAAGCTCGACTTTTTCATCAGATATGGGTTGGCCATTGCTGTCAAAGGTCTGATAAGTCTCGTAGGGCTTGATGATCAGCTCTAGGGCGCCTTCTTTTTTAGCGTAAGCCTGCAAAGCTTGATAGAAGGGAGTCAGGTATTGAGCATCGGTAGAGACAGGGCCGCAGTTGATTTCCATATGGAGGCCGCCAGTCATCGGCATACTGTAGAGGACAGCTGACACAACTACCTGTCCCTGCGGGTCGGTATAGCCGACATACTGGGTACTGAAGCCCCGCTTGCTCAGCAGCTCTGCCATTTCCACGGTCTGCATAAAAGAGCGTTGGGAGCTAGCTGAGGTATGCTGGATGAATTCTTCTTGGCTGAGAAGTTTAAAGGTCATAGGCTTCCTTTCTGTTAATGCTTGCTGCGCAGTTTCTTTCTGATAGTGTAGGCCAGATTGGAGAGGTGGTAGAGGGGATTAGTTGGCAGGTTAAACTCACCAGCGAATTCTTCAATGGTCGGATTGAACTTGGATTTAAAGCTGTAGAGACCACCCTTGAGGTCGTTTTCGATTCCGCCCATATTTTGCCAATCTGCTCCGCGCTCAAAAGCATGTTTGGCCGTTTCGTACCAAGTGATGATGGCAGGCTGGTAACGACGGTACTCCTCGTCCATTCCGGCATAGATATTTTCAGAGGTCTTGCCGTATTCTAAGACCAGAGTGCCAGACAGGGGAACGACAGTAGCCCCTTGGCTGATTTTGTCCTGCAGAAAGTCAATCTCTTCTTGGAGGCGTTTCTGTTCTTGCTGGTTATTCTCAATCTTGCCGGGCTTGGTTTTCTCGGTAAATTTCTCTGCTTCTTTAAGTGCCTTGGTCAGCTGAGCCTGCAAGTCATCCAAGCGTGCCTTTAGATCAATGCTGGATAAGGTGATGTAGGAGTGGTCAGGATAAGTGTCCAAGAGTTTTTGATAATATTCTTTGCCGCGTAGGTGGATATTTTTTCTATTTTCCGTTTTCTTCATCAAGGCTGAAAAGTCATCCAGTAATTCTGCTCCGCCAAATTGGATTTGGATGCCTTTGTTTCGGGCTGTACGAATAGCCTGGCGAGTACTCTTAGAAAGCAAATCCTCGCTGAAATCTTCTTTATGGATATTGGCCTGCAAGCGAGGCTGGATGGTTTCGTCCAGAGACTCAGTCCGTCCGACCCAGACAGCGCCTGCCTGCTGCAACTGTTGAATCAGCTCAACCGTCTCGGCTTTGTCTTGCAATTCGCCACCCATCTTGCTTTCTGCCAGAAAGAGGCTAGGGTCAAACTTGACAAAGAGCGCTTTTTTCTCCTTGGCAAATTTCTTGAGCGACGCCAAAACAAAGGTCAGCAGCTCCTTGTCACTATAGTCCATAATAGGACCGCGAGGGATATAAAGCATGGTCATCCCCAAGGGCAGTGGTTTAATCAGGACACTGGCTGCAGCAATCAAGTGGCCGTCTTTGTAGAAGCCCAAGCGTTCATTTCCCCAGTTGTCCTTGATTTGAGCCCAAGCAGAGCTCTGCAGGAGATTGGCCTGCGGATGAGCCGTGACAAAATCATCGTGTTCCTGAGCTGAAATTCCAATTTTGTAGCTAAACATTATTTTAAAACCCACTCTCTAATAGCGTGTGCTACGCCGGATTCTTCGTTCGACTTGGTGATGTATTTGGCGATTTTCTTGAGCTCTTCTCTGCCGTTTTCCATGACAACAGGAGATCCGACTGCTTCCAGCATGGCGCGGTCATTTTCTTCATCACCAATAGCCATGGTCTGCTCCTTGCTCAAGCCAAGTTTTTCAGCTAGATGGAGGATAGCAGCTCCTTTATTGACGGTTTTTTTGACAATTTCTAGATAGAAAGGAGCTGACTTAACCAGTGTATATTTTTCGGCCAATTCCGGTGGCAGCTTAGCAATGGCCGCATCCAGAATTTCTGGTTCATCAATATACATGCACTTGACGATTTCTTTATTGGCCATTTCTTCAGGCGTGCGATAGAAGATAGGCATGTTAACAAGATTGGACTCGTAAACAGTGTACTTGCCGATGTTGCGATTGGCTGTATAAATGCCGTCCTTGGTGATGGCATGCATGTGGACACCTAATTTTCGCCCGAGCAGTTCGATATCGAGATAGTCGTCATAGGTCAGTGTTTCCTTGATTAATTCTTGACCTGTAACAGTATCCTGCACCAGTCCGCCGTTGAAAGTAACGACATAGTTGTCTGGCTGATTAAGCTCTAGCTCCTCGAGAAGCTTTTGAACTCCTGCAATAGGACGGCCGGTCGCAATGACAATCTTGACGCCAGCAGCCTTGGCATCCTGAATAGCGCTGAAGACTTCAGGTGTGATTTCTTTTTGGTTATTTACAAGGGTGCCGTCAATGTCAACGGCAACTAATTTGATAGTCATATTTATTCTCCGTAGGTAAATTGGTCGTTTTTGATATAGTGCATAAAGGTCTGGTTTTTTTCGCTGAAAAGTCCAGTCTCTGCCAGCATTTCTTTAGGGAAGTAAAAGCGATTATCACCTTGTCTGGTCCCAGCTAGCGAATGGACGATAGGAGACAGGCTGGACAGTTCTGCTAAGCTACCATCTTTTTGTAGGATTTCAATTTGGGTCCGAGGTTTTTCAACGTCAGGCCGGTAGAAATCATAAGACAAATCAAAATTACGATGAATAGCAGTATAGTAATCAGGGTCAAAGCCAACCTGTCCAACTAGGTCTCGCATGATATCCAAATGTGTTTCGTTTTCCTGAGAGAAGACGATAGACTTAAAGACCTTGCGGTTGATAAAACGCTGAGCCAAGTCAGATAAAATCTTGTCGGGACTCGTTATCCAAACTTGGAAATAGGTATTCATAACACCATCATCCAAGGCCAGATAATCCTGCAGGGTCACTCTGTTTTCAAAGAATGGAATGAGATTGGGCGATGACAGCGCAAAATAATCCTTCTGAGCCGGATAGAGGAACTTAGCCCGCTTGAGAAGATTTTGCAGCAGAACTTCCATAGCTCGACTGGCCGGGTGGAAATAAACCTGCATGTACATCTGGTAGCGGCTGACTACATAGTCTTCTACCGCATGCATGCCATTGCGCTTGAAGGCGATGCCGTTCTCTACAGGACAAATCACTCGTAAAATTCTGGTCAAGTCAAATTGTCCATAGGAAGCGCCAGTAAAAAAGGAATCTCGTAAGAGATAGTCCATCCGATCCACATCAATCTGGCTGGAAATCAGCTGGACCACCTGTTTATTAGGGTAAGTGTGATTGATGACGCTAGCTACCTTTTCAGGAAAATCTGGCGAAACTTGTATCAAGGCCTGATGAATCTCTGTCTTAGGACTGGTGATGATTTGCCGCGTAATGTCCTCATGATCGGTATCAAAGAGACGCTCAAAGGTATGTGAATAAGCGCCATGTCCCAAATCATGCAGGAGAGCGGCTGTCATGGTTAGCAGGCTTTCGTGACTATCCCAGACATCGCTATATTTTTCATTGAAAATCTTGGTGATGCGCCGGGCAATCTCGTAAGCACCCAGGCAATGCGAAAAACGGCTGTGCTCCCCGCCGTGGAAAGTATAGCCGGAAGTGCCCAGCTGTTTGATGCGACGCAGCCGTTGAAATTCTTTGGTATTGATTAAATCATAAATGACCTGATGATCCACATGCACATAATTGTGAACTGGATCTCGAAATACTTTTTCAATCATAGTCCTATTATATCATAAATGCTCAGTGGGCGAAATTCAAAGCCTGAAGTAGAAAGGAAGAATTCTCAAGAAATTTTTGGTAAAATAGAAGAAAGAAACAAGGAATGTGAGAAAATCATGAAAATTAAAATGAGAAATCAAATCAAATTAGATGAGCAAATGGAGTTGATTGACCAAGTCTACGATGTAGAATGGACACAAAAAGGAAGCAATCACTATTTGGTTTATCAGAGTGAGGAGCAGGAAAAGGTCGTTCTAAAGTTTAATGAAGACAAGCTGACCATGACCCGCTTTTCTGAGCCTAAAACCATTCTTCATTTTATCAAGAATGGTCAGCATTTAGTATCTATCCCGACTCCGCTGGGGGCTCAACAGTTTGTGACAGACACTCAGCACTATCACTTAGATGTAGAAAATCAGGCTTTGGAACTTCATTATGATTTGAAAAGGGCCGACGATGATCAGCTTTTTGCTTCCTATCAGATGAAAATCGAATGGACGGAAGAAAAGTTTGAAAAATAACAGCTCTGCCTTGAAAAATACAAAAATTTTGGTATAATAAATACACTCAAGGGAGTAGCTAACGGTTTTACCGTTACAAGGTCGTCAATACGAAAGAAATTTCCGGCCTTGTATGAAATAGCGAGACTTGTTAATAAACAGGTCTCTTTTTTGTTTATTTTGAAAGAGGCCCATCAAAAGGAGGAGACATTTTGTCAAAAGAACAAAAGCGCCAAGCTTTTTATACGCAAAGTCCTGAGGAAGTTTTGCAAGCAATGGAAGCTTCCGAACAAGGGTTGACCAGCAGCCAAGCCCAGCAACGTTTGGCGGACTACGGTCGCAATGAATTGGAAGAAGGAGAGAAAAAGACTCTCTTGATGAAATTCATCGAGCAGTTCAAGGATTTGATGATTATCATCTTGTTGGTGGCTGCGGTCTTGTCAGTTGTGACATCAGGCGGAGAAGACATTGCAGATGCTGTGATTATCTTAGCCGTTGTCATCATCAACGCTATCTTTGGTGTCTATCAAGAAGGCAAAGCTGAAGAAGCCATTGCGGCTCTCAAATCTATGTCCAGCCCAGCTGCGCGTGTCCTGCGTGATGGCCATGTCACAGAGGTTGATTCTAAGGATTTGGTGCCTGGCGATATCGTCAGACTGGAAGCCGGCGATGTTGTCCCAGCAGATATGCGACTTTTGGAAGCTAATTCCCTGAAAATTGAAGAAGCAGCTCTGACGGGTGAGTCTGTGCCCGTTGAGAAAGACTTGACTGTCGATGTAGCTGCAGATGCTGGTATTGGCGACCGGGTCAATATGGCCTTCCAAAACTCTAATGTCACTTATGGTCGAGGAGTAGGGGTTGTTGTCAATACAGGTATGTACACAGAAGTCGGTCATATCGCAGGTATGTTGCAAGATGCAGATGAGACTGACACACCGCTCAAACAAAACCTCAATAACTTGTCTAAGGTTCTGACCTATGCGATCTTAGTGATTGCTGCGGTAACTTTTGTAGTTGGTGTTTTCATTCAAGGAAAAGATCCGCTTGGTGAACTGATGACTTCGGTTGCTCTTGCAGTTGCAGCTATTCCAGAAGGTCTGCCTGCTATCGTTACTATCGTCTTGGCTTTGGGAACTCAGGTTTTGGCTAAGCGTAATTCGATTGTCCGTAAATTGCCAGCAGTAGAAACACTTGGTTCAACTGAAATTATCGCTTCAGATAAGACCGGTACCCTGACCATGAATAAGATGACGGTCGAAAAAGTCTTTTACGATGGAGTCTTGAATGAGGCTGGCCAAGACATTGAACTTGGCTTGGAACTGCCGCTCTTACGCTCAGTTGTCCTAGCCAATGATACCAAGATTGACCAAGAAGGTAAGTTGATCGGTGACCCAACGGAAACAGCCTTCATCCAGTATGCTTTGGACAAGGGTTATGATGTCAAAGGATTTTTAGAGAAATATCCTCGTGTGGCTGAGCTACCATTTGACTCAGACCGTAAGCTCATGTCTACCGTTCACCCATTACCAGACGGGAAATTCCTCGTGGCAGTCAAGGGAGCTCCTGACCAACTCTTGAAACGTTGTGTTGCTCGTGATAAGGCTGGAGATGTTGCAGCGATTGATGATGCTACTTCACAGCTGATTAAGTCTAATAACTCAGAAATGGCTCACCAAGCTCTGCGCGTGCTGGCTGGTGCCT
>ERZ773063.2307-NODE-2307-length-10418-cov-6.027984_pt1 | contig 10418 bp, 3 predicted proteins | sample MGYA00580625_ERZ773063 | MGnify/ENA primary metagenome ERZ773063 (study PRJEB29015, sample SAMEA2738022) | human oral metagenome | biome: human oral; feature: human-associated habitat; material: dental | place: China | collected 2042 ...
AAAAAGGTATAATACAAGTGATGAAAAAAACAAATTAAAATTAAAATTAAAAATTAAAAAAATTATTAATAAATTATCACTTATTTACTCATCTTAAAACTATTTTTAAATATTTTTTTGATTTTTATTTAAAAAAAAGTGAGGTACAGTTATGACTAGTAACTTAAAGGAAATAAAAAAACAATTGAAATCTTTTGCAAAAAGAGTTAAAGATTTTAAATACACCGATTCGGCACTTATTACTTTCTTACTTACTGGGCTAATAATGCTTAGCGGTATTTCACTTAATCTTTACTCGGATGAAATCAAGACACAGCAGGAAGCGATAAACACGTCAATATTCCAGCTGCAAAAGGACTTTAAGCGTGCAAGGCAGGAAAACAATAAACTTTTGAGAAATACGAATTTAGAATTGATTCAGTTAATGGAACAGGGGGATCACGTAGTAAAATCACCTTGGGGCAGTTTTCAGTTCGGTTCAAACTATGTGTATAACGACTGGAAAGGGACTTACAAAGGTCGTGGAGATAAAAAGGAAGCTATAAAATACGCAAGAGAAAATGACAAGTTTGGGACTTATGCGGGAGCAAAGCAGGGGACTACTGAGTTGAAAAGGGTTATTGAACCGATTTCGGCTGTGCCTGTGGATGCGGCGGTTAGACCAAAAACTGTAACTATAGATGCTATAGCTGGCGCTTCAGCTCCAGTTATAAAAACACCGACTTTGAATGTTAATGTGTCGAGTGTGACACCATCGACTGCATCGGTTCCATCTATAACACCGCCAAAAGTTAATATTCCTACTGTTAGTATGAAAAAGGTTGAAGGTTTTACTTTAGTTTTTCCTAATTCATTAGATAATGGAGCTCATGGTACACGTAAATATTATACAAATGGTAGTGATGGTACATTATTGGATTTATCTTTAAATTCATATTCTCAAACATCATATATTCATCCAGCAACTCCTAGTAGTGTTCAATATATTTCATACTATCAATTTGCTGGAAATGAAGATGTTACGGGTAATCCTATATATAATACTTCAAACACAACAATAACTATGATTGGAAATGCAACAGCAAATAATATACTGGGTTCCAACTTTTATGGTGGAGGAAGTAGATTTGCCTATATTGATGATGTTAGGAATAGTGTACCTGGTTTAACTTTTAAATTAGAAAATCAAGCTAATATTGGTTTAAAAGGACCTGCAATAGCCGCTATAGTAAATGAGGAAACTTCATATACAGATGGTAATATAACTACAAATATTACAAATGTAGGAAGTATTAGTGACGAAAGTGAAATTCTTCCACAAGGTAGCTACTCAGGAACTTTAAGAAATAATGTAAATGCAACATTGCCTTATGGTAAGGTTGTATATGTAAATGATAAAGGAAAAACTGGTTATAAAGTAGGTTTGGCACAAACTACTGAAGAAACAGTCAATTACACAAGAAAGACATTTTATGAATTTTTTAATGGAGATACAGCAGGTACTCCTAGTTTCTTTAATGACTTTGATAGTAAATTGAATGCTGCTGTTAGCAGTCCTACTTTTTCTTCAATTTCTACTGCATTAAAAGATACGAATATTAATGGAAATATTTTTACTCCAAAAGGCGTAATACATTTTAGTGGAGACTATTCGACAGGAATACAAGTTGCTGCTGAACATAGACCAAGTGGTGTACCAGGTCCAACTAATGATCGTTCATTAGTTAGAGCTAATAATAAAGAAAATGGTTATATTCAGTTAGATGGTTCACATTCTTATGGAATGAAATTATCAGGTCAGGCTATAAAAGTTGATAATAGTGATTATAATCCAAATTCTAATGTAGCTTCTTATATGGCAAATAATGGTTTAATCTTAATTTCAGGTTCATATGATACAGGAATAACTATTGGTAGGACCAATGATGGTTTACCTGCAAGTCAAAGCTATGGTTCATCTGCGGGTATGGCAAAGTTAAAAGAAGCAAAATGGTCTTCACAACATACAATATTCAATAATGGTAAAATTTATGTAGGAGGTTATAATAATTCAGGAATTTTATTGGAATCAATTTATGATGATACTGTAACAAATAATGGAAATATTACTATTGATAAAGCATATAATTTGTTCAATAATCCTAATAATTCAGTTAATTTTTCTAATGCCGTTGCTGAAAGTAATGCTGGGATAAGAATTCAGAGTTATTATGATACAACACCACCAATGGGTAATGCAGAAGGGAGTCCTGAAGGGATAAATAATGGGACAATAAATGTTAATAATGGAGAAGGAAATGTTGGTATATATGTTCTGGACGTCGATAGTAATGGTGGTACTATTCCTTCAGCTAGTGGAAAAAATATTTTAGGTAATAATACTGGTACTATTAATATTAATGGTGGAAAAAACGTTGGTATGATGGCACAGGATGATTCTGGATCTGTAACTAATTTCAAAACTATTATTAGAAATAGTGGAACTATAAATGTTGGTGGTAAAGGTTCAATAGGTATGTATACAAATGATAAAGAATCTTTTGCTGAACAAAATGGCGGAACTATCACAGCATATGCAAACAATGTAGGAGTTGTAAATAAAGGAACCTTTGATTTCAAAGGTGGAACAATAAAAGCAACTGGAGTAAATTCAGTGGGAGTCTATTCTAAAAATGGTACAAACTCAACTACTAATATAGGTAGTGGTACTCCAAATTCAGCAACATTAAATGTTTCTGATGGTGGAGTAGGACTTTATGCAGACGATGGTTCCACACAAACTTTAAAAGGATTGAATGCCGATGTTTCAGGAACTGATAAAGCTGGGTCAATTTTATTTTATAATATTCCATCAACATCAGGAGGTACTGCAGGAGAATTTGATGTAACAAATAATCCAGGTACTGCCTCAATAGGAGCTTATTCATTTGCTTTCTATACTAATGATAATCTATTTTCAGGTGGAACTACATTTGCTCAATTTTTAGATAAATGGATTAATACAGGAACAGGAAATGGAATAGCTTTGACAATGAAGCCTGGTTCAAGTTTATTGTTAGATGACGTAAGTGATGCTGCAAATAAAAATGTATTATTCAGTAATATAACACCTATAACAGGTCCAACTTTACAAAATAGTAGTAAAATAGTAGCGACACTTACTGGAGATTATCAATATTTAACAGTAAAAGGGGCAGATGTAAAAATAGACGAAACAAATTATGATTTGTCAGACGTAAATAATAAGTTAAATAAAGTTTCAATATATGACTCAAATATAACTGTAAATAATGGAACAACTGTTCATGATGGGGCTTCTCCTAATGTGGCAGCATCAACTAATTTAGTCAGTCAAGGGTATATTCTTGGAGTAAATAACGGAAGAACCTTGACTAACAAAGGAACAATTACAATGAATTCTACAACACCTGCACTAAAAACATTGGTTGCAATAGGAACTGATGACAAGACACATACAGTAGCTTCAAAAGCTGTAAATGATGGAACTATCACAAGTAAAATCAATGATGGAATTGGAATTTATGTTGGAGACGGTGCAGAAGGTACTAATAATAGTGGTAAATCTATAACAATGGACGGAATAAAAGCGTTTGGCATAGTCGGTTCAGAAGCTAATACAGAAAATAAAGGTGACATTACAATTAATGGAGTATCGTCAATAGGAATGTATTCTGTTGAAGATCCTTTGGCAGTTTTAGATAAAAAAGCAAAAAATAGTGGAAATATAACAACAACTGGAGACAATAACATTGCAATGGTTGGAGATAATTCCGATATATTAAATGACACAACTGGAAAAATTAATTTAAATAATTCTAATAACAATGTTGGAATGTATACAAGTGCTAAAGGAACAATTACAAATAATGGAACTATTAAAGGAATAGATAAAACAATAGGAATTTATGGAAAAGATAAAATTGAATTGGGAAGCAGCTCAAGTATAACAGTTGGAGATTCAGGAGTTGCCTTATATTCAAGTACAGGAGATGTTAAAGTTAATCCTGGCGCTAAGATTGAATTGATAAAAGGTGGAAGCGGGTCAACACCAGCTGACAATGCAACAGGAGTATTTGTAGATAATTCTCGTGGTACAGCTTCAACTGTAAATATAGATGTGCATGATTTAGTTCAAAGTAATCTTGGTAAAAACTCTTATGGATATTTCTTTAAAGATGTGAATACTTTAAATTATACAAATTCAAATGGAAGCAATCCAATTACATTAGATGACGGTTCTATTTTCATTTATTCTGATGCAACAAATGGAAATGTACATAATGCACAGGATTTAACTTCTGTAGGTAATGGAGTAATTGGTCTATACCAAACTGGCGGAACAATTACAAATGCTGGAAAACTTGAATTTAATACAGGAACTAAAAATACCGCAGTATATACTGTAAATGGAGCGGCTACAAACCAAGCAGCTGGATCAATTGAGGTAGGTGCTTCCAATTTTGGTATGGTAACAACAGGTGGATTTTTAACAAATGATGGAAAAATTAACATAACAGCAAATAAAGGTACTGGTATGTATTCATCTAGTTTAAATGCAATAACAAATAATGGTATAGTAACAACAGCAACAGGTGTAACTGATGCAGTTGGTATTTACGGTAAAACTGTAAATAATACATCAAGCGGTAAAATTACTGTTGGAGATGCCAATGTAGGTATTTATTCCAACGATGGAGATATAACAAATGATGGAACTATTTCAGTTGGGAATAATAAAGCAATTGGTATTTATACGGTTGGTTCTAATCAAAACATCAATACAAATGCAGGTTCCACATTTAGCATAGGAGATGACTCATTTGGATTTGTGGACGCAGGAAAAGGGAACACGATAACATCATACGCAAATCCAGTAACTCTTGGAAGCGATGCAATCTATGCTTACCAGAATGACAATACAGGAAAGATAGTAAACTACACTCCATTGACATCATCAGGGGACAGAAACTACGGACTTTATGGAAACGGGACTACTGAAAACTACGGAACAATAGACTTCTCAAATGGAAACGGTAACGTAGGAATTTATTCAACAAACGGCGGAGTAGCGACAAACTTTGGAACAATAAAAGTGGGACCTTCAAACACAAGTGCAAAAGAATACGGTGTAGGTATGGCAACAGGATACTATGATGAGGCAACAAATAAAACTTCAAATGAAGGAACAATCATAAACAGAGGGACAATAGAAGTAAGCAAGGCGAACACAATGGGAATGTATGCAGTAGGGCCTGGCTCAAAAGCAATAAACTATGGAACTATAAACCTATCGGGAAGAGATACGATAGGAATGTATCTTGACAGGGGTGCACATGGTGAAAACTGGGGGACAATCCAGACAACTGTATCAGGACTTAGAGGAGTAAAAGGTATTTATCTTTCAAACGGAAGCTACATAAAGAACTACGGGACAATAAACATAGCGGCTTCAGATATTAAGAGTGCAGGGATCTGGGCAGATACTCAGTCGTTCCCGAACGCTGAAGAAAATTCAAGCGGAAGAAACCCGATAACAGGGGCAAGCCAGACAGGAACTTCGACACCGCTAATAAAAGTGGTGACAGCGGATGACATGAAGGAAATGGGAGGAGTGACAATAAAAGTTCCGCCAAGAATGACGCCTGTGACAGTGACAGATGCGCAAGGGAATGTGATACCGATAGTAAAAGTTGACACAGACACTCCAGCACCGAATCCGGTGTCAGTAACGGTGACATCGCCATCAGGGATAACAACATTGAATCTGGCGGTAAACAATATGCAGAACTTCCCGTCAGCTTCGGAAGCGACAAGCATCGGAATGTATGTGGACACGTCAGGGGTAAACTACACAAATCCGATACAGGGGCTTAACAACTTAGTCGGGCTTGAGGATATAAGCCTGTACTTTGGACCGGAAGCTTCGAGATACACAACGTCTAAAGCCATAGAAATAGGGGACAACATTTTGAAGCCCTACAATGATGCGCTAAGAGGGCTTGTCACAGCAGGAACGACATTGTACGTAACTTCGCCGAGCCTTACTTGGATGGCGCAGCCTACGAAAGATCCGTCGACAGGACTTCTGGACAAGGTGTACCTGGTAAAAGTTCCTTATACAGCGTTTGCAAAAGACGGGGATGACCAGACATACAACTTCCTGGCAGGGCTTGAAAAGAGATACGGAGTCGAAGGACTGGGGACACAGGAGAAACTGATATTCGACAAGATAAGCAGCCTAACTGGCGGAGAAGGTCACATACTGGCACAAGCGATTGACGAGATGAAGGGTCACCAGTATTCAAATATCCAGCAGAGAACAAAGGAAACAGGGGATATTTTGAACAACGAGTTCAGCTACCTGCAGAATGAATGGGAAAATCCTACGAAAGACAGCAGCAAGATAAAAGCATTTGGTCAGAGAGGGGAATACAAGACAGACACAGCTGGAGTGGTAGACTACGCAAGCAACGCCTACGGGGTGGCCTATGTTCACGAGAAGGAAGGCGTGACGCTTGGAAACAAGACAGGATGGTATGCAGGAGCGGTAACAAACCACTTTAAATTCAAAGATTTGGGAAGATCAAGGGAAGACCAGACAATGATGAAAGCTGGAATCTTTAAGACAGTATCGCCAGCAAAAGACCACAATGGCTCACTGCAATGGACAATATCAGGGGAAGCGTTTGCAGGAGCGAACCATATGAAGCGAAGATACTGGGTTGTAGACGACACATTTGAAGCGAAATCAGATTACGCGACATATGGAGTGGCGCTAAGAAATGAACTTGGAAAGGACATCAGAACGAGCGAGAGAACAAGCATAAGACCATACGGGGCGCTAAACTTGGAATATGGAAGATACACAGGAATAAAGGAAGATGGGCCGATGGCGCTTGAAGTGAGAGGAAACGACTACATTTCAGTGCAGCCGGAAGCGGGAGTTTCATTCAACTACAGACAGCCTGTGGGATTAAAGAGCAGCCTGAAAGCAAGTTTGGCAGCCGCCTATACAAATGAGCTTGGGGAAGTGAATGATGTCAAGAACAAAGCCAAATTGAGAGGGGCGGATGCGCCGCACTATGAACTTCGCGGAGATAAGGAAAATCGGAAAGGAAGCGGAAAGTTTGACTTGAATTTAGGATTTGAGAACACAAGATTTGGAGTGACAGTAAACGCCGGATACGATACAAAGGGAGAAAATGTAAGAGGAGGTATCGGATTCAGAGCGATTTACTAAGCTGAAGAGGATTTGCTGAAAATGGTTTAAATTATTTGTCATAATATGAAACAAAAGAATAACTCCTTTAAATTTAAAAATTTATGGGAGTTATTTTTTTTGATTTTATTGAAAAAAAATGATATAATTTAAAAAGTAATTTATAAAAAATGAAAATATATAAATCAAAAAAAAGATAATCGAGTGAAAGGAATAAAAAATGAAAAAAATATTTATAATTTGGGCAATTTTAATAGCCGCAAATAGTGTTTTTGCGGAAGAAAATACGAATGTAGAAAATGAAAAAAAAGTAAATGAAGTAACAAAAAAAACAAATACAAAAAAAATAGAATTTTGGGATTTTTATGAGCAGCAGCAGACAAAATTTTTAAAGCCTAATGATCAGAAACTGTTTAATGATTTAGATAAAAGTGTGAGACCGCAAGATGATTTTTACAAATATGTAAACAATAAATGGGATAAAAGTACAGTGATTCCAAGAGCAAAATCGTCTTGGGGATCATTTGTCGAAGTTACGGAAAAAAATCATGATTTTTTGAAAAATTTGATAAAGGAACTGGAAGAAAAAAATGTAAGCGGAAATACAAATGAACAGAAAATTTTAACTTTATACAAAAGTTTTTCCGATATGAAAAAAAGAAATGAACTTGGAATCTCGCCAATTAAAAACAGTTTGGATAAAATTAATGCGATTAAAGATATAAAAGATTTGCAAAAATATAATATTGAAAATACAAGACAGGGGGAAAACGAATTTTATGGCTGGGGAATTGGAACGGATTTTAATAATGCTAAAAATTATGCCGTATTTTTAGGAAGTGCAAGTTTAGGGCTATCTGTAGATTATTATCAAAAGGATACCGCTGAAAATAGAAAAATTTTGGCAGAATATACAAACTATGTCAGCGATATATTGAAATTTGCCGGAGAAAAAGATACATTGCAAAAAGCGCAAAAGATTGTACAATTTGAAAAAGATATGGCAAATACGATGTTAAAGGTGGAAGATTACCACGATGTGAAAAAGTACAACAATCCAAAAAGTGTAAAAGATTTGGCAAATATTACAAAAAATATAAATTTAGCTGATTACTTGCAAAAAGTTGGAGTAAATACAGATAAAGTCATCATTACTGAGCTAAATTACTTTAAAAATCTGGATAGATTCTTGCGGGATGAAAATATAGATTTAATCAAGGACTATATGAAATTTCAATTAGTTGACGGCTCATCTTCATACCTTACAGATGAACTTGGAAAAAGAAGTTTTGAGTTTTATGGAAAGTATTTAAATGGTCAGAAAGAAAGAGAAACTCTTGAAAAAAGGGCATTGTATTTTACAAACGGCTCACTTGGAGAGATGGTGGGACAAATTTATGTCAAAAGAAATTTTTCGCCTGAAGCTAAAAGAGATACAAAAGAAATGGTTGAATATATAAGAAAAGCGCTAAAAAATAGAATTACAAAACTTACTTGGATGAGTGAAACGACTAAGAAAAAAGCACTGGAAAAATTGGCAAAAATAAATGTTAAAATAGGTTATCCAGATAAATGGAAAGACTACAGCACATTGGTTTTCACAAATGACGATACACTTTATGACTTAGTTGAAAAAATGAACGACTGGAGCTATAAAGAAGCTCTAAAAAAAGTTGGAAAACCTGTAGATAAAACTGAGTGGGGAATGTCTGCGAATACAGTAAATGCCTATTATTCGCCAACTGGAAATGAAATAGTATTTCCAGCAGGAATACTTCAGCCTCCATTTTATGATGTCAAAAACTCTGAAGCCGCTGCAAATTTTGGAGCAATTGGAACTGTGATTGCACATGAAATAACGCACGGATTTGATGTGTCGGGAGCTTCATATGACGGGGACGGAAACGTGAGAAATTGGTGGACTGCTGAAGATAAAGCAAAATTTGATGCTGTTTCAAAAAAATTGGCAAACGAATTTTCAAGTTACACAGTAATAGATGATACAAAGGTAAATGGTGAATTTACATTGACTGAAAATATTGCCGATTTAGGCGGGGTAAATATCGCTTATGATGCATTGCAGCTTTATTTAAAAGATCATCCAGATGCGACAAAAGCTTATGATGACACAATAAGTAAATTATTCTTCTTAAGTTATGCGAGAATGTGGCGTCAAAAATCAACGCCTGAATATTTGAAAAATATGACAAAATCAGATTCTCATTCGCCAAACTTTTTAAGAGTAAACGCAATTTTGAAAAATGTCGACGCCTTTGAGAAAACATTTGAAGTAAAAGAAGGAGATAAGATGTATAAAGCTCCTGCTGATAGAATTAAGATTTGGTAAAAAAATTAAGACTGCTCAATTAAATAGAAAGAGTTAGAAAGAATTGAAATAAATGAAATAAAAATAAAAAGTAATATTTATTATAATTCAAATAAATTTTAAGAAAGGAGAGTATGATAATATTAAAATCTTTAAATTTTATCATACAAGAAAATAGATTTGAATAATAATTTAGAGAATTTAAAGAAGGAATTAAAATCTTTTGCTAAAAAAGTTAAAGATTTTAAATATAATGATTCAACACTTATAGCATTTTTATTATGTGGTGCGGTTATTTTTTCAAATAATTTATTTTCAATTGAGACACAAGATATAAATGCACAAATAAAAAAAATAAACATATCAACTCGAAATCTAAAACAGGATTTTAAACGTGTGAGGAAAGCTAACGATGATTTGTTAAGACAATCCACATTGGAGCTTATAAAGCTTATGGAGCAGGGAGATCATGTTGTAAAATCTCCTTGGAGCAGCTGGCAATTTGGAGCAAATACTTTTTTGAAAATCAGACAGCAGCTTATAAGGGAAGAGGAGATAAAGTTGGTAATTTAATTTATAGCAGAAAAACAGAAGTGGGAAATTTAGAAAGATTTAAAAAAAATTCAGTGTTACTGGATAACTATAATTTGACAAATTTAAATATAGTTCAGGAACCGCCAGTTTCAATAACAATTGGAGCGGGAGTGAGACCTCGTTCAATCAATAAAACATTGCCAAATTTTTCACCGACAGGACCAAAGGGAAGTTTACCGCCTTTTGAGCCAAATATTGTAGGAACTCCAATAGCGCCAGGAGCGCCAAATACACCTTACGTAAGTAGCTTTACACCGC
>ERZ773063.2310-NODE-2310-length-10408-cov-7.595383_pt1 | contig 10408 bp, 9 predicted proteins | sample MGYA00580625_ERZ773063 | MGnify/ENA primary metagenome ERZ773063 (study PRJEB29015, sample SAMEA2738022) | human oral metagenome | biome: human oral; feature: human-associated habitat; material: dental | place: China | collected 2042 ...
CCCGGTCGCCCCCGCCGCGCTCCTGCGCGACGCCGGCACCGGGGACGAGCGCGAGATCGCCCGCAACCGGCCCCTGACCCGGCCGCGCCCCGGCCACGCCGACCTGCCCGGCCTGCTCAAGTACGACCTCGCCGACGCCCGGCCGGTCCTGGAGCGGGCCTCCGCCCGCGAGACCGCGGCCCGGGTCGCCCTCGGCGCCGTGGCGGCCGCAGTGATCGAGCAGGTCGCCGGCATCCGTCTGGTCAGCCACGTCGTACGCATCGGCTCCGTCGTCCTGCCCGACGACGCGCCCCGCCCCACCCCCGACGACGAGCAGCGCCTGACCGCCGATCCCGTGCGGTGCGCCGACCCGGCCGTCTCGGCGGCCATGGTGGCCGAGATCGACGCCGCCAGGAAGGACGGCGACACCCTCGGCGGCGCGGTCGAGGTCATCGCATCGGGAGTGCCCGTCGGCCTGGGAACGCACGTCCAGGCCGACGGGCGCCTCGACGCCCGCCTGGCGGCGGCGCTCATGGGCATTCAGGCGGTCAAGGGGGTCGAGATCGGCGACGGCTTCGCCGAGGCCGCGCGACGCGGCAGCCGGGCCCATGACGAGATCCTGAGCATTGCGGCGGGGCGCGTGCTGCGCGCGACGAACCGGGCCGGCGGCATCGAGGGGGGCATGTCCAACGGCGACCGGATCCGGGTGCGCGCCGCCTACAAGCCGATCTCCACCGTCCCCAGGGCGCTGCGCACCGTGGACATGGCCACGGGCGAGACGGCTGGCGGGCTGCACCAGCGCTCCGACACGACCGCCGTCGTGCCCGGCGCCGTGATCGCGGAGGCCATGGTCGCGCTCGTCCTGGCGGACGCGCTGCTGACCAAGACCGGCGGGGACAGCGTGGCGGAGGCCAGGCGCAATCTTCAGGGCTACCTCGCCCGCATCGCCGAGCGCACCCAATGGCAAGGAGAACAGTGATGAGCCGTCGTCTCGTTCCTCACGTCGCACTCGCACCGGAGCACCTTCCGCTGGTCCTGGTGGGGCTGCCCGGAGCCGGCAAGACCACGGTGGCGCGCCTGCTCGCCACGGCCCTCGGGCTGCAGGTCACCGACACCGACGCCGAGATCCGTCGGCGCGCCCGTATGACCATCCCGGAGATCTTCGCCGCGGAGGGGGAGGAGGGATTCCGGATGCGGGAGACGCGCGCCCTGCGCGCGGTGCTCGACTCCCCGGCGCCCGCCCAGGGCGTGGTGGCGCTGGGCGGGGGCGCCATCCTGCGGGAGCAGAACCGTGCCCTGCTGCACGGGCACACGGTCGTGTATCTTGCCGCCTCGCCCGAGACGGCCGCCGCGCACGTCGGCGACGGGACGGGCCGGCCGCTGGTGGCGCCCGAGGCGGACTCCGATGCCACCGCGGGCGCGCTGCACACCGCGCAGGGAGCGGCGCACACGGGCCCCCGCAGGCACGACAGGCACGGCGCGGTCCTGGCGCGGATGGAGGCCCTCCACGTCCAGCGCGCGCCCCTGTACGCCGAGGTCGCCACGCTGACTGTCCCCGCAGACGGCCTGACCCCCCAGCAGGTGGCCGCGCTCATCCTGGTGGGCCTGGGAGCCCAGGCCCCCAGCACCGCGCGCGCGCTGGCGGACCTGACGGCCCCCGCCTCCGCCGCGGGCACGCGTCCGCGCAGGCCGAGCGAGACCGGTGCCGGCGTGCTCGTGCCGCCGTCCCGGTCCCTGCGGGCCGGGGACGACGGACGACTGCGCCTGACGGTGCTCGGTGCGCGGCCCTACGAGGTCGTTGTCGGGCAGGACCTGGCAGTCGACGTGGTGCGCGGCGTCACCGGGGCGCCCGGCGGGGGCGCCGGAGGAGTGGCGCTCATCCACATCCCCGAGCTGGAGACTCGCGCCGGTCGGTACGAGGACGGGCTGCGCGCCGCCGGACTGAGGGTCGAGCGGATCACCGTCCCGGGCGGCGAGACCTCCAAGTCCAGCACCGTCCTGAACACGCTGTGGGAGCAGCTGGGTCGGATGCGCATGGGACGCGACGGCTGCGTCGTCGCCGTGGGCGGGGGCGCGACGACCGACCTGGTCGGCTTCGCCGCGGCGACCTGGCTGCGGGGCGTGCCCGTCATCCACGTCCCCACCACCCTCCTGGCCATGGTCGACGCGGCCGTGGGCGGGAAGACCGGCATCGACACCGCGGCGGGCAAGAACCTGGTCGGCGCCTTCCACCCGCCGGCGGCCGTCGTATGCGACCTGACCGTTCTCGAGGCGCTCCCCCTTGACGAGCTGCGGGCGGGGCTGGGCGAGGTCGTCAAGTGCGGGTTCATCGCCGATCCGGTCATCCTGGACCGCGTGATGACCGATCCCGCCGACATCGTCCGGTGGGACTCGCCCGCGCTCGCCGAGCTCGTCGCGCGCTCCGTGGCCGTCAAGGCCGCCGTGGTCGGCAAGGACCTCACCGAGGCGGGGCCGCGGGAGATCCTGAACTACGGGCACACCTACGCCCACGCCGTGGAGGCCGCCACCGCCTACCACTGGCGCCACGGCGAGGCGGTCGCCGTCGGCTGCGTGTTCGCCGCCGAGGTCGCCCACCGCATGGGCCGCCTGAGCGGCGATGTCCTGGCCCTGCACCGTCAGGCGTTCTCCGCAGCAGGGCTGCCGGTGTCCTTCCCGGAGGGCGCCGGGCGCTTCGAGGAGCTCGTGGAGGACATGCGCTCGGACAAGAAGGTGCGCGCCGGCGCCATCCGCATGGTCCTTCTCGACGACGTCGCCCGCCCCGCCCGCGGTCTCACTCCCGACGCCGCGGTGCTGCGCGAGGCCCATGAGGCGGTGACCGGGGCAGGTCCGGGGACCGGGGAGTGAACGGCGCGGGCGGGGGCGCACCCGCGCCCCGGCGGAACCGGCTCGGTCGTCCTCATCGGTCCGCCGGGCGCCGGCTGCACCACTGTCGGGCGCGCTCTGGCGGACCTGTGGGGCGTGCCCGTGTCGGATCTGGCCGGCACGGTCGCGCGAGCCCTGGGCACCCGCCCGGAGCTGGCCCTCGTGGCGGTCCCCGAGACCCGTTACCGGGCGGTCGAGGCGGCGACGGCGCTCGACCTGCTCGCCGCGGCCACCCGCCACCGGCGTGTGGTGGCGCTCGGGTCGGGCGTCCTGGCCGACCAGCGGGTCCGACGGGCCCTGGATGCCGTGGACGAGTCCGGCGGCCGCGTCATCGCCCTGACGGCGAGCACGCGCCGCCTGGCCTCCCGCAACGGCCTGGACGCGCCGCGGTCGATGGCGCTGGGCAACGTCCACCACGAGTTCGTCCAGATGCTGCAGGCCCGACAGGCCCTCTGCCGGGAGCTCGCGCGCGCGCAGGTGGACACCACCGGGACGACACCGGGGGAGGCCGCTGCCGCGATCGCCGCAAGCCGGTAAATCGTGCTTCTGCGAATCGCCGGGGCTCCGGCGCGGGCACGCCGGACGCGCCGCTTCTTCTTCTCGAAGAGGGTGCACACGGAAGACGGCTGAAGGTAGAATAAGCGCAGGGTGCTCACGTGTGCTCCGATTCTCCCGTTGTGCAAGGCAGTAAGCGCTGCCCGCCCGGCACGGGTCATCATTTTCGATGGAGAAAGCATGTCCGATTCCACGAAGACCTCTACGAGCCCCAGGACTCCCGCGGCTGACGGCGCCAGGGCCGCGGCCCCTCCCGCCGGGCGGTTCCGGATACGGGTGCCCACCGCCTTCACCATTCTTTTCTTCCTGACCATTCTCGCGGTCGGGGCGACCTGGGTGGTGCCCGCGGGATCCTACGCGAAGCTCGAGTACAGCCCGGCTGCCGCACAGTTCCAGGTCACCTCCCCAGCCGGCGAGGTCGAGGAGCTTCCCGCCACGCAGGAGACTCTTGACGGCCTGGGCGTCAAGATCGAGGTCGAGAAGTTCACCTCCGGCTCCCTCAACAAGCCCGTGTCCATTCCGGGGACCTACGAGCGCATGCCCCAGAGGCCGCAGGGAGCGGGCGATATCACGGGGTCGATGGTCAAAGGCACCATCGAGGCGATCGATATTATCGTCTTCATTCTCGTCCTGGGAGGACTGATCGGCGTCGTCAAGGCCACCGGTGCGTTCGAGTCGGGCCTGATCGCCCTGACGAAGAAGACGAAGGGCCACGAGTTCCTGCTCGTCCTGGCCGTGTCGGTCCTCATGATCCTGGGAGGGACGTCATGCGGGCTGGAGGAGGAGGCCGTGGCCTTCTACCCGATCCTGGTGCCGATATTCCTCGCCATGGGGTACGACTCGATCATCTGCGTCGGCGCGATCTTCCTCGCGGGCTCGATGGGAACGACCATGTCGACCATCAACCCCTTCTCCGTCGTCATCGCCTCCAACGCCGCCGGCATCGTGTTCACCGAGGGCCTGTGGTGGCGCGTCGCCGGATGCGCCGCCGGCGCGGTCGTCGTGTGCGCCTACCTGTACCGTTACGCGAAGATGATCAAGCGCGATCCGACGAGCTCTTACACCTGGGAGGACCGGGAGGCCTTCAACGCGCAGTGGGCGATGAGATCCGAGGACAGGCAGGTGGTCTTCTCCTGGCAGAAGAGGATCATCCTCATTCTTTTCGTGTCGGCCTTCGTATTGATGGTCTGGGGAGTCATGGCCCGGGGCTGGTGGTTTCCGACCATGGCCTCCTCGTTCCTGGCGATCTGCATTATCATCATGTTCATCGCGATGACCGGCAAGGACCGCCTCAAGGAGAAGCAGCTCGTGGACGCTTTCTCCGAGGGGTCCTCCTCCCTCGTCGCCGTCTCCCTGATCATCGGCCTTGCCCGGGGGATCAATCTGGTGATGAATGAGGGCCTGATCTCCGACACCCTGCTCAACGCCTCCTCCCACCTGGTGGAGGGCACGAGCGGCCCCCTGTTCGTCCTGGTGATGCTGCTGATCTTCTTCGTCCTGGGATTCGTGGTCCCGTCGTCGTCGGGTCTCGCCGTCCTGGCGATGCCGATCTTCGCCCCGCTGGCCGACACGGTCGGGGTCCCGCGCTTCATTATCGTGTGCGCCTACCAGTGGGGGCAGTACGCGATGCTGTATCTTGCTCCGACCGGGCTCGTCATGGCCACCTTGCAGATGCTCGACATGGAGTACCAGCACTGGCTGAGGTTCGTGTGGCCGATGGTCGTATTCGTCCTGGGCTTCGGCGGCGCGATGCTCGTCGCGCAGGTGCTCGTCTACTCCTGAGCGCTCCGGCCCGGCTCGCCGAGCTCCCCGCCGCGACGCAGGGTGCCCGGCGGGCGGCGCGCGGGATAGGCTCGTCGCATGTACGTCCCGCGACACTTCTCGCTGCCCGAGGACTACGCGCGCGCACTCCTGGCGAACCCCGGCGTCGGCAACCTCGTGACCGTCATCGCCTCCGGTCCCGAGGCCACCATGGTGCCCTTCTACCTCGACGAGGAGAAGAACGCCCTGGTCACCCATCTCGTCAAGAACAACCCCCAGGCCGCCGAGCCGCCCCGCGGACCGGGGCTCATCATCCTGGACGACGTCGACGCCTATGTCCCCCCGCACTGGTACGCCACCAACAAGGTGAAGGCGAACGTCCCCACATGGGACTACATCACGATCCACGTGCGGGGCGCCGTGCGCATCGACCCCAGCCCCGAGGCGGCCCTGACCGCGGCCTGCCGGCTCACCGAGATGATGGAGACCGACGACGTGCTGACACCGGTCGGCCAGGACAAGCTCCGCCGCATGGCCCGCGCCATCGTCGCCGTGGAGGTGAGCCTGGACGAGGTGCGGGGCAAGGCCAAGATGAGCCAGAACCGCCACCCCGACGACATCCGCAGCCTGGCCGATGAGTTCGAGCGGCACGGGGAGCCGCGGATGGCGGAGTTCCTGCGGACGGTGTCGCTTCCCTACGCCGAGCAGCGCTTCGCCACGCTGGCCCGTCTGCGCGGGGCCAAGTCCCTCGGCGAGGACGTGAGAAGCTTCCACTGAGGCGCGCCGCCGCCGGCGCGGACCGGCCGTGACCGGCCTCGCAGGAGCGCGCCCGGAGGGCGGCCGGCGACCGCGATAGACTCGCGGAGTCCCAGTGCTCTCAACGCTTCCAATGCTCTGAGCAACGCATCGCACAAGCCCCCAACAGTGAGGAATCCACTCGTGGCAACGACGAACGACCTGAAGAACGGCCTGGTGCTCAACCTCGAGGGCCAGCTGTGGCAGGTGGTCGAGTTCCAGCACGTCAAGCCGGGCAAGGGCCCCGCCTTCGTGCGCACCAAGATCAAGAACGTCCTGTCCGGCAAGACCGTCGACAAGACCTTCAACGCCGGCCTCAAGGTCGAGACCGCCACCGTCGACCGTCGCGACATGCAGTACTCCTACCGGGACGGCGAGGGCTTCGTCTTCATGGATGTCAAGACCTATGAGCAGACCTATGTGGCCGCCGAGACGGTCGGCGACGCCGCCGACCTCATGCTCGAGGGCCAGGACGTCATCGTCGCCTTCCATGAGAGCAGCGTCCTGTTCGTGGAGCTGCCCGCCGCCGTCGTCCTGACGATCTCCCACACGGAGCCGGGCCTGCAGGGCGACCGCTCCTCGGCCGGGACCAAGCCCGCCACCCTGGAGACCGGGGCCGAGATCCAGGTCCCGCTGTTCCTCAACATCGGGGACAGGGTGAAGGTGGACACCCGGTCCCGCTCCTACATCAGCCGCGTCACCGACTGAGCCCCGATGACCGTGGCTGACGACACCGGTGACGCCAGGGGTGGCGTCGAGCAGGACGGCGCCCCCGATGCCGTCGACGCGGCTGGTGGGCGCTCCCGCTCGAAGAGGACGGGCAAGCACCCTGTCACCGCCCGGACCAAGGCCCGTCGCCGCGCCGTCGAGATCCTCTTCGAGGCCGACCAGCGCGGCCTGCTGCGCGCCGCCGAGCCCGACGCCGACGCGTTGGAGGCGGCCGTCACCGGTGAGGGCGGGGCGGCCGGGCGCCTGCGCGAGTTCGCGGCCGAGCGCGCCGTGCACTCCGCCAACCACACCGAGGCGCCCGCCTACACCCGGCAGATCCTCTCCGGGGTCGCCGACCACCTGGCGGAGGTCGACGAGACCATTGAGACCTACGCCCAGGGGTGGGCCCTCGCCCGCATGCCGGCCGTCGACCGCGCGATCGCCCGGGTCGCCACGTGGGAGATCGTGTGGAATGACGACGTCGACCCCCCTGTCGCCGTCGACGAGGCCATGACGCTGGGACGCATGCTCTCCACCGACGACTCCCCGCGCTTCCTGAACGGCCTGCTCGGCCGCATCGGGGACCTCGCCGACACCCTGCGCTGACCCCGCGCTGACCCCCTTCGTCGAGATCGGTTCAGTTCCGCCTCGAAATCGGTTCTGGCGCGGCTCCCACCGCGTCAGAACCTCTCCGAACAGCCCCCGACAGGAGCTCGCACCACATGAGTCTGCTTCAGCATCATTCCTCATCACCTCTGGTCGCGGTGACCGGCGCCACGGGGAAGGTCGGTGGTGCGGTCGCCGAGCAGCTGCGGGCCGGGGGACCGGCCCCTCGGCTCGTGGTACGCGACGCCTCCCGCGCCCCGGAGTGGGCCGACGACGTCGCCGTCGCGACCTACGGCGACCAGCGGGCCGCCACCGCCGCCCTGGCGGGCGTCGACGTCCTCCTCATGGTCTCGGCCTCCGAGTCCGCCGACCGGCTGGTCCAGCACAGGACCTTCATCGACGCCGCCGCGGCCGCCGGGGTGCGCCACGTCGTCTACACGAGCTTCCTCGGCGCCGCCCGGGACGCCGTCTTCACCCTGGCGCGGACCCACTGGGCCACCGAGGAGCACCTGCGCGCCTCGGGAATGGGCTTCACCCTCCTGCGCGACTCCTTCTACCTCGACTTCCTGCCGGACCTGGCCGTCGACGGCGTCATCGCCGGGCCCGCCGGGACGGGGCGGGTCGGCGCGGTGGCGCGCGAGGACGTCGCCCGGGCCGCGGCCGCCGTCCTGGCCGACCTGGCCGCGGGGGACGGGCGCCACGACGGCGCCGTCTACGAGCTCACCGGCCCGCGGGCGCTGTCGCTGTCCGACGTCGCCGCCATCCTCACCGCCGCCGGGCGCCCCACGGTCTACCGTCAGGAGAGCGTCGAGGAGGCCTACGCCTCCCGCTCGGTCTACGGCGCCCCCGACTGGGAGGTCGACGCCTGGGTGTCCACCTACACCGCCATCGCCTCCGGCGCCCTTGACCGCGTGACGGACGACGTCGAGCGCCTCACCGGGCGCCGGCCGCTCGGCCTCGCCGAGCTCCTCGCCGACCACGGCTGACCGCGGCGGGCCCAGGTCAGCGCTCCCCATCGATACTCCCGGATCAGCGTCTACGCTGTACCCGTACTCCCGTCCCCGTCCCCGCACGCACCCGAAGGAGCCGAATCATGGGGCAGTACCCATCGCCGTACGAGTCCGGCCCCTATGCAGATGCTCAAAGTCCTGCCGGGAACCCGTACGCTGCCTCCGCGCCCGCCTACGGCCCGGGCGGGACGCCGCCAGGGGGCCCGGCCTACGGCCCCGGCGGGGTGCCGGGAGGCCCGGGCTACGGCCCCGGCGCGGCACCGTACGGCCCCGGCGGCGGCCCTCACATGCCGGCCGTGTCCATGCCCGCACCCATGTTCATCGTCCCGCCGCCCGACCCGGAGGAGGTCGCGGAGAAGGGCAGGCGGGTCACCCGCGGGCTGGGGCTGGGCGCGGTGGTCACCGGGACGGTCTCCGTGGCGATCCAGCTTCTCGTCGTGCTGGGCCTGATCCTGATGATCAGCGCCAGTGACTCCTTGTCGAGCGAGGCCGCGATCACCGCGGCGGTGTTCATCCTCATGGGCTTCTTCCTCGTGCCCATGCTGGTCCTCCTGGCCTGGGCCACGTCCTTCGGGCTGTCCCTGGCCGCGTGCGTGAGAGCGAATGGCGGCGGGGCGACGCGGCAGCCCGCGCACTGGGCCGGCGCCGGCGGCATCATGGGCGGCATCATGGCCGCCTCCGTCCTGCAGGGCGCACCGGCGGTCATGCTCCTCTTCGCCCTCGGGCTCTACGACAGCGACACGTTCTCCGGTAACACCATGCTGGTGGCGTCGGCCGTCGTCGGGCTCGCGCTCCTGTTCGGGCACATCGCCCTCATCGTCAAGGTCCGCACCCTGGGCGTCCAGGTCGAGAAGCAGGTCCCCTATGCCTGAGCACCCGCTCAACCATCGCGCGGTGTGACGTTTCTCCCGGGCCCGCTCCAGGAGCCGGTTGAGCGGGCCCGCGGGACCGGCGCGCGCTACGATCGACAGCGCCAGGCATCCTTGAAGCCCGTCCAGTGAGGCGGAGAAGGAGGTCCACTTACTGTGGCCGAAAACCAGTCCACCGGGAAGCAGATCCTCGGCGCAGCCGAGATCAAGCGCTCCCTGGTCCGCATCGCTCACGAGGTCGTCGAGCGCAACCGCGGCGTCGATGACGTCATCCTCCTCGGCATCCCGTCCGGTGGAGTGCCGCTGGCCCACCGCCTCGGCGAGGCTCTGAGCATCGCGCTGGCGGAGGACGCGGCCCTGGCCGGCTCCCGACCGGCCGCCGCCTCCGTCCCGGTCGGGACGCTGGACATCACCATGTTCCGCGATGACCTGGGGCGCCACCCGATCCGCGTCCCCCAGCCCACGTTCATCCCCGGCGACACGCTGGAGGGGCGCACCGTCATCCTGGTCGACGACGTCCTGTACTCCGGGCGCACCATCCGCGCCGCCCTGGACGCCCTGGGCTCCATCGGGCGCGCCGACGCCGTCCAGCTCGCCGTCCTGGTGGACCGCGGGCACCGCGAGCTGCCCATCCGCGCCGACTACGTCGGCAAGAACCTGCCGACCTCCCGCTCCGAGAAGGTCGTGGTCTCCCTGACCGAACTGGGCGCCGACGCCGACGCCGTCGCCATCGTCCCCGCCCCCCACGCCGCCGAGGAGACCCGATGAGGCACCTGCTGAGCGCCAAGGACCTGGACCACGACGAGGCCGTCATGGTCCTGGACACCGCCGAGGCCATGGCCGCCACCCAGCGCCACGCCGTCAAGAAGCTGCCGACCCTGCGCGGCAAGACGGTCGTCAACCTGTTCTTCGAGGACTCCACCCGCACCCGCCTGTCCTTCGAGGCGGCCGCCAAGCGGCTGAGCGCCGACGTCATCAACTTCTCCGCCAGGGGCTCGAGCGTATCCAAGGGCGAGTCTCTCAAGGACACCGCCCAGACGATCATGGCCATGGGCGCCGACGCCGTCGTCGTGCGACACAGCGCCTGCGGGGCCGCGCACCTGCTGGCCCACGCCGGCTGGATCGACGTGCCCGTGCTCAACGCCGGGGACGGCACCCACCAGCACCCCACCCAGGCCCTGCTGGACGCCATGACCCTGCGCCGCTGGTACGCGCCCGGCGGGCCCGACTCGGGCGCCGGAC
>ERZ773063.2311-NODE-2311-length-10407-cov-4.075348_pt1 | contig 10407 bp, 8 predicted proteins | sample MGYA00580625_ERZ773063 | MGnify/ENA primary metagenome ERZ773063 (study PRJEB29015, sample SAMEA2738022) | human oral metagenome | biome: human oral; feature: human-associated habitat; material: dental | place: China | collected 2042 ...
CGGCAGGAGCGACGACGGCAACGAATACGCTGACCGTGGCCACAACGGCCACGGGCAATGCAGCAGTCACGACGGGGACGAAGACCGTTGGCGCAATGGCGACAGCAACGACGGCGGTTGGCTCTCTGACGCGCGCTGTATGGACGCTGATGGGCGGCTGGCTCGCCGTCGCGGCGGCGGCGGGCTACGCGATTTACAAGCTCAGCGAGTACGGGCGGGCGCAGCAGGCAGAGAAAGACGCGCATACGTACCATCTTGATGGCGTGGAATACATAGAAAGGGATGGCAGATTCTACAGAAACGGCTCTACTGCTGAGAGTGTGGAAGCGGACTACACGAACTCCTATGTGACCGATGAAACGCATAAAGGCGAAATGGCGACAGGAAGAACAGCCATAGAGCTGCAGAAGCAGAAGGTTGAGAAGAATCATGAAACCGTCGAATCGGAAGCGGCGGCATATGAAAAATGGCTGCACAGTGGCGACCCCGAAGCGCAAGCAGAGTTGGAGCGCCAAACGCAGAATAAGATCAACGAAGATATGGAACGGCAGAGAAAAGAGATGTTGGACATCGTTGCGCAGGCGGGCGGCGGTGCTGCTCATACCCCGAAAGAAAAAGCCGCGCCTACGCCGACGAACTACGATGTAGAGTACCCGATAGGCAGACTGGCAGCGGACATCGCCGCAGGGCATCCACAAGGCGAACAGTGGATGGGGAACATCACGAATAATCCCGCCATCCAGTGTGACAGCTACACGGCGAACGTTTATGCTGAAGCGGGCATCGACAGCATAGGCGGTCAGAGTACCGAGGGCATCATCAATGACGATGCGTTTCGCGCAGCGGGCGCGTACCATGCAGCGGGCGGCGGCTATGAGCCGGAAGCGGGCGACCTCGTGGACTTTGCGGGGCATGTCGGCATCTACATGGGCAATGGCATGGTCAACAGCAGGCAATCTTCGGGCGGCGTGCAGACCATTTCCATGGACGAGGCGGAGAGCTACTTCGGCGCGGTGCAGGGCTATGGCTCTCTTGCCGAGGCGACGGGTGGGCGCACCGTGACGGAAAGACGGATCGGCACGCGCGAGGAAGCCGAAGCCGCAAGACAGGCGCAGGAGGCAGCGAGGAAGTTGGAGCAGGGTAGAAAGGACGCCCTGAACCTTGCTGAAACGATGGCAAAGGGAATCAGTGGCTTTGAAGATACCGCCTATATGCAGAATGTTGAACAGATCAAGCAGGAGGTACAGCAGAAACGGCAGCAGATCAACAAGATTCGCGCGTCAGGTGTATCTCAAGAGACGGTTGATAACCTGAACAAGCAGCTCGACGAGTACGCGGAAGCTCTGGGGCGGCAGGCATCGGAAAAACAGCGGGCGGCATTGGCGCAGGTAGCTGACGAGGCAAAGAGCATGAATGCCGAAGTCCTGCACGACTATGAGGCTCTTGCACAGGCGGAGTATTCGACCACTGTGCGAAAACTCGCTGATGAGCGTAAGGAAAAAGAAAAAGAAGTCATGCGCGACAAGGACGACTGGCAGTCTAAGGCGGCTGTATCGGAATGGTACTACGCCAAGCTCGCCAAAGCCGAAGAAAAGCGACGCCAGGACTTGAAAAAAGCGCATGAGCAATATATCGAATACCTGCAAACGGAAGGCAAGGTTGCCGAACTCGTCGCCCATCTCGGGAGTGCTGAGGGCAAGACAGAAACCGAAGGCACGCTCAACATGGAGGGGCAGGAGAAGCTCGCGAACACATACGTAAAGATCTGGAAAGCAGCGCATGGCAGCATGTCTGGATATATTGCCGATGTAGCCGAAGGGCTCTACAGCACCCTGTCGGATTCTATGACAGAGTTCATCCGGGGCACAAAATCAGCAATGGATGTCTTGCGGGATTTTGGTAACAGTGTTCTCTCCATGATTGCAAAGATTGCTGCACAAAGACTTGCAGCGCGATGGGTGGATGGTATTTTAGGCGCGCTCGGAGGCGGCATAGGTAAAGCGGCGCCTGCTGCATCTGCGGCCACATCGTTTGGCAGCATGTCCTCTTTTGGTTTCCAGAGCCCATTGGCGGGGCTCCATCTAAACGGCGGGCCCTTTAACATAAAGCCCTTTGCAAAGGGCGGCATCGTCACCGCGCCGACGCTCGCTATGATTGGCGAGGCAGGAGAGCGCGAGGCGGTCATCCCGCTCAATGAGCGCAATTTGAGCGCCATCGGTGGCGGTGGACAGGGGAAAGCGCCGACCGTTGTCGTCAACATCACGAACAAGACGGATGGCAAAGTCAAGATGGAGAATAAGAGCTTCGATGCTTCCTTGAATCGCATGGTCTTAGATATTGTCGCTGACGGTGCCAATCGAAACGTCGGCGGCTTCGGAACGAACCTAAAAACCGCATTGGGAGGTGTCTAAGTGGCAACCATGCTCAAATTCCCCGATATCGGGCGGCCGAAACTGCCAACGGCATCGAACGGCGGCAGCTCGCACCTCGTGAGTGTGCAGGATAGCACGATCACGACGACAAGCGACGCGAACTATAAGCACACGCGCCCGCGTACGACGCGCATGATACGGACGTATACGTTCACGTGGAACGCCGTCTCCGAAGAGAATATGAAGAAGCTGCTCGATTTTTACCGCAAAGTCGGTACGTTCCAGTCTTTCTCTTTTACCGACTGGGATATGAACGAGACGCATACGGCACGCTTTGCGGAAGCGCTGTCATACCAATACAGCTATCCCGGCTACCGCTTTACACTGAAATTCGAAGAGGTGTGACGCATGAATCACTTTTCAAAAATAGCGACACTTGAAAAGAATAAGCTTTCGACGGACGCGCCCTTTTTGATTCTTGTGCAGGTCAATCATGCGGCGCTCGTGACCCCCATCTACCTTGTTCGCAATACGGAGGATATCGTTTGGCGTGACAAGACATGGACGGCATTTCCTATGGAGCTGGACAACTATGAGGAGGACGGAAAGACACTTCCCGCGCTGAACTTGAAAATCAGCTCGGGTGGTGGACTCCTGACGACGTACCTGCAAAAGTACGATGGGCTTGTCGATGCCAAGGTCAGCATATTTGTTGTGAACGTCAAGTTGTTGGACGTGCCGGAGCCTGAAATCGAACTGGATTTCGTTGTTAATTCTGCGAACTATGACGAACAGTGGATTTCCTTCACGCTGGGCGCGTCGTCGGAAATTGCCGATCGCTTCCCCATGTGGCGCTATCTTACGGATTTCTGCCCGTTCGTCTGCGGGGACATCCGCTGCGGCTACTTGGGAGCGAAGCGGTGCCGGAACAATCTGGAATCCTGTCTCATACCGGAGCGTTTCGGCGGTGAGCCGGGCATACAGGAAGGAAGGTGATCGCATGAAATATGAGGATTTGATCGGCACGCCGTTCATCGACGGTGGGCGTGACAAAGGAATTGGCCTTGACTGCTGGGGGTTGGCGCGTGAAATGTTCCGCAGGCAGAGTATCGATGTACCGGACTATCACATCAGTGCCATGCGCACCGCTGAGATTGCGCACGAAATGACCGCAGAAGAGATGGATTGGGAACGCTTGAACGTGCCGGAAGAAGGATGCCTTGTCCTTCTGCGACTGAGCCCAGAAGTATGGGCAAACCATGTAGGCATTTGCCTTGGCGACGGGAAGTTTATTCACGCGTACAGTGCGACGGGGACCTGCATCGACCGTCTGGCACGCTGGCGCTCACGAATCGTCGGATTCTATAAGCCGAAAGGGGCGGGGCAATGATTCAGATTGTGCTTGTAGAGAACCCATTCGAGATGAAGAAGGAAGTCCGCTCGGCCTGCTACAATCAGGGAAACATCTGCGCTTATGTGGACGTTGCGGAGAAGGATGTATTCTTGAATGGCGCGATTGTTGAAGATGTCGAGCATACATATCCGCAGGACGGTTCTCAGCTCATCGTCATGCCGCACATCGAAGGCGACGCCTTGAAAAGTATCTTGGGATTCGTCGCCATGATCGCGTTGTCTCTCTACGCGGGCAGTATCGCGGGCGGCCTTTGGAAAGGGGCTCTCGGAAGCGCATTTGCGAGCGGAACGGTTGGCGCAACACTGGCCTCGGGAGCGGTCATGTTCCTCGGTGGGAAAATCATCAATTCAATCTTCCCGCAGCAGATGCCGAAAATGAGCTGGATGAACGAGCAGGAAACCAGTCGCTCTTATGGTTGGGACATCCCTACGCCGACGACGATCGCAGGGCAGGTTGTCGGCGAAACTTATGGCGAGTGTTTGCCTGCTGCGCAGCTGTTGGAAGCGCACGTTGAAACGGTTGGAGACAAGCAATATCTGAACCTCTTGTATTGCGGTGGCTATGGTCCCGTCGATTCCATCGATAACATCCGTATCGACCATACAGATATCAGCGTGTTCAATGGCGTGGAGATGGAGACTCGCTTTGGCACAAACGATCAGAAGCCGATTTCCTTTTTCAAGAATACGCCGCTCGATCAGTCCGTGGGTGTGGAGCTCGTGCAGGGAACATCTGTTGTGAGGACGAGTAACAGCAAGCGCGCGTCTGCCCTTGAGGTCACGTTGGAATGGCCGGGAGGACTGTATCACATCAATGATTCCGGCGGCTACGATAATGCGACGGTCAAATTCGTCTTGAAATATCGTCGTGGCAAAGAAGATGAATGGCATAATTTCAACCGGCACGAAAGCACGGACACGCCTTACGTTGTGACCATGGCAACAAGTGAAGCCGTGCGTAGGACATTTTCTGTCGATGGCTTGGAGCCGGGGCAGTACGATGTGCAAGTGATACTGAAAGAGCGTCAGACGACGACGCGATATCAGACACTCACACAATGGACAATCATGACATCTTATATGAAGGGAGTATACAGCCGACCGAACAAAGTACTCGTTGCGCTTCGGATTCTTGCGACAAACCAGCTCTCCAGCGGCATCCCGTCGGTCAACTGGAGACAGAAGAGGAATACCGTCTATGTGTGGGATCCCACCAAGAAAACCTATATCGAAAAGGCGGCAGACAATCCCATATGGGCGGCGTATGACATTCTCCATCACTGTCGCAGACTCAGAAATATCCACACGGATAAATACGAGTTTATTGCGGATGGCGTGGCGAAAGAATCGTTGGCCGCTTATTGGGAAGAGTGGGAATCTGCGGCAGCATACGCCGATGAAGAAATCCTCAACCAAGACGGCAAGAAAGAGCCGCGTTTCCGCTTTGACGCCATATTCGATACAACGCAGAAGCGCATGACAGCAGCGCAGAAGGCAGCGAATATCGGACACGCCGTCATCATCCCGCACGGCAGGAATTATGGCATCGTCGTTGACCGACCGGGAGTCATGACGCAGATTTTCGGCGAGGGGCGGACGACTGTTTCGACCGTCAAGGGGACGTTTTCTTCTAAGGAGGACAGGGCGAGAGCCATCGAGGTCACATACAACGACGGAGGGAACGACTTCAAAAATTCGGTCATGACGATCCGCTCGCCGAATTACAACAAGGACAACACATGGACAGACAACACGGCGCCACTCTCACTCTTTGGCGTGAAGCGTCGCTCACAGGCCTACCGCGAGGCAATTACGGCGCTCGCGACGAACGAGCGACAGGTGCAGACCGTCACGCTCTCGGCGGACATCGACGCGATCGTTGCCGAATACGGCGACATCGTGGGATTCAACCATGCCGTCAGCCGCATCGGCATAGCCTCGGGGCGCATCGTCGCGGCGACAAGTTCGACAGTCACGCTCGATCGCGAGGTGGAAATCAGCGCGGTGCGGACGTATGAGATTTACATCCAGACGGCATCCGATCAGCTCATCAAGCGAAAAGTCGCGGCGCGTGATTACAAGGGTGATACGCTGCTCTTGGAGACTCCGTTTGACGATGGTAATATCCCAGAGCTGCATGATAACTACGCATTCGGCGAGACGAATAAGGCGGTCAAGCCATTTCGCATCGTTTCCGCCGCAAGAAACGGCGATATGCTCGTCGACTTGACACTCGCAGAATATGATGAGGCGATGTATGCGACAGAACTCGACTACGCAAAATACCCGATGGTCGACTATACGGATAACTCGACGACGGCGGCGGTGCTTGCCGTCGTTGCGACCGAAAAGAGCTACGAGGTCGGTGATGCCGTTGTGGTGGATATTTTCGTCGAGTGGACGATGCGCAGATCCGGCAGAAAACCGGATGGCTACATGGTGGAACTTTCTGGCCGAAGTGGCGACTACAGTAATCAGGCGCGGACGGAAAAGACAAACTGCACATTCCACAACGTCAAACCTGGCGAGACGTACGATATCGCCGTGAAGTGCGTATTTGGTGAAATCACGATTGGCAGCGCGACAACTGTGCTCAAGGTCAGTGCCAGTACGAAAATGCCGACAGTAAAGCCCGATAAGCCGCAAAAGCTGAATATCGTCATAGCGCGCCGCTCGGTCAAGGTGTTTTGGAATGAGGTGGGTAACACCTACATCGCTTGTTATGAACTGCGAACGAACGCAGCTGCAGGCACACCCGACGGACTGCTCTTTCAGACGAAGGATATACAGGCGACACTAGAGCTGAACGAGCGGAAGGGCACGCTCTACCTGTTCGCGAAAAACCGCATCGGGCAGTACAGCGATCCAGCAGAAATCACCTATGAAAAGCCCGCGCCGCCCGCACCGAAGTGGATGAACGCTGTGGCCAGGACGGGTGAAATCGCCATCACAACAGAATCCATACCGAGCGACTGCCTCGGTGTCGTAGTGAGGGTGAAAGGAGCGAAAGCGGAGGATAAAGTCGTCAAGTCGGAATCGCCGGATATACTGATTGCGGCAGAAGCGGACATCTACGCCGTAAGGGCTGCCTTTTATGATCAATTCGGCGAAGGGGCGGAAGCCTCTGCACCGCGCGAAGTGGCGGTCAAGGATAAGATTGACAAGGATGCCATCGAGAACTTGACCGTCACACAAAATGACCTAGACGCAGCACTCAAAAAGCAGTTGTCGGACATGCAGACAACTGCGAACACCGCTAATACCAAGGGCGACACCGCTCTATCGCAGATAAAGAAGACAAACGAAAGCATCACGTCCATTGTCGCGAAACTCTCGGGTAATCCACAGGAATCCGGCTACAGTGCCATCACACAGCTCTACAACGGCCTGCAACTCAAAGTAAGCCAAGGCGATGTCGTGTCCGCCATCAACGTCGCGCCGGCAGGCGTGCGAATCGATGGGCGACTGCTGCATGTCACCGGAGACACGCAGTTCGACGGCAATATTATTGCAAGCCGTATGCTGCAGGCCGGTGCGGTCACCGCTGACAAGCTATCTGTGGACAGCCTGTCAGCGGTATCGGCGCGTATCGGCAAGCTGTGCACAAAAGATACAGGTGCGCGGACAGAAATATCGGACAATCTCATCGAGGTGTTTGATGCGGACAACAAAGCGCGTGTCCGCATCGGAGTTTTTGACTGACAGGAGGTCACGAAAATGCTGAAACAAGCAGGAATGCAATTAGTTAATGCACGGGGATCGTGCACACTCGATACGCGGTGCGGCGTGACCCGTGTCGTAGGGGTGGCCGCTCTGGGCGGTCCCGATGGACGAAAACGCACACGGATCGAGATTCCGAACCCAGGCAAGAATCGTATCTGGACACAGCTTGTTTTCCGCGGCTCGGGTTACGGGGCTTACACCGTAAGTACCGACTGGGATCCGGGGAGTGAAAAATTAACAAAAGTGGAGACATGGGAAAATCGGCAAGGCATTACCGTTACGCTGCCGTTTAAGCCCAACGGTGCCTATGACCCGGAGTTCCCCTACGCAAACTACAACGCGGATTGCGCGGCACAGAACCCGCACGCGGTTATTTATGGCTTCTATTGAGGAGGTGAGCTTATGCAATACGCAGAAATCCGCAATGCTCAGGGATCGTACATCATCGACGATACGTACCAAAACTATCGCCTTAGTATAATCGCAACCATGAAAGCGCAGCGCTGCTTGACAGGGCTGCACGTCGAGAAAAATGCGGCCGGCGAACGAGTTTGCACCTTTCCGTATTATGATTACGCGAATGGGAAAACCTATGTGTGGCCGTCCGGCGGAAAATATCCGAACCCGTGGTGCCAACCTGCGACACCAAACAAGGTGCGAGGTATAGCTAATCCTGCATCCGTGCGTACGCGTTTCGGCTTACAGCGAGAGTATTGGCCGAACGGGAAGTTTTACGGCTACGCGGGGCGGGGTATCCAGTCAATGCTTGCGCTCAACAGCCCTAGATGGCAAACACAATTTGCCATCAGTCCAAGTGTAAGCGTGCCGCATATATTCGCTCTCGGCGCCGCGATGCCGAACATTGTCTATACGTTCACGACGATTTTTGATTATATCGCGCAAAAAACAAAAGTGCACACCATCAACTGCTGGCAGCGCACCAATGCCCTGTCGCAGCCTTTGGCAAACGGGGGCACCTTTACCGGCAGCAATGTCGGTTACACAGAATTTGTAGATGAGCACTGGATGCCGGATAGTGTTTCGGATATGTCGTTTTACAGGCCGATTGACAATGAAAACTTCACGGCAGAAAGCTTCCGGGAAGAGATGGAGACAGCACCGATCTTTTACGCTTACGGGTTGGATGACGCCAAGCTCTCGCTGGATAAAGGCGAGATGGTTGTAAAAAATGAGCGCGGCGAGGTTGTTTTTAACAATCGCTATGACTACATGCGTATCCTCGCATACCATCCAAGCATCAACGCCTTGAGTTTCAGGGGGAACAGTCTTTACAACTCGCCGCAACGTTTTTCCTTTCCTGGGCGTAAGATCGCTATTGCGGCGCTATCACAAAACGCTTGTTTTGCGTATGGGGCTGGGAGAGCGGAGTGGCTGTACAATACTGGTTTCTGGTTCCCGGATCCCAGCACAGTAGAGTTTACGACATGCGTGACGCCGTTTGTTCGTGGGGCGGATACAGACAGGTATCCTGATCTATCGGACGATTTTGTCAGTCTGGCCTCGCTGTTGGGGGTTATGATCCTCGACGTCACCGGAGCGACGCCGGGGTGGAAGCAAGAAGCGGAGACCGGCGAGCCGTTTTTAGTAGAGGTGCCGCAAGCGTAAGCGCGGATCCAGCCGTCAAGAGGCATGACGGCTTTTTTGTGCGCGGAAAGGAGAAAAATGGATCTGGAAATCATGGTGCAGATATTGCTAACGCTTATATCTGTCGGTGCATCAACGCTTTGTGCGTATCTGCTCTATTGCCTGCAAGAGCGCAACAAGAGACGGGAGGTGCTGGAGCGGGAACGTGAGCACGAATACCGTGAAGCCCAAGCCAAGCAGGAGAGCGAGTATGCCGCCTTGCGCAAAGGCGTCTGTGCCGTCCTACGCGATCGGATCGTGCAGTCGGCAATCTATTTCCGCTCGCAGGGCTACGCCAACGCCGCTCAAAAAGACAACATCAACAAGATGTATGCTGCCTATCATGCACTTGGTGGCAATGGTACGGCAACGCACGCGCTGGAAGATATTTTGGATTTGCCGTTTGAGCCTGATGGGAGGTGATGCCTTTGTGCAACACACTGAACGCTGAAACAATCGTGAGCGTTGGTCTTGTAGTGGGGCTCGTAATCTCAATTTTTTACGGCACGAACGAGCTCAGCATGAGCATTGCGTCCGGACTTATCGGCTATATCGGGCGCGGAAAAATGACAGAAACGAAAAAGAAGGAGGAAAAAGCCGAATGAAAGTATTTTTGAACCCAGGACATGACCTCGTACACGACAGCGGTGCCGTCAATCCAGATACGGGATTGCGCGAGTGCGAAGTCGCAGCTGTCATCGGTGATCTCGTCAAGAAGCATCTCGAAAATGCAGGCTGCGAGGTGCGTATCCTGCAGAGCGACAATCTCAACTGGGAGAGCACCTACGCCGATCGGCAGGACTGCTCGGTATGTGACTGCGCCAACGAGTGGCCTGCCGATATCTTTATATCGATCCACTGCAATGCCGCCAACGGCATGGCACACGGTACGGAGACGTTGATCCACAGCGAGGGCGGCAGAGCGGAGCAGCTGGCTGAGTGCATCCAGCGCCAGATCGTCGATAGCCTCGACACGACGGACAGGGGACTCAAGGAGCGTCCCGAGCTGATTGTGCTGCGTGCGACGGACATGCCCGCCGTCCTTGTCGAGCTGGCATTTATCGACAACGAGGACGACGCGGAACTCCTGATGACGCGGCAGGGTGACTTCGCGCGTGCCATCGCGCGCGGTGTGACGGACTACGAGCAGATGCTGTGAGGCGGAGGACGAGGAAAGCGGCACGAGAGCCACCGGAGCAAACGAAGTGGCGTAACCTCGTGCGGCTGGACGCCATGCAAGATTTTGCCGCATGGC
>ERZ773063.2316-NODE-2316-length-10399-cov-8.504157_pt1 | contig 10399 bp, 13 predicted proteins | sample MGYA00580625_ERZ773063 | MGnify/ENA primary metagenome ERZ773063 (study PRJEB29015, sample SAMEA2738022) | human oral metagenome | biome: human oral; feature: human-associated habitat; material: dental | place: China | collected 2042 ...
GCTGATTTGCTTCTACAAGCTGGTGAGCAGTTAAAGCAAAAGGAAATCATCATTCAAGAAATGAAGCCTAAAGCACTATTCGCTGATGCAGTAGCGACGGCTGATACATCAATCTTGATTGGAGATCTAGCAAAACTCATTAAACAGAACGGACATGACATCGGACAAAAGCGTTTATTTGAGTGGCTTAGAAATCACGATTATCTCATTAAGGGTGGAAACAGTAAGAACATGCCAACTCAAAAATCTATGGAACTAAAGTTGTTCGAAGTCAAAGAACGTACCATTAACAATCCTGATGGCAGTGTACGTATCACTAAGACAACCAAAGTAACTGGCAAAGGTCAACAGTACTTTATCAACAAATTTTTAGGATGTTAGGAAGGAGGATATATGCGATCAGCTGCAACACCACAAGAAGTTATAGCTAAAACGTATCTGAACATCACAGATGTACAGATTCTGCTGGGCATGACACGAGAACCAGCAAGAGCCTTATTCAAGCAAGTTAAGAACATTGAAAAAGAAAAACTTGGTGACTATGACGTATGGCCAAACATGATTCAAAAGGACAACTTGCTGAAAGCTCTGCATATCTCTCGAGAGGCACTGCTTAAAGATTTAGAACTACGAGAAGCAAACAAAAAAAGCGCAGTCCAGCAAGACAAGAGCGCTTAAGTGACATCCACAAAATGTCACTACCATTTTAACACAGAAAGGGTAGAACAATGAAAACAAATAAATTTAGTGATAAAGCATTAAAACTAGGGCTTTGTATTTTCTACGCAGCTTTATTCGTAAAGTTCATCACATTCGTTCTAGGTGTGGATTTATGAGAAAGATGAAAGCAATGAAGAATCATTTTAAAAACAACGGTCGCTTCGCTAAGAGAGATGCATGGCTAAAAGACATTGAAATCGTGCCGTATGACGGTCCGGATTTTAACCGTCAATACATCGAGTCTTTAGAACGAGTTGAGAAAATTAAAAATCTAGATTGGAGCGCAGAAAATGAAGACAGATAACCAGCGTAGAGAATTCGAATTTGCTTTAGAAACATTATTGAAAGCTGCGGATCACAAAATCAAATCAATAAAAGTGAACTGGGACGAAAGCGATGCAGAATTTCGCGAGGCAGCTAAGACTGTAACAATTACATACAACAATGACTATCAAAAAGAAATCGACATCGCATATTGTTCATGGAAAGCAATAGCATTCACAGCAATTCGTCGTTCATAAAAGGAGGAAAGTAAAAAAATGAGTGAACCAAACTTATTTGAAGTTGGATATCAAATGCAAAAAGAACAACAAGAATCAGTCAAAATCAATAGTCTTGAACTAGAAAACGTTAAACGCGTTAAGGCAGTTAAATTAGAGCCTACAGCAAGCGGTTTAACAGTTGTTGGTGGAAAAAACAACCAAGGTAAAACTAGCGTGCTAGACGCTATAACGTGGGCGCTAGGTGGTGAGAAGTACAAGCCATCACAGCCTGATCGTGAAGGTTCAATGATTCCGCCGAAGCTTCATATCGAGCTTTCAAATGGAATCATCGTAGAACGCTCCGGAAAGAATAGCGCATTAAAGGTTTTAGATTCAACAGGCGCAAAGGGTGGTCAAAAACTCTTAGATTCATTTATCAGTACATTTGCTTTGGATCTGCCAAAGTTTATGAATTCGACAACAAAGGACAAAGCTAATACGTTATTACAAATTATCGGGGTTGGAGATAAGCTATCGATTTTTGATAAACAAGAAGCTGAACTTTACAATCGCCGCACAGAGATTGGCCGTATTGCAGACCAAAAGAAGAAGTATGCAGATGAGATGGTCCAGTGGGACGGTGTTCCTGATGAAATCGTCAGTGCTGCAGAGCTTATTCGACAGCAACAAGAAATTCTTGCACGTAATGGCCATAATCAAGAATTGCGCAATCAAGTTAAAAATCTTGAAGCACAGAAAACAATACTAGAACAACGCATCGCAGAAACTACTAAAGCTTTAAACGCAATGCAAGAACAAATGACAGAACTTGCAAATGATTTAGTTATTGCAAACACAAACGCTAAGGACTTGCGTGATGAATCAACTGCAGAACTTGAAACTAGCATTGCAAATATTGATTCCACGAATGTTAAGGTTCGTGACAATCTAAACAAACAGCGCGCACAAGCTGAAGCAGAGGAGTACAAACTGCAGTATGGAGATCTAACAACACAACTTGAAGACGTTCGTAAAGCACGCATGGAGTTATTAAACGGAGTTGAAATGCCACTACAAAATCTATCTGTGGATAATGGTGAGTTAGTTTATAAAGGTCAGAAATGGGACAACATGTCAGGTTCTGATCAACTAAAAGTAGCTACAGCTATTGTCAGAAAAACAAATCCAAAATGTGGTTTTGTTCTCCTGGATAAACTTGAGCAGATGGATATCGATACCATGAACGAATTTGGCCATTGGTTGCAGGAAAACAATCTGCAAGCAATTGCGACAAGAGTTTCTACAGGCGATGAATGTTCAATTTTTATTGAAGATGGATACTCAATTGATAAGTCAGGAAATAAAACTGCAGATACTGAAATCAAGCCTGCAGGAGCATGGAAGGCAGGTACATTCTAATGTTTGAAATCAATACAGGAGTAGTAAAAACTCCGTTAAAAGTAATCATCTACGGTACGGAAGGTGTCGGTAAAACGACGCTAGCAAGTAAGTTTCCTAAGCCACTATTCATCGATGCAGAAAATGGTTCCGGAGCGCTTAACGTTGCCCGTTATCCATATCCGACTTCTTGGCAAATGTTGATGTCAGAAGTCCAAGAATTTCTAAACAATCCACAAGGGTACAAAACATTAGTTATTGACTCAATCGACTGGGCAGAAGCAAAAGCTATCGAAATGATTTGCGCAGGCATGAAGGTTAACGGTATCGAAGATATTGGGTGGTCAAAAGGCTATACATACCTAAATGAAGAAATAGGTAGACTACTTAATCTTCTGACAGAAGTTATCAATCGTGGTGTAAACGTTGTGCTAATTGCACACATGGTTATCAGAACAATTACAAAGCCAGAAGAAACAGGTAGCTATGATCGCTATGAACTAAAGCTAAAACAAGCTAAGAATGGTAATAACTGCCAACTAGTTAAAGAGTGGGCCGACTTGATTCTGTTCTGCAATTACCGCGAATTCTTAGTGGCCGACAAGACAACAGGTAAAAAGAAAGCTACAGGTGGTAAAGAAAGAATCATGTACACCGAACATGCAGCTACATGGGATGCCAAAAATCGATTTGGTTTACCTGAAGTACTACCACTAGATTTCGAACCGATTGCACATCTATTCAGAGACAACTATGAGGTCAAGGCAACTGAACAAATTAAAGAGCAACAACCACAGCACATAGTAACAAACACCGTTACAACAGCGCAACAAACTAAACCTGTAGAACAACCGAATCCTGAAGTGAATAACTGGACAACAAACACAGATACACATTTATCAATTGATTCTACATGGAAGCCAACACCATACACTGCTGAAGAAGAAGCAATCATGGCTGAACTGCCAAAAGCTCTAACTGACTTAATGAAGTCTAAACAAGTGCATCCATCAGAAATTCAACATGCAGTATCAATAAAGGGTTATTTCACGAAGGATACACCAATCAAGAATTATGATCCTGAATTTATTCAAGGGTGCTTGATTGGAGCATGGCCAGCAGTAATGGAATTGATTCAAACAGATAGAGATTTGCCATTTTAAAATAGGAGGAGAAAAATAAAATGACACAGTATAACAATTATCAAAATCCATATGCACAACCTGCATATGGTCAACAGGCAGCACCACAACAACAGAGCGGAGAATTGATGGATGGAATGACAGTCTCTGCTGCAGATTTAGGAGACTATGACAAAGGGTACGTTTTACTTCCAGAAGGAACTTATGATTTCACAGTAGTTGATTTAGATGAAACACGTTATCAACCTGGTCCAAAGAGTTCAGGAAAAATCGGACCATGCAAGCAAGTTATTTTGACATTACGTTTTAAGGATCCAACAGATGGTAGCGATGTTGATTTAAAGCACAATTTATACATGTACAACAATCAAGGTTGCTTAGGCATGATTGCATCATTCTATGATGCGGTAGGTATGCACAAAAAAGGTGAACCAATCACATTTGATTGGAGAAAAGAAGTTGTGATTGGGAAGCGCGGTCGTGCTGAAATTAATCACCGCAAGGGCAGTGATGGTAAGAGCGAATACAATAATATCAAGAAGATGTTACCGCTTGAAATAATGCCTACAGCTGGCAATCCTACACCTAACGCGGGGAACTGGTCTAACGGTCGCTTCTAATGGAGCTTAGACCGTACCAGGAACAAGCAAGGCAGGCAATCGAAAAGGAATGGGCGAGCGGAGTCAAGAACACTCTGCTCGTTCTTCCAACAGGATGCGGAAAGACAGTTGTTTTTTCAAAAGTGATTGAAGATCAAGTGAAAGAAGGTAAGCGAGTGCTAGTAATGGCACATCGTGGCGAACTACTTGATCAAGCTGCAGATAAACTCCACAGAATGACAGGACTCACATGTGCCGTAGAAAAAGCAGACCAGTCATGTCTAGGCACATGGAATCGTGTTGTGGTTGGTAGCGTTCAATCACTTATGCGACCTAGCCGTCTTGCTAAGTTTAATAAAGATTATTTTGATGCAATTATTGTCGATGAAGCACACCATGCAGTTTCAGACACTTATACACGCGTTCTAGAGCACTTTGACCAAGCAAATGTATTAGGTGTCACTGCTACGCCGGAACGCTCTGATATGCGCAAATTAGGCATTCTATTTCAATCATTGGCATATGAGTATTCAATCGTACAGGCAATCAAAGAAGGATACTTGTGCAAAATAAAAGCGCAAACCGTCCCACTCAAGATTGATATGAACAATGTTTCTGTTACTGCAGGTGATTTTTCAGCAAACGAAATAGGAACAGCGTTAGATCCATACCTTGAGCAAATCGCTACGGAAATGGAAACAGTTTGCAAGAATAGAAAAACAGTTGTGTTTCTACCACTGATTGCAACTTCACAGAAGTTTAAGAACATTTTGATAAACCACGGATTTAAAGCTGCAGAAGTAAACGGTAATTCAGATGATCGTGAACAGATTCTAAAAGACTTTAGCGATAACAAGTACAACGTTATCTGTAACTCAATGTTACTTACTGAAGGTTGGGATTGTCCTGATGTAGATTGCATTGTTGTGCTACGTCCAACAAAGGTTAGAAGCCTTTATTGTCAGATGGTAGGAAGAGGAACGAGACTTTCTCCAGGTAAAGAAGATTTGCTCATTCTAGACTTCCTATGGCTGTCTGAGAGACACGAACTTTGCAGACCTGCAGACATCATCTGTACGGATAAAGAAGTGGCCAAAAAGATGACCGAAAATCTTGCAGAAAGTGGTTGTCCTGAAGACATTGAAGAAGCAGAAAAAGAAGCATCTTCTGATGTACAAGCACAAAGAGAAGAAGCTCTAAAAGCACAACTTGAAGAAATGAAGACACGCAAGCGGAAGCTCGTGGATCCATTACAGTTTGAAATGAGTATTCAAGCTGAAGACTTAACTGGATATACTCCTTCATTTGGATGGGAAATGGCACCGGTCAGCAAGAAACAAAAAGATGCATTAGAGAAGTTCGGAATCTTTGCTGATGAAATCGAGAATGCCGGAAAGGCAGCGTTGATCATGGATAGATTGCAGAAGCGTCGTGATGCTGGACTATCTACACCTAAGCAGATTCGTTTCTTAGAAGGACGCGGATTCGCACATGTAGGTACATGGGAATTTACGGATGCAAACAACATGATTGCACGCATTTCTGCTAACAACTGGAGAATACCGTCAGGAGTTAACCCTGCAGAATATACACCAAAAGGAAATGGTAAATAAAAAATGAAGAATAAAAATTTCTTTGATATGACTGGTATGAAATTTGGAAAATTAAAAGTAATATCAAGATTTAATGAAAACACAAAATGTGGAAACGCAAAATGGATTTGTTTATGTGAATGTGGGAATAAGACAATTGTTAATGGGGCTAAGTTAAGAAACGGTTCTACAATTTCATGTGGGTGTTATCGCAAAAGAAAGAATGGTAAATCAAAAACAAGAATCTACGGCATATGGCGGCAAATGCATCGAAGATGTGAAAGTGAAAAACATGATCATTTTGAACGCTATGGCGGTAGAGGAATAAAAGTCTGTAAAGAATGGGATGATTTTTTTCAATTCGAATTATGGGCTCTTAAAAACGGATATAACAATACACTAAGTATTGATCGTATTGATGGTGATGGAAATTACGAACCAGCCAATTGCAGATGGATTTCTCAAAAAGAACAAATGAATAATGTTTCTACAAATCGCTTTATTTCATATAAAGGGAAAAAGTACACAATACCACAGTTTGCTGAATTACTAGGTACGGCACATCACAATATTAGAAATTCACTAAGGGCAAGTAAGGATGCTGAATGGATGGTGAAAAAATATGGAAGATAGAATTAAGGATTTAGAATGTGCACTTGAGTATATAAATCCGGAAGACTTGTCATATAACGAATGGGCATCTGTAGGCATGGCTCTTAAATACGAAGGTGCTTCAGTAGACATGTGGGATAGATGGTCATCACAGGACGGTAGTCGATATCACGCAGGAGAATGTGAAAAAAAGTGGAATTCATTCATTAATAGTGGGATCACTGGAAACACCATTTTCAAGATGGCAAGTGAGAACGGATATATTTCTGCAGATTATCAGCCAATCATTAAAGGTGGTGCGCGTGAATTGTTTGACGGTGAAACTGTTGAATTTAACTATCGTGTCATCGATAAGAGCATGATGGATTACGAGAAGTTACCTGAAGTCAAGAATTGGAATCCAGTTGAAGATATTAGAAAGTATTTATCAGTAATCTATGCACCTAACGATCATGTGGCATATTGCGTCAAATGTTTCCAAGATCAGGATGGTAAGTATCATCCTGGTCAAAGAAACTATGACAGAACTGCCGGTAGATTAATGGATGAACTAGACCACGCTAAAAGGATTGAAGATGTGTTCTATGATTACGATCACAATTGTGGCGCATGGATTAGTTTCAACCCTATGGATGGCGGAGGTTGCAAAATTGATAATATTACTGATTTCAAATATGCATTAGTAGAATCAGACACCCAAAATATCGACATGCAGTACTCGCTTATGACAAAGCTAGAATTACCGATTGCAGCTTTAGTGCATTCAGGCAACAAGAGCATTCATGCAATTGTGCGCATTGAAGCATCCAATGAAAAAGAATACTCAAGACGAGTAGATTACTTATTCAAAGTATGCAAACAAAACGGATTGGATGTAGATACATCTACTAAGAATCCAAGTCGACTAAGCAGAATGCCTGGTTTCGAACGTGGCAATAATCGACAGTACCTTATTGCAACCAACATCGGTAAGGAATCCTGGAATGACTGGGTAGAATACATCGAATCAATTAACGATGATTTACCTGATCCAGAAAGCCTTGAAGATGATTGGAGTAATCTACCTGAGTTAGCGCCATGCTTAATCAATGACGTACTCAGACAAGGTCATAAGATGCTTATTGCTGGGCCATCTAAAGCAGGTAAGTCATTTGCATTGATTGAGTTAACGATTGCGATTGCAGAGGGCTGTAAGTGGCTTAATAAATGGGATTGTGCGCAAGGTAAAGTTCTATATATCAATCTTGAATTGGATCGTGCTAGCTGTTTACACAGATTTAAAGATGTGTATGAAAAGTTAGGAATTCAAAGACCAAATCTAAGAAATGTTGAAATTTGGAATCTTCGTGGCAATGCCGTGCCAATGGACAAGTTAACACCTAAGTTAATCAGACGTGCACAGAAGAAAAACTACATTGCTGTTATTATCGACCCGATCTATAAAGTCATTACTGGTGATGAAAACAGTGCCGAGCAAATGGCAAAGTTTACTAACCAATTCGATAAAGTGGCTAGTGCATTGAACTGTGCTGTGATCTACTGTCACCATCATTCAAAAGGTTCACAGGGTAGCAAGAAGTCAATGGATAGAGCTAGTGGTTCGGGTGTATTCGCACGTGATCCTGATGCAATGATAGACCTCATTCAAATTCCTTTAAATGAGGGTGTAACGGAGCAACAGATAAACAAAGCTGTATGTGATGAATGGGCAAGAGTCATAAAGCAATACAGTCCAGAATACTACGAAACGATTCCGTATGATGATTTTATGAGCAGAAAACAGATGGGTGGCCATTTGTACGATTCTGTAACAATCAAGAGAAAACTCAATGATAAGCAGATTGAAATCATCACACAACAAGCAGAATTAAAAGCCTCACAAATGACAGCTTGGCGAGTGGATATGACGCTTAGAGAATTTCCTAAACCGCAGCAAACTGATATATGGTTCAACTATCCGATTCATACAGTCGATACAACAGGAGTGCTCGCAGATATACCGCTTGATGAGGAATTACCGTCATGGCAACGTGCAATGAAGGCGAGGAAAACCCCTGAAGAAAATTCAAATCAACGGTTAAATGAGTTTGGGATTGCGTTTGAAAATCTGTCACAAGAACATGATGAAGTGACTGTCGGAATGCTTGCTGATGAATTGTGCGTTGAGAAAAAAACAATCTATAGGCGTATAAAAGAGTCTAACGGACTGTATAAAAAAGTGTCCAAAAAAGGTGAAGAAACAACTGTTATTAAAAATATTGAGGTTGGGACAAAAACGTAAAATTTATATGTCCCATGTATCTTTTAAGGTTGGGACATTTAGTTGGGACAAAAACAGAATAGCGTTATTGTCCTACCCTTTAAATTTAACTTGGGACACAGGATAAGAACATGTTATTGTCCTAGGACATTTAGTTGGGACAAAAACGTATATAAATATACATTTGTAAATGTCCCAGGTGTGTGACAGGGATGTGTGTGAGTAGGGAAATGCCCCGCTTGAGGTGCGGGCATATTCCCAACATCACACGCTCCATCCCTAACGCGCTAGAAAGAAGAGGAGAAGATGAAAAGAGAAATATTAGAAAAAATTAAAAGTAGGCTCTATGAGATTGTTGAAGGTATAGAAGCTTCAGAACCTTTAAATACTCCTTCTTTAGTGAAAGCATTTCATTCCAACTATGTAGGCGGAATTTTAAAATCTATCAAAGTTATAGAAGAGTTTGAAAAAGGAGAATACTAATCATGCAGATATTTCTACAAATGATTCCGCCGACTACTACTGCACAACAAAAAAAGGTCAACTTCAAGACCAAGACTATTTATGCAAATAGCAGTGCAGTCGATGCGAGAAATAAGTATCGTGCTCATTTAGCTGCGTATGTTCCTGATAAACCAATTGATGGTCCGATTACGTTAAATATCATCTGGGGCTTTCCTGTAGGTAAGCACAAGAACGGTGAGCCATGCACGAACAAACCTGATTTGGACAATGCGAACAAGATGCTACAGGATGTAATGCAGGAACTGGGATTTTTCAAAGACGACAAGAATATCGTTCAATTGAACCTAAGCAAGATTTGGACTTGGCATCCTGGAGTGATGATAGAAATCAAGAAAGTAGGAGAGGAATAATGAAGAACAAAGACAAGTATGATTTGACGAAATTAACATTCAAAATTGAAGGTGAAAATAATCCATCACAGGTGTTCAAGATTTTAGATGGAACAAATGTGGTATTTGAAAAACCAATTCTATTAAATAGAGCGCATTTAAGTCTATTTCTTTCATGGCTAGAAGAAGAATATGTTCCAGATATCTTAACTGATGAAGAAAAGGCTTGTTTATCAGCAATAATAAAGCCGTTTAGAAAAGATGTTGAATATATTGAAAAACTAAATCCTAGTTGCTTGAAAGGTAAACAATACTTACGCATTGAACTAATAAATGACTATTTCACACTTCCAATCTTTGCAGAAGGAACTATGTACAAAGGCATGGAAGTAAACAAACGTTACACCTTAGAGGAGTTGGGGTTATGAATAAATATCAAGAAGCGTTGCTGAACATTCGATATTATTATGCACAATCGCAAAAATATAAAAAATTGCAAAAGTATAATGCAATACGACAATTAGAAACCTTACAAGAATTAGTTGATAGGGATACACCTAAAAAGCCTGTTAATTGGAAAGCAGAAAGACGCATAAATGGAAAAGTTGAATTTAATTGCCCAGTTTGCAACAGATTATACACTGAACGTGTTAATTTCTGTTCAAGCTGCGGACAGGGAATAGATTGGGGGTTAGACCAATGAGCGAGCTGAAAAAGATGGGATGTTTAGGTGTTCCTTT
>ERZ773063.2318-NODE-2318-length-10398-cov-2.375036_pt1 | contig 10398 bp, 9 predicted proteins | sample MGYA00580625_ERZ773063 | MGnify/ENA primary metagenome ERZ773063 (study PRJEB29015, sample SAMEA2738022) | human oral metagenome | biome: human oral; feature: human-associated habitat; material: dental | place: China | collected 2042 ...
TTCGCCCATAACGCGAATGGCCAGTCCCGGTCCCGGAAAAGGTTGCCGCCATACGAGATAGTCCGGCAAACCCAGTTCTTCACCGAGTTCGCGAACTTCATCCTTAAAGAGGTTGCGTAGCGGTTCAATAAGACCCTTGAAGTCTACAACAGCCGGCAAGCCGCCTACATTGTGATGGCTTTTAATAACTGCCGCATCACCGGCACCCGATTCGATGACATCGGGATAAATCGTGCCTTGTGCCAAAAAGTCGACGACACCGATTTTTCGTCCTTCTTCTTCAAAGACGCGAATAAATTCTTCGCCGATAGTTTTACGTTTTCTTTCCGGATCGGAAATGCCTGCCAATTTAGACAGGAAACGATCCGATGCGTCAACGCGAATGAAGTTCATTCCCGAATCCTTAAAAGCCGCTTCAACTTCATCGCCTTCATTTTTTCGCATTAATCCGTGGTCAACAAAAATACAGGTCAATTGGTTGCCAACGGCACGGGAAATCAAAGCCGCCGCCACAGAACTGTCGACCCCGCCGGAAAGAGCCAGTACTACCTTACCGTCACCGACCGTCCGACGCACGTCTTCAACAGCCTGTTTGGCATAGTTTGCCATCGTCCATGTGCCGCTGCATCTACATACTTCAAAGAGGAAGTTATGCAACATTTCCTTGCCGTGTTCCGTATGAAGCACTTCAGGATGATATTGCATGGCATACAATTTCTTATCCGCATTTTCCATTGCGGCTACGGGACAGTGTTCCGTATGAGCCGTAATCTTAAAGCCTTCAGGAATTTCGGCTACATAATCCGTATGGCTCATCCACACGATTTCTTTTTCTTTCAAGCCTTTAAAGACGAGGGACTTCGTATCCACAGTTGTTTCCGTTTTGCCGAATTCCCGCTTATCCGCTTCTTTAACAGTTCCGCCCAGAAGATATGCCATCATCTGCATGCCGTAGCATAATCCCAGAACGGGCACACCCAGTTCAAAGACGGCGGAATCCCCATAGAAAAAATGTGCACATCCGGTATAGGTGCATTTTCCGCATATACACTGTTCGGTCCGCCTGTAAAAATAACTCCGCGAGGCTTCAGTTCTTTAATCTTTTCAACCGCTTTATGATACGGGTAGACTTCACAATATACATGATTCTCTCTGACCCGTCGTGCTATTAACTGATTATATTGCCCGCCGAAATCGACGACAATGACTAATTCTTTCGAGTCCATCAACAGCCCTGCCTCTCTGAAATATTCCATTATTCATATGACCGAATTATACCATAAATAACTGCTCAAACCAATTAAATCGCCTGTATAAACAGCGTAAATCCGCTTCCTTATATACAAAAACAGGCGGACACCTTCACGGGAAAGTGTCCGCACATACGATACAATTTTTTATAAAATGTACCTAGGCTTTTTCTTCTTCATATTCTCTATGCATTTCTTCCAAAATAGATCGGCGTGTAACGACACCCACACAACGCTTATTGTCTACAATGGGAATGACCTTGAGGTGCTCTGCTACCATAACGCCTGCCAACTGTTCCACATCCGCATCGGGAGCCGCAATGATAACGTCTTTAGTCATCAATTCTTTAGCCGTACTGGCCATGAGTTTTTTAAAGCTCTTGTCGTATTCACTGATGCCGTTGTAGTAAATACTGGCCCCGAGAAGATTGACATAGTGCGGCACATGGGGCTTGATTTTCTTATACAGCAAATCGGCATCCGTAACAATACCGGCTAATGTGCCGTCATCGTTAACAATAGGAATAGACGTAATCTTATTTTTAATGAACAGCTGGATTAAATCCAAAACGGTTGTACTCGGATCGGCTGTTACAAAAACTTTTTCCATAATATCCATTGCTTTGCGTTCGCTCATAGTATCCACCCCTTCGTTCCGACCCGTAAGCCGAAACCGTTGTTTGTACCTTTATTATACTATCTTTCTTTTATAAAAAATAGATATACACGTTGTAATTATAAGTGATAAGGCTCGTGCCGCATGATTTTTACAGCCCTATAGATTTGTTCCGTCAGTATCATACGAATCATTTGATGTGTCAGCGTAATGCGACCGAAAGAAATACAACGGTCGGCTTTTCGGCAGACTTCATCGGACAACCCGAAGGGACCTCCTATGAGAAAGGTAAACTCACTGCATCCGTGCAACGACAAGTCCTCAAAAGCCTGTGCCAGTTTTTCCGACGAAATAAGATCTCCCTGCACATCAAGAACAAAAAGATATGAACCGGGACGTACATTTTTCAGCAACCGTTCGCCTTCTTTGTCGAGAATCTGCTTTTTTTCGGTTGCCGACGGATTGTCCGGCATCCGTTCTTCGCTTATTTCCGTAATTTGCACCTGCCCGTACGGTTTAAGACGTTTTAAAAACTCGTCAATGCCTGCCGTCAAGTATTTCTCTTTAATCTTACCGCTACCGATAATATGAAATTTCATTAATTATCACTGTCCGTCTGGGGTGCCAGTTCCTGAAGGGTTACCTCGGCTGTATGTTCCGAATCCCCCCGCATATAGGTTACTGTTACCGTATTTCCGACTTGATACGACTCGACTATTTTTTGTAACTGCGTATAGTCATCGACAGACTTGCCGTCTATTGTCGTAATAATATCGCCTCGTTGAATACCCGATCCGTACAAAGGCCCTCCGACGACAATCTGATATACATAAATTCCTTTGACTCCTAAATCCATACCGTAACGAGCCGCCATGGCTTTATCCAACCCGTATAGACCCAGGTAAGGGCGAATAACGCGACCGTTTTTAATAAGCGAATCCAGTACAGGGCGAGCCGTGTTGACAGGAATGGCAAAGCCGAGTCCTTCAACGCCTTCTTTTGCTATTTTGGCACTGTTAATGCCGATTACCTCTCCGTCAGCATCAACCAAAGCTCCGCCGGAGTTACCGGGATTAATAGCCGCATCGGTCTGAATCAGTTCCATCGGTACGCCTTCACCGACAATCGTACGATTCAAAGAGCTGATGACACCGGCCGTTACCGTTCCCTGGAACTCGAGGCCTAACGGATTGCCGATGGCAATAGCCGGCTCACCGACTTGAAGAGTATCACTGTCCCCTAAGGCTGCAACAGTCAGATTATCCGCCGTGATTTTAACCACTGCCAAATCCGTTCGTGCATCCGTTCCTACGACAGTACCTTCAAAGGTCCGGCCGTCGGCCAAGGATACGTTAACTGTTTTATTATTGCCTACTACATGATTGTTCGTAACAATATAGCCGTCCTTGTCGAATATGATACCCGACCCAACGCCTTCACCGACCTGAACGGGACGATTGAAAATATCACGATTATATACCTTCGTCGTAATACCTACAACAGCGGGACCTACTTTTTTTACAGCCTGCACAACGGCCGTATTGCGGGCGTTGGACAAAGTTTCAGACTTGCCGTCTGCAGTTTGAACCTGCACGGGAACCGTATGGGTATCTTCCAGCCTGTCATGTAAATAATAACCGCCGAAGCCGGCGGCCCCTATAAGAATAACAGCCGCTATTACGGCTGCCGTAGATTTTTTACTCATCATGCTCCCCCTTATCGTCAAAACGGACGGCGCTGTTTTTACATGCCAATCTCACCAACACATCTTGACCTAACGCTTTACCGCTACGTTCGAACTTACTTTTTACGGTTTTAATGACCTTGGAAGGTTCATTATTTTTATCACTTCTATGTGCCAAAAGAACTTTCATCATCTTCTTTTGCGGCAACTGAGTCAACAAATCGGCAGCCGCGTCATTGGATAAGTGTCCGTAACTACCGAGTATGCGTTGCTGCAACCGATAAGGATACAGCCCTTGACGCACCATATCTTCATCGTGATTGGCTTCCAACACAAGAATATCCGCATGAGAAGCCGCTCCTCTTACGGACGGTGTGACATATCCCAAGTCGGTAGCATAGGTAATCTTCGTCTGCCCGTCATAAACGGCATAACCTACGGGACGAGCCGCATCATGCGGAATTTCGAAGGGTACGACATAGATGTCACCCACGCCGACTCGTTTCGTCAACGGTACAAAGCGTCCCGGTGCAGAGGTTGCCGTCTTTCCCAAGGCACGCCACGTTTCTTCCGTCGTATATACGGGCATATCCGTATTTTTCAATAAAATCGGTAATCCTTGTACATGGTCCGTATGCTCATGTGTCAGAAAAAGGGCATCGATATCGTCCGGCCTATAGCCTCGTACCGCCAATGCGTTCGTAATACGTCGATAACTGATCCCCGCATCGATAAGAATTTTTGTAGAACCGCAACACACTAAGGTCGCATTTCCGCCGCTACCGCTGGCCAAGACGGTAACGGAAGACCGACAGTCAGCGGCAGTAACCGTTTCTACCGGCAGGGCAGGTCTGCTTATTAGCAAAGCGAGCCGCCCCGACAAGGGCGGCATAGGCTTCCAGATCGTTTTTATGACCTGTCAACGGCTTCTCCTTCTACAATGGCAATGCCGGCACTGGCTCCGATGCGATCGGCTCCGGCAGCAATCATAGTCCGTGCCGTCTGATAGTCGCGAATACCTCCGGAAGCTTTAATGCAAGCACGAAGTCCGATAATTTTCTTCATTAAGCGAATGTCATCGGCCGTAGCCCCTCCCGGACCGAATCCTGTCGATGTTTTAACAAACCGTGCCCCTGCCCTTACTGCCACACGGCAAGCTTCTTCTTTTTCCACATCCGCCAAAAGTCCCGTTTCCAAAATAACCTTGACAATATGGCCGTTCGCCGCCTTTACGACACCGCTGATATCGTCGGCAACATAATCCCAATTGCGGGCCTTTACTTGCCCTACATTAATCACCATGTCGATCTCGTCGGCACCGTTAGCAATGGCAAAGGTCGTCTCAGCCGCCTTAATACTCGAAGCCACCGCTCCGAGAGGAAAGCCTACAACCGAAACGATACGCACATACGATCCGGCCAGTTCACGGCGGGCAAGCGGCACATACGACGAATTGACACATACGGACGCAAATCGATACTGTTTAGCCTCTTTGCAAAGTTGAATAATATCATTCGGCGTTGCATCGGGCTTAAGGTTCGTATAGTCAATATAGGATTCAATGGTCATAATAAAGTCCCCTTTAAAGCACACAAAACCATTTTTTACGGTTGCTATTATACCATATTGATGAAAAAGAAAAACCGTAAAAAGATGAATTTTAGAGATACTCCTCCTATTGCCATACGGATTCAGAAATCATACATGCAACCTGTATCATTTTGCTCATGCCGCATCCTTGGGTTCTCGCACTGAAAAAGTGAAAATCGCTCCTATGGCCGCACAAATCCACAAGACTTGTAAAGCCGTCGGAATCCCCCATATATCGGCAGTCCAACCGACCAACGGTGTGAGAAGCCCTCCTATGGTAATACTTAAACCTAAGGTTACGCCTGAGGCAAAGCCCACATTCTTACCCAAAAAGGTTTGTCCCAGCACGACAATAGCACTGTACGGAGCAAACAAGGTCAGTCCTACAGGCACGATAAAGAGTGCGCCTTCCAAAGCCGTCGTGCTGTGAACGAAAAAGTACATGGCCGGCACCATAAGCGTAATGGCTACACGCATTACCTTGACAAAACCTGTCCGATCCGCAATAAGGCCGCCCACATAGGTGCCGACAACGCCGATGGCAAAGAGTAGGGATAAAGCCAGACTCCCTTCGGACGGCGTACGGCCCAACACCTTGACCCAAAAGAGGGGAATAAAGGCATTACAAACGGCAAAACTTATGGAACGAGCAAAGATGACGACCGTCAGTCTACTGAAAGAAGACCAGTCATTTCGTTTTTCTATCCTACCTGTAACCGTTTCTTCGACAGTTTCATTCCTATTGATTTGTGCCAAAACCTTCGGCAAATGATGATAGAGGAATAAGGCCAAGCCGGTGTTAACGACAGCGAAAACCACCAGCCCGTGAATATCAAAGGCATAGGCACATAAGCCGGCTATAATGGGTCCTACAGCAAATCCCACACTGCCGCCGACGGAAAATGTCCCCATAGCCTTGCCTTTTACGGCTCCCGATATTTCATTAACCATACGGGCCGCTTCAGGATGATATATAGATGACCCCAAGCCGCTCAACATAGAGCATATAAAAATAACCGAGTAATTATCCGTAAAGGCCAAGGCGGTAAGGGAAAGCCCGCTCAGGAGAACGCCGAAAGGAATAAACCAGGGTCTGGACACCTTGTCGGAATAATATCCCAAAACAGGTTGAGTAACCGATGCCAAAAGAATGTTGGCAAATAAAAGAGCCGTTGCATCCCTGTACGACAGGCTGCAGAGCGTTATAAAGTAGGGTAACAAGGCGGGAAAAGCACTTTGCGCCCAGTCAACGGAAAAATGACCGAGTGAAAACATATATACATAAGGGTTCATCCTATTCATAAAATCTTCCTTTCCATAGTTCGGATGCGTTTTATTATACGCCCATTGTCCCCGAACTTGCAAAAAGCCGCCGACACGACGATATACGCCCTGTCAGCGGCTTTCTGCCACTTATTATATCCTTTCACAATCAAGAGGGGTCTTGATCTTAAGGCCTATTTTTGAATTGCCACAGCTTGTGCCAAAGCCTCCTGATTAGCCCGCAAAGCCTGAATTTCCTCGCTCTGAGCTTTTACAATAGCCTTCAATTCTTCTACTTCTTTACTTAATTCCGATGCAGACCGTTTTACATGAGTTCCTTGGCCGAGCTTAAAGCTTACTCCGGCATTCATCATGTTTTCTCCGCCTCCGAAGGAGCCGCCCATACTGAACATAATATCTTCATTGGGGCGATAGTAAGCACCTACAGCCATGGCGTTGGCACCGGCATAGTTGCCGTAACCGGCTGCAAAGTCCCATTTGTAATCAGGATCAAATGCCAAGGGGTGAAGAGCGGCTAAGGCGGCAGCCCCGGCCCCGACTCGATTCACACGATTTCCCAAGCGATTTACCAGAGTATTATCTACAATCGTCGTACCGGCAATGACACGTTTAAGTTGAGCTACGTTGACGGCGTCCGTATCATTCGTGCCGGCTGCAACGCCTGTGATCTGACGCGTCACCGTTGTTCCGTTGCCGACGGAAACGGCCGCGTCCGTCGCCTTCCAAGTAGATGACGAATTAGAGGAAACGCCTCCGGTATGAGGATCATAGCCTACGGCACCGGCAGCTACGGAAGCCACGGAATTAGCACCTATAGCCACACCGCTGGCTTGCAATACATTAGCGTTATATCCGACGGATACGGCATTGCCTACACTTGTCGTAAGAGCCGAATTCCCCGAACCTAAAATGATACTTCCGTTCGCGTTGGTCAACGTCCGTTTATCACCCATGACAATGGCATTATCTGTATTGCTTATCGTATTTTCCGAGCCGACAACCGATACATGATTCACATCAGTACCCGTGTTTTTATAGCCGTTCAACAAATTATATTTGCTCACGGAAGCGGCAGAGCTTCCCTTTAAGGTGTTATTCACGCCCGACAGCTGAGACCCCAAAGTATAATCCGCCTTGTTGCCCATACCCATTGCCAACGTCGAGCCGCCGCCGTCGGCGTTTTGTACAGCCGTCCGCAGCGTGTCAGCCAAATCCTTGGGTGAAGGCGCCCCGCCTGCAGGCGCTGACAAACTGCCGATAGAATTGGTGATTTCATTGCCTGCCCCGAAGATCAAAGACCCGTTTGTATTATGAGTTCTGTTGGCTAAACCGACAATGCTGTTGGCAACACCTGCATCATTATTAGCAACCGTTTCCGATTCAATACTGTTCAAAGACCCCGTAATGGTAGCCCCGAAGTTTTTACTGTAGTCTTTACCCGTAATAGCCGAATAAGCCCCGTTGACCACACCGAAGGATGCATTATTAAAGCTGTTCGTACCTACTGTCGTAGCATCGGTTTTAATATTATAATTGCGCATATTCGCCACAGAACCCGTATCGACCGTAATATCGCCAATATTACCGCGATAGTTATGAGTACTTACCATAACGCTTCCCGAGCGAGTATATGCATCTTTCCCGATGGCAATACCCGTCACCATATTTTCGGGATGAGGCCCGGCAGTCCCGGATGCAGTCATTCCCGACTGTCCGAAATCATAAGCTAATTCTTGACTGCCTACCGGACTTTCGGCAAAAGCCTTATGGCCGATAGCAATGCCGCCGCCCTGGTCGGCATAGTTGTTCGTATGAGCACCGCCGCCGATTACAATATCACCCGTCGAAGGCTGTCCGACACCGCCGTAATATTCAATACGTGTTCCTGCACCGATAGCTACATTTTCCGCCTTAGGAGCCCAACTCCCCGTACCGATGGCTACGCCGTCGCCGGTTCCTGCCGGATTGGCGGCCGGTGCCGCCAGGGCCGTAAAACCGCCACAGGTTGTACCCAGTAACACAGTAGCCGCAACTACGGCCAAACGCGTTCTCACATATCTGTCATTCATAACAGCTCACCCACTCCCATGCAATAATTTTCTTTATGTTTCTATAATATTACAATCTTTACAATTTCGCAACAATATATGCGTTTTATTCATTTGTTCATCACTTTTATTTTTATTCAATACTTACAGTATTAGATAACAGTATCCGCTTATTATATTTTTTGAAATTCTCATTTGAGATTCGTACTTTTTTCTATTTTAATCTTATATTTTCTGATAACAACGCCATTTTACAAGGATCTTAAAAAAATTATCATCCGGAAGCTCACTTTTTTGTGAAGATTTTCCTAGTTCAATTTACTATTGTATATATTAAACCCGGTATTCCCATGCTTTATAATTTATGTGCATAATCAATTCAATTTTAAGAGTTACACCTTAAAAGCAAAAATTTATAAATGTATTTTAATACGTAAACGTTATGCGGCATGTTATTCTTCCGGTACATGGATTTCATTTTTCCAAAGTTGCTAAAGGACACAATATAAAAGAGAAAGCTACGAAAATCATATCGATTTTCGTAGCTTTCTCTCAATCCAAAATTAAGCCAATCGAATCCTGTTCACAAACAAATTTCTCGTGTTTCACATATATCAGAGTAACACTAAGGTCTTTACGAAAAGTTAGTTTTTACGCCTTTTCCGCAAGCACCATTCTATGGAAAAGCATTCGACTTAATGCTTCAGCTCTCTTAAATTCTTCATCACTAAGAACCAGTAATACGTAGTAATCCGTTCCTATATCCATGTCTATCAGGCTATATCCCTGCCATGAAGAATTAATCACTTCAATCCATTGAGTAGAGAATCCGTCTTCGTCCAAAGACGCTTCGTTAACGTTTAGCCCCTTAGGTTCGGCTAACCGTTCTACCACATCCACAAGACTTTCTTTGTCGATTTTCAGGCTTAAATCCGCAGCCACGTTACACGACAACAATACCTCATACAGATCATACCAGCTGTCATCTATAAGTTCCATAGAATCCACACGAACCTTGGACATAAATTGCTTAACCCTCTCAGAGTCACCGATTAAGAGCTGTGCTAACTCTGCAAACGACTTTTCCAAGGCTTGCTTATCGAATTCTACGGTTTCCACATACCGGCTTCGTTCAGGCAAGATACGTTTTTTCACAAAGTCTCTCATGATCTGTATCCCCTCGGCGTATGTCATATTCTCAATGACATAGCACTTACCCTCCAGCTCTAAATAAAGGTCCATCATAGTCAAACTCTTCATGGACGTGCACCCCTGTACGGCATGAGGAGGATACAACTCCGTATAAGCAATAATCCCGTCCTCCATGGCCTTTAGGGAATTATTGATCCCGTCTATATGAAAGCCCTTACTATTATATATGGGACTCTTCGTACGCCATGTCACATATGTTTGAAAAAGATGTTCTTGAATCCAATCAGATAAAGTCATATCCATTCTCCTCTATGTAGTTATTTTAACACCGATGATTTTTATTTTATTATACATGATTAACAGGTCATCTGTACAAGACGGGTGTACACATCGTAAAAAGACACGAAAAAATAGACGCTTCATCAGGCTTATTATCAGCTTCTGTCAAAAAACAGTCAATAACTCTTGTGAACACATTACCCGGTGTTGTCATAACTTTAACTTGTTTGACTTTAAGGTTGTCCGCAAATACAGCAAGCTTTTTCCTAAATTTTGAAATTATGAGCTTCGAATTTTTCAATAAAGCCGAATACGCTTCTTCAGTCATACCATCGCTTCACGTAAAAAATTATATAAATCCTCTCATACAAACCACGAGTGTAAGTACCTATCTATAAGACAAACAAAAAAGGACTGCAAATGCAGTCCCTATCTTACAGTATGGCGGAGAGTCAGGGATTTGAACCCTGGGTACGGAGTTCACCGCACACATGA
>ERZ773063.2319-NODE-2319-length-10396-cov-4.230249_pt1 | contig 10396 bp, 1 predicted proteins | sample MGYA00580625_ERZ773063 | MGnify/ENA primary metagenome ERZ773063 (study PRJEB29015, sample SAMEA2738022) | human oral metagenome | biome: human oral; feature: human-associated habitat; material: dental | place: China | collected 2042 ...
TTTACCGCCTGCTGCACAATCTATCATTGTCATCTTTGCGAAATTTCCGCTCTGGGTTTCATGATCAAGCATTGCTACCAAAAAAGGACTAAAGGGAATGCGTCCAAATCCCATCCGAGTCCTGCTTTTTATATTTCATTGGACTTTATGAATGTTTAGAGGTTGACTAAAAATAGAGAATGGGGTATCATGGGACAATAAGGCTACGGAGGAAAGATTTTTTAGAAAAATCATCTCATATTGCAAACAGGAGGAGAATGAAATGCTCAAGGGTAGGGAATCAAAACGCTGGAGGGCACTTTCGCTGGCGATCACGCTGTCTATTTGGGGAGGACAGTCATCTTTTGATCTTGCCCATGCCGCGGATGTGACAGGTGGAGATGTATTGGTTGATGCCGGACATTCGGCGCCGACCCCTGTCGTAGCCGGGAATGCCCATGATATTCCATCGGTAACGGATAATCGCAATGTTGTTGGAAACAAGTTGACCTTAGATACGGCACAGCTATCCGGTAATGTATATGGTGGATATACGCTGGGAGGCGGTGACGTAACAGATAATAGACTGCTGATCACGAATGGCGGATACGTTTATTACGGCAACACCTATGGCGGCTATACGGCAGGTTCAGGCAAGGCAATCAACAATACCATCACACTGAGCGGAACGTACGGGAATGCCGTAAGTTATATGCAACTATATGGCGGCAAAAGTGCAGGCGGCGGCGATGACGTCACGGGCAACACGCTGAAGGTGACAAGCAGCAACAACAGTGCAAATACGATCAATAACTTCCAGAAGATGCAGTTCGATCTGAATTCAGGCGTCAATTCCGGAGATACCATGCTCACGGTGGGCACACAGAACTCTACACAGACGTTTGATTGGAGCAACATCAGCGTAACGGGCGCATCCGATTGGATGAGCGGAGCGACAGGAACGAAGCGGGTGACGCTGTATACCGGTCCGAGTCTGACGCTGAACAACTATGATGTTTCCAATTCGAGCCATACGGTTGGAGATTTTGAGTATGGCTTAAACACAGATACGACAGGGACGGGTACCGTTAACGCAACCAAGATTTATTTTGACGGCAACAAGTTCCAAAATGCAGAGGTAACACAAGCGTCTAGTGGCGGAGGAATCCTGTATGCGGGAACGTCGACTCTGGGAAATACGACGAATCATAACAAACTTATTCTGAAGGCAGAATGGAATGCATCTGGTGGCGGTGTTTATGGCGGATATACGCAGTCTTTGGCTGGAGACTCAACAGATAACGAGGTTGTTATCACGAATAACGGATACGTTTATTACGGCAACACCTATGGCGGCTATACGGCAGGTTCAGGCAAGGCAATCAACAATACCATCACACTGAGCGGAACGTACGGGAATGCCGTAAGTTATATGCAACTATATGGCGGCAAAAGTGCAGGCGGCGGCGATGACGTCACGGGCAACACGCTGAAGGTGACAAGCAGCAACAACAGTGCAAATACGATCAATAACTTCCAGAAGATGCAGTTCGATCTGAATTCAGGCGTCAATTCCGGAGATACCATGCTCACGGTGGGTGCGCAGAACTCTACACAGACGTTTGATTGGAGCAACATCAAGGTCACGGGACTCTCCGACTGGGTGAGCCACCTCGCTTCACTGCATATTAACAATCCGACGCTCACGCTCTACTCAGGTCCAGCGCTCACACTCCACAATTATGCTCCGGAACTCATCAACAACGCTGGTGACTATGAGTTTGGCAAAAAGGCCAATGTCGCAACGACGGGAACAGTCAGTGCATCTGTTCTCTCCATTGACGGCAACCGCTTCCAGAATGTGACGACACCGACGGTCGTCGGCACGACGGTGCACGGCGGCTATTCGTCGTACGGCAATACCACGAATCACAACGACATTACCATCAGCTCAGGTGCATATACGGATACGCGCGCCGGCTACACGAACGCGCTCAAGGGCGGGTCGGATCACAATACGCTGAACCTCTCGGGCGGCTCGGTGACGAATGCCTACGGCGGCTACACAACGGGCGTCACGGCATCTGCTGTCGACCTAGTAGATGATCCTGCGGCGAAGGCGGATGCAAAGAAGAATACGCTCAATATCAGCGGCGGGACGCTGAACGCCGGAGGCACGGCTGCTGCCGGCTACATCGCGACGAACAATGCACTCTCGGCGACCTCGGACGGTGATGCCTCGGAGAATACGGTCACCATCACGGGCGGCACGTTCGGCGCGAACACCAACATCTACGGCGGCTACACTGAAGGTGCGGGCAAGGCGACAAAGAATACCGTCAATCTCGAAGCAGACAGTCTCGCCATGGGCGGCGCGTTCCTCTACGGCGGCGGCGGCGCAAGCGCGAGCGATGTCTTTACGGACAACACGCTGAACGTCAAAGGGCAGAATATCACCGTGCGCGGCGTGGGAAACTTTGCCAAGACGAATTTCGATCTCACGGGCAGGACCGTCGGCAGCACGCTGCTGAACATTACAGGCGGCGCAACGACGGGACTTGATTGGGCGGGTGTCGAGGTTGCACCTGAGGACTACAGCTTTACGCCGAAATCCTATGACAAGCGCCTCTTTACTCTCATGGATAATGCCGCAGGCATCAGTTTCATGAAGGGCACGACGAACACCTACGATCCGATCGGAGCGAAGGAGCGCACGAATGGGAACTACGAATACGTCATCGACACGGACAACCACACGGTCAATGCGACGCGCTACGTCTATGTCGACGGATTCCAGTTCAAGAACAATACAGGTGCGACGTTTGCCGCATCGGACGGCACGAAGGATGCCGCATGGGCAGGACGCACGGCGGCTGGAAATAAGGTCGAGAACAATAAACTCACCGTCAGCGGTGGGTCTCTTACGAATGCCTACGGCGGCTACGTCGAGAACAATAAGCGCGCGAGCGACGGCACGTTCAAGACCACGGGCGATGCGGAGGCGAATACGCTTGTCGTTACGGGCGGCTCCATCACGGGCAGTGCCTACGGCGCAGAGGTAAAGACGAAGGCGGGCAAGGCGACGGGCAACAAGGTGCTCTTCTCGGGCGGGTCTGTGACGAACCATCTGTACGGCGGCGCGGTCACGGGGACGGGCGCAGCGGGGGAGGCGACGGGCAACACCGTTACCCTCACGGGTGCATCGACCGTTGGCGGCAATCTCTACGGCGGCTACACGAGCGGCACGGGTGCGACCACGGGCAACACGGTCAACCTCGGTGACGGCACTGTGGCAGGCGTTATTACTACCGGAAGTGTCACGGGCACGATCTACGGCGGCAACAAGACGGACGCGACGAATAACATTCTCAATGTCAATAGCAAGGCGACGGCGGGAAACATCGCGAACTTTGGCAAGCTCAATTTCAATTTCAACGGCACGATTCAGACCGGAGACACGATGCTTACGCTCAATGGCGGTGCAACGACTGCTCTGGACTGGGGTAAGTTCGGCGTGGGCGGCAGTGATGCGCCCGACGGCGAGACGACGCTCATGCACAATGCATCGGGCATCACGATCTCGAACTACGACCACAGCAAGGCGGTCTCCAACACGGGGACGAAGGAATATGTTATCTATACGGATACGGGGAACGATACGGGCGTCAGAAGCATCCTCTACGGCGGCTATACTTACAAGGGCAAGAATACGACTCCGTTGACGAGCAATGCGGGCGCGGATATCTGGGCAGGCCGCTCTGTGATCGGCAACACCACCACGGAGAACGAGCTTACCATCAATGGCACGAATCATCGCGATGCCTACGGCGGCTGGACGGTCGGCGAGGGTACATCGGCGGCGGGCGACGCGCGAAACAACAGCATTAAGAATACCGTCAATCTCCAGAGTGGCACCGTTCGGAATATCTACGGCGGCTTCACGTCGAGCACGGGCGGCAAGGCGACGGACAATAAGGTCAATATCTCCGGCGGAAGTGCCACGGGCACGGTCTACGGCGGGCATATTTCGCATACCGGTGTGGGCGATGCGACGGGCAACACCGTCACCATCACGGGCGGTTCGATACACGATGTCTATGCGGGCTATACGAACGGCACAGGTGCGACTACGGGCAATACCGTGAACCTCGGCGACGGGACGAATGCTCTGGCAAGCGGCACGACGATCGCGGGTGTCCTTTACGGCGGCAACAAGGCAGTCGATACGGGAAATACGCTGAATGTCAACGCGAACGCGACCGTCGGGAACATCAAAAACTTCCAGAAACTCAGCTTCAACCTAGACGGAAACATCAACGCGGCGAACCCGCTGCTCACGCTCAGTGACGGCAATCAGACCACGGGGCTCGACTGGGATAAGGTCGAGGTCACGGGCGGCACGACGTTCACGCCGAGCACCTACAACAAGCGCCTCTTTACGCTGATGCATAATGCGAACGGCATCAGCTTCATGAAGAATGGCGTTAATACCTATGCACCGATCGGGGCAAAGGATCGCACGAACGGTGACTTCGAGTTTGTGATCGACACGGACAACCATACCGTGAACGCGGCGCAGGATGTCTATGTCGATGGCTTCCGCTTCCGCAACAATACAGCGGCGGTATATACGACAGGAGATGGCTCTCATACCGAAGGCTGGGCGGGACGCACGGCGGTCGGCAACAAGGTGGAGAAGAACAAGCTCACCGTCTCGGGCGGCACGCTCACGACGGCGGCCTACGGCGGTCTCGTCGAGAACAACAAGCTCGACGGCGGCGGAAACCCGATGACGACGGGCGACGCAGCAGAGAATACGCTCACGGTCACGGGCGGCAGCATCGCGAATGGCTACGGTGCAAAGGTCACGACGAAGGACGGCGCGGCGACGAAGAATATCGCAGAGCTCTCCGGCGGCAACGTGACGGGAGATCTCTACGGTGCAGCCATCACGGCGACGGGCGCGACGCAGAACGCGACGGAGAACGAAGTGAAGCTCTCCAGTGGTAATGTTGCGGGTACGGTCTATGGCGGTGCACTCACCGATGCGGGCGCGACGGGCGTTGCGACGGGGAACAAAATCACCTTTACGGGTGCGGCGACGGTTGGCGGCGATGTCTATGCAGGCTATACAGCAGGAAACGGCGCGACCACGGGCAACACGGTGAACCTCGGCGACAAGACCCATACGTTCACGGGCAGTGTCACGGGTACGGTGCATGGCGGTTCGAACGCCGGCGATGTCACGGACAACACGCTGAACATCAATACGAATGCGAACGTCGGGAACGTCAAGAACTTTGACAAGCTCGTCTTTGACCTCAACACTACCGTCAACCAGGCGAACACCATGCTGAACTTGACGGGCGGTGCGGCAACGAACAATCTCGACTGGAGAAAGCTCTCCGTCACCTCGCTCAATATGTCGAGCGCGAATATCAAGACCTATGAGCCCTACAAGATCAAGCTCATGGAGAACGCAAACGGGATCAGCTTCATGAAAGGCTCGGACGACACCTATACTTTGAGCGGAGGTGCGAAATCCGGCGGCACAGAGAATCTTGAATACGTCATTGATACGAACAACCACCTCGGCACGGGCGCAACGTCCGTGAACCTCGAAGGCTATCAGTTCAAGGACAACACGGCGGCGGCGTATACGACGGCGGACGGCTCTCATACCGAGGCGTGGGCAGGTCGCACGAAGATCGGCAATACCGTCACAAACAACAAGCTTGCCGTCTCGGGCGGCACGCTCACGACGGCGGCTTACGGCGGTCTGGTCGAGAATATGAAGCGTGATCGCGGAACAGGGCTGTATCTGACGACGGGCAATGCAACGAAGAACACCCTCGCTCTCACAGGCGGCAGCATTGTGAACGGCTATGGTGCAGACGTGCGCACGAAGGACGGCCGTGCCGAGGAGAATGTCGTGACGATCAGCGGCGGCAATGCGACAGGCAGTATCTACGGTGCTGCACTCACCGCTGCAGGAGCGACGGGCTATGCGACGAAGAATAGTGTCGCCATCAGTGGCGGCTCTGTGACAGGCGACGTTGTCGGCGGCACACTCACTCAGGCGGATGCAGTGGGCAATGCGACGGAGAACACCGTCGCGGTCTCCGCAGGCACGGTCGGCGGCACGGTCTACGGCGGAAAGAACGCCGGCACGGGCGCAGCGACAGGAAACACGGTCACCGTCACGGGCGGTACACTTCAGAATATCTACGGCGGACATGCAGCCAGCGGTGCGACGACGGACAATGTCGTCAACCTTGGCACGGCGACCGACGCCGTCGCTGCGGGTACGACTGTCGGCAATATCTACGGCGGCAATCAAGCGGCAGTCGCGGGCAACGTGCTCAATGTCTACGATTCCGTGACGGCGGCGAACGTGAGCAAGTTCGAAAAGGTCAATTTCAACGTCACTTCGAATGTTGCTGCAGGCGATACGCTGCTGACGCTCAATAATGGCGCAGCATCGCAGATCGACTGGAAGAAGATGACGCTGAACAACCTGAACGCGCTCATCCCGAACAATACCACGGGACATCTTCTGACGCTCGTCAACAGCGCGAACAATATGACGTTCGACAACTACGCGGACGTCGGTGCGATCGAGAAAAAGCGTGACGGCGACTACGAGTATGTCATCGACACGGACAATCACAGCGGCATGGCGAAGAAAGTCGATGTGACGGGCTACCGTTTCCAGAATAATACAGGAGCTGCGTACACGACGGGAACTGCGGCAGAAGCGTGGGGCGGCCGCAGTCGGGTCGGCAACACCGTCACAAACAACAAGCTTACCGTTTCGGGAGGCTCGCTCACGACGGCGGCTTATGGCGGCATCGTGGAGAACTTTGAGCATGTCAGCGGTCTCGGGACGGAAAATCCGACGGGAGATGCGACGAACAACACGCTGGTGCTCCGTGCGGGCAGTGTTGCGGCAGCTTATGGCGCGGATGTCCGCACGAAAAGCGGCAATGCGACGGGCAACAAGGTCGAGCTTGCCGGCGGCAGCGTTACGGGCAGTCTTTTTGGCGGTGCACTGACGCACAAGACGAGCGGCGTGGGCGATGCTGCAGGAAACGCCACGAACAACACGATCACCATCAAGGGCGGCACGGTCAGTGGCAATGTCTATGCAGGCTTTACGAGCGGCGCGGGAGCGACCACGAACAACACGGTCAATCTCGGCGATGGCACGAACCCCATCGCTGCAGGTACGAACGTCACGGGCACGATCTTTGGCGGCAGCGGGGCAGCTGCCACGGGCAATGTGCTGAATGTCAATGCCAAGGGCGTCACGGCGGGAAGCGTCAAGAACTTCGAAAAGATCCGTTTCAAGATCGACAGCAATGTTGCCGACGGCGACAACGTCCTGACACTCACACAGAACACGACCATTGTCCACAGCAGCATCGAAGAGCCGACATCTGCGGTCATCTCTGGCTGGCTCGGCAATACGATGGAAAAGACGGCGCATCTCATCAAGATGAATGGCGGCACGCTCAATCTCACGGGCTATACGCCCGGCAGCAGCCGCCGTCGCGCGGGCGATGTTGAGTACTCCTACAAGACGGACAACGACGCCGCGTCGACTGCGGGATCGCTTGATCTCTCCGCCTACAAATGGCAGAATGCGGATGTTCTCATCAACGACAACGCTCATGCCAATGTCTTTGGCGGCAAGTCCACGCTCGGCACGACGGGCGAGACGAAAAACAACAAGCTCAAACTCGTCTCGGGTGCGAGCGTCACGAACGCCATCGGCGGCGATACGCAGACGGCAAACGGCACGGCTACGGGCAACACCGTCACCATCGAAGCGGGAACGGCGGGCAATGCCATCGGCGGCAAGACCTTGGCGGGCGCCGCGGCGGACAACAGCGCCATCGTCAGCGGCGGAGCGGTCACGAACCTCAAGGGTGCGGAAAGCACCGGCGGTGTCGTGCAGAAAAATCATGCCAAGGTTACATCTGGCAATGTCAATAATATCGCCATTGGTGCTGCAAGCGTCAACGGCGAGGCTGTGGGCAATGATGTCTCCGTCACGGGCGGCACGGTCAACACCGCCATTGGTGGCGAAAGCACCAACGGCGCTGCCAAAGGCAACAGTGCCATCGTCAGCGGCGGCACGGTCACAAATCTCATCGGTGGTCAGGGTGCGAGCTCCGAAGGAGACGGCGTCGCTGTCACAGGCGGCACCGTCAATACCAGCATCATCGGCGGCAAGGCCACGACGGGCGATGCAGTCAAAGCCAATGTCCGCCTTGCGGGCGGTATCGTGAACGGCAATGTCTACGGTGCCGACGCCGCTGGCAGTGCGACGGACAACGGCGTTGCCGTCACGGGCGGCACGGTTCAGGCGCACATCTACGGTGCCAAGGCTGCAGGCTCTGCCGACAGGAACTGGGCGCGTCTCGATACCGCTGTCACAGGCGACATCACAGGCGCCCTCTCCACGGGAGGCAGCGCCTCAGGCAACAGTGTCGAGGTCAATGCGAACGTTACGGGCAGCATCGTCGGCGGCCATGCCGTTGGCAGTGCCTCGAACAACAAGATCGAGCTGAAGGAAGTCACTGTGAGCGGCAACGTCACGGGCGGACTCGGCACGAGCACCGACAACAACTTGATCAGTCTCAAGGGCACGAAGGTTCTGGGCGATGTTGTAGGCGGCGCCAACGGCACCGGCAACACCCTTGCCGTTCATCCCGGTCAGTCTGAGATCCATGACTTCTCTGGCATTCAGAACCTCCAGTTCTATTTGGCTGATGGCGTGACGTCTGCAACTCCGACCATGCTCAAACTTGGCGTCAACACCAAGAACATTCAAGGCATCAACATTGGCGTCGGCGTCAGCGGACGCGCTCCGAGCCTCAGGGTCACCGACACCATCAGCCTTATGAAGCTGACACCGGGCGGGACACTCACGACGGACGCGACCATCCCGAACCACATCGAAGGCATGCAGGGCGTATCGCTTCTCTACGGCTTCGACATCACGCGGCGCGGCACGGATGAGCTTGTCGCCACCGTCACCAAGGCGGCGATCAGTGATCAGACAAAGTCCTTTGTCGAGACGAGGGGCGCTGCGAGTGACTTCATCAATCGCGGCGCTGATCTCCTCGCTGCGAGCGGCATGGCCTCCGCAAGGAAGGCAGCTGCCGGCGGTGGTGCAGAAAACACGGGCTATGGCGATTACAACATCTGGGCCGCTCTGAGCCGGAATGACATGAAGGTCGAGACCGGTTCCTACGTGGATACTAAAGGCTGGAATCTCAGCCTCGGTTGGGCTAGGGAAAAGGCTCTCAAGGACAGCAGGATTGTCGTCAGCCCCTTCGTCGAATACGGCAAGGGAAGCTACGACTCCTATCTTGACGATGGCACGCACGGCAGCGGCTCGCTCAGCTACATCGGCGCAGGCGTTCTCGCTAGGATGGATAAAAACGATGGCCTCTGGGTCGAAGGCGTTCTCCATGGCGGCCGCGCCAAGAGTGATTATGAAGGCAGCATACAGCCCGGCATGGATACGAGTTATGACAGCTCCAACAATTACATTGCCGCCGAGCTTGGTGTGGGCAAAAAGATGAAGCTGAAGGAAGGTCGTACGCTCGACGTTTATATGCGGTACTTCTGGTCGCATCAGGCGGGCACGCAGGCGGAGCTTACGAGCGGAGAGAACTACGATTTTGGCACAGTGGACTCGCATCGTCTGCGCACCGGCTTGCGCTACGCACATCGAATGGGTGAGGAGAGCGAACTCTACGCAGGACTTGCCTATGAATATGAGTTCAGCGGCAAGGCAACGGCAAGCTATGATGGCTATGCCGCACCAAGTCCGAGCCTAAAGGGCGGCAGTACGCTCATTGAACTCGGTTGGCGCTTCGCTCCGAAGAATTCGCGCGTCAGTTACGACGTGAATCTTGCCGGTTGGCAGGGAACGCGCCAGGGTTTCAGCGGCAATGCTCAGGTAAATTGGGCATTCTGAGGCAAAAGAAGAACTTCACTCCCTCGCTGCGGCTTTTTGCCGTGACGGGGGAGTTTTTAAATCCTTTGTTGTGCTGAATTTGAGTGAGGCTTGCGGGTGCGAGCCAGCGATCTGAGACATACCGATGAAACCGACGGAGGAAAGCGGATGGAAATTCACAGCTGATCGCGTATGGTGGAAGAGTAAATTTTTTGCCTTGGCAAGGAATTATTCCCTGAAAAGGCGCAGATGTGCTATAATGAAAAACGTATGACGATAGTTATTATATGGATGGTGAGAAGATGAAAGTTACGGAGAAGGATTTGGAGGATGTCGCTGTCCTGTCGCGCCTCTCGGTTGCAGAGGAGGAGAGGGACAAGTATCTTGGGCAGCTCGACGCCTTTTTGCAGTATGTCGAGAACCTTGACGGCGTCGATACGGCAG
>ERZ773063.2320-NODE-2320-length-10396-cov-3.898946_pt1 | contig 10396 bp, 9 predicted proteins | sample MGYA00580625_ERZ773063 | MGnify/ENA primary metagenome ERZ773063 (study PRJEB29015, sample SAMEA2738022) | human oral metagenome | biome: human oral; feature: human-associated habitat; material: dental | place: China | collected 2042 ...
AAAAGAGAATTACTTTCTCACCAGTTTAAATGTCCTTTCTTTGCTACCACTTTGCAGTGTCAATAAGTAAACACCTGTCTGTGGCAGATAGACTTTGGTTGAAAAATATGTATCAGGCATATTAGTCTGACGACTGACAAGAGCGCCGCCCGCCGTATAGAGTGCCATGTCCAACGGAGCCGCTTCGCTCAGTTCCACCTGCACACTGACATATCCATTCACCGTTGGATTAGGACTTACACTTACATTTGCAAAGAAGTCACTACTTCCGTCAGAAGGGTTCATGGAAGGAATCTCTGTGATACCTGTCTTCGAAATCTGAAACTCATTCTCAGCCTTGTTGCCCACATGGTCTGTCGTCGTAAGAAGGTATTTCCCTTCTATGAGTCCGTCAGCAGACTGTATGCTGTCGCTTGTAGTACGATTGAAAACAGACATGTGTTCTCTCTGTAGAGTCATCTTGTAAGGGGCAATACCGCCTGTTACTCTGACAGAAAGTGTTCCTGTGCTGCCGCTCTTCTCCTTTGGCTGCACTACTTCTATCGTTGTAAACATATCTTTGGCAGCTCGTAGCGTGAAGACATCACGTCTTCCTAACGGTATATTCTTAAAGACAATACTATCACCAACTGTCGTATTTGCCTTATGATAGCTTAGAGTTTTGACAGAAAAGCTACCCGTTCCTGTAGGATCAACGGCAAGATAGTAGCTCTCACCTTCTGCAAGAGGCTGTATCTGGCGTAGCTGCTTGCTATCAGCTACAACATCAACATTAGGCTTGTCAATCCGTGTTACTGTATCCATCCATCTTCTACCAAGCCACTTGCCGTAAGCCTTACTCTGGCGGAAAGAAAGTTTACCATTGTTGTCACCCCAAAGAATACTCTCACCATCTTCAAGAGGCTTACTCATACTGATTGTAAGAAAACCGTCTTCCTCACAGCTCTTGGCTCTTGTCTTATGTAAGGCAGAAGCCTTGTCTGAGATAAGACCAGCTATACGGTGACTATAGGCTTTGTTGGTATAACCATTCCAAATTACCTCACTTCTTGAATTAAGGTAACTGCTGCGAAGGCTCACGTCATATTTCAAAGCAAGATAGCTTTCCACACGGCAACGTTCTGTATCAGAAAGGCGGCGATCGAAGACGGTATACTCAACAGTTCTACCATCAAGGTTCTTTACAGGCAACTTAGCATTCCCATTCCGACCGATATGCAAAGTCTGACCATTACCCATATTGGAAGAGGTCGTATAGCTATAAAGTCGCATTTCAGGGAGCGAGTCCTTGGCATAATTCATGAAAGTACCATTGCCAAGGTTTGCAGCACGCTCAGTTGTCTGCATACGGGTAATAGCTTTTCCGCTTCCAAGAGACCATATTGCCTGTTCTTTTTCGCCGTATACCTTACTTACGCCTATATAGGTAAGTCCAGCACCTGCAGAGACACGGACAGAGGCAGAATCGTGTGACCAAACCATTGGCTTATCTACACCACCTGGAGTCTGAGCTGTAGCAGAAAGAGTGAATATAAAGAAGAAAACTGCTATGAGGTATTTATGTTTCATATAGAGACTGTTTTAATATGATTCGAGGATGCTGCTTATTTAGCTTTGCCAAGTGGAAGACTGTAGCCAATGGTAAGGCTGACAGTCTGAAGATTATTCATACGCTCCTGATAGCCATAGTCATTGGCACTGGTGCGGAGCATATCATTAAATCCGAAACCGTATTCCAACCCTGCCTCCAGACCATTCTTTACATCAACATAGCCAATCTTAATGGTAGGAATGAATGCTACTCGTGCCTTGACTGATTCTCTCAGATGATCCTGAGTACGTTCTGCCTGCTGTCGGTATACCTCTCCAATGCGGTCATTAGTAAAATCGATATTACGGCTACCAAACGGAATAGCAGCACTAATTCCTGCTCCCATATAGAACTTTGTAAAAGCATAGAAACGAAGCAGGACTTGCGGAGTAATGATATTATAATGAAATCGTGTAGTCTCGGTTACATTTTCAGGTATCTTATGCTCTGTCAGCTTGCTGAGAATACGGGTGTAATCAATGCCCAGCTCTGCACCTAGCCTGCGGTATTGCCATGTGCCAAAGACTCCAATACGAGGACTGATACCACCACGTTCATTCATTGTGAAAGTAGGACGTATATCATAGTTCTCAATAATACTGCTTAATCCTGAAATGCTGGAATAACCTACTCCTGCCCTAAGTCCAATCCGAAAAAGATGATGGTGAGGAAAAGAATAAGTTATCAAAGATGGTGTACCTTTCGGATTTTCCTCTACGATGGTGGGCTGGCTATTCATAGAGTTGTCAAGAACATGTTCACCTGTTTTCTGATTAGTAGGTTCATTGTCTGGTTCTTTCGTCTCGTGTTTTATACTGGCTGTTTTATCGTTTACAGATGAAACGTCAGTTGATAATGATGGAGAAAGGATAGTCTGCTCTGAAGAGGAATGTTTGCCATTAGCGTTTTTCCTTGTCATGCTTGACTTTTTAATTCTCCTTGTATTGATACTTGTAACGTTTCGGGGCACATTCCCCAGCTTATTATATACACCATCTGAACGTCCCGAATCCTTCTGCACATTTATCTTGTCTAAAGAAGAAGAGACTTGCGGTGTAGAAGATTGTGATGGTGCCTTGTCTGCTGTCTTTTGTTCTATACGCTGCTCAGACTCTGCTTCGTCATTAACACAGCGTTCTATACCCAAAAGAGCAGCTATACCAAGAAAGATTCCTGCCAGAATATAACGTTTTTTTCTGTTGCTCTTGTCCTTCATAGATAAACTCATAAGGGTTAAAGTTTAAAAAGATAGCTGATACTAAGCTCTATGTTCTGTCCATGGGTTGAGTGTTCTGCCCAGTTATAGTCATTATGCTCTGTCTTGATAGTTGAGTTCAAACCATAAAAATAACGTAGGTCCACAGCCCAATGATGGTCTATTTCATATCCAAAACCACCGCCAACAGCAATATCTGGCTGTCCTGTAAGCTTCTCTTTCATTAGACGTTCCGTCTCTGCGACAGTAGCAAAATGATAGTTTGCAAACTTACTGTCTTCTTGATTACTCTCGTAAGATATGCCCTTGCCATTAAGATTGGCTCCCGCACGCCCTCCAATTGAGATATTAAACCCTTTGCACCAAGGATAGATCTTCAACAAAGCAGATACGCCAATGTAGTTATAACGAGGTGTAATCTTATAGTTTAACTCCTTATTATCATTATAGACAAGCTGTGATGCCTTCTGCCAATAGCTAAATCCACCTTCAACACCTATGATGGAACCATCGACATGATACTGAGCAAATACACCAACTGTTGGCGTAAGCTGCCACTTGTCTTTGAAATTGTAATTGGAATAATAGTCTTCAGGAACAAGAATCTTATCCAGACCAGTAGTGACAGACATGCCGCCACCCAAACGGATGCCTAACTTGAAGGTGGAATCCTGCGCGGATAAATGCCCGCATGAGAGACATAGTGCTAATACGGTGACTGACTTGATGATGTTCATATTGCTAACTGTTTAATAATTTTTGCAAAAATACGAAAAACAGTGAAAATCAACCGCAACTATCGTAAATTTAACATTTTTGTAGGCTTAATTTTCTGTAAAAGGAATGAATAGTATGAAAAACTGTGGACGAGAGGTAAAATCCATTGAGTTTGTTGGATATTTCATTTTTAGTTACTATCTTTGCCGTATCTATTGGTCTTTGAAGCATTGCAGAATAATGAAAAGAAACTCGCTCGTTTCTTAATCGTTCACCTTAATTATATCATATATTCTGCTTTCTATTAGTAATCAGCCAATTACATTCATACCCACTACTTTTATGCGGAGATTTGCGATTTTCGCACTGCCAAGGACATCGGTATCGACCGCCCCGAGAAAAATGAGATACTGCATAATATACCGCCCACACCCGAGTAGGAGGTTTTTATCGGCAAACTGATGGAGTTTGCCAAGAGTGGCGATGCCACAATCTTGGGACGTGCACCTCTGAGTGAGAGTGAGGAAAGGGCAAAGATGCTTATTGCAACAGACTACGCCCGCAAGATGAGCCTTGATTTACGCATGATTGATGAAAATGCTTACTCAGACCATATAGACAACAAGGCAAGCCATTGTGCCAAGATGCTCAATGACTATTACCAAAAGTTCGACGCACAGAAAGGTACGCAGTTCGTTTTCTCTGATTTAGGTACTTATAAGCCCGGTGGAGACTTTAATGTCTATTCGGAAATCAAGAGAAAGTTGGTGGAAGACTATCATATCCCATCCTATGAAATACGCTTCATTCAGGAGTGCAAGAATGAGAAGGCAAAGAAGGCGATAGTGGATGCCATGAACCGTGGTGACATTCGCATTATCTTCGGTTCTACCTCTATGTTGGGTACTGGTGTGAATGCCCAGCAACGTGCCGTGGCGGTCCATCATTTGGACACGCCTTGGCGACCTTCGGACTTAGAGCAGCGTAACGGACGAGCTGTGCGCAAGGGAAACCTTATCGCCAAGGAATTTGCGAACAACAAGGTCGATGTGATTATCTATGCCGTGGAACGTTCCTTGGATAGCTACAAGTTTAACCTGCTGCATAACAAGCAGCTCTTCATCAATCAGCTAAAGACAAACACGCTCGGCTCCCGTACCATTGACGAGGGCTCGATGGACGAGGACAGCGGCATGAACTTCTCAGAATACGTAGCAGTGCTTTCTGGCAATACCGACCTTTTAGAGAAAGCAAGATTGGATAAGAAGATTACCACCTTGGAATCAGAGCGCAAGAACTTCCTTCGTGAGCGTGATGCCGCAACGGGCAAGTTGGCAGAGATTGACAGCTCCGTGTCCTTCCATACGGATAAAATCAAGGAGGCACAGTCTGATTTAGCTCTCTATGAGAAGCGTGTGGAGCGTGATGATGAAGGTACACCTATAAATAAACTGACAATCAAAGGTGTGGAAGACTGTACTGACATTAAGACTATTGCTGCACGTTTACAGGAAATAGACGAAAAAGCTCGCACCAAAGGAGAGTACAACAAAATTGGCGAAATCTATGGTTTCTCCATTATGGTCAAGACAGAGAGTACTTCCAAGGACTTGTTCGACTGTTCGGTGAACCGCTTCTTTGTGAAAGGGCAGGAGAGTATCTACTATACCTATAATAACGGTAAGTTGGCAACTGACCCGAAACTTGCGTGTCAGAACTTCATTAATGCCTTGGAGCGTATTCCAAAGGTAATAGAGTCGCATGAGAAGGAAATGGCAAAGGTTTTGTCCAACAAAGACGTTTACACTAACATTGCTAACAGTTCTTGGAAAAAAGAGGACGAACTTCGTGCGCTCAAGGGGAAGGCAGCAGAGCTGGACAGAAAAATAGCCTTAACACTTTCACCTCAGGAAGAGGAACAAGATGCAAAGGATGAAATGAAACAAGGAGAGGGTCTGTCCGGCAACAATCATTCTGTCGGGAAAGGGAATGATAACCTTTCTGTTCAGGATGCAAAAGAGGAGAAACATTCGCAGAGTTTCAAACCGAAATGGCGGCATTATCCTTAACGTTATTCCTTAGTTCTCTCTATTAGATTTTGGCAAATAACGCTTGTTATTGCCAAAATCTAATAGATTGCTTGTGTTGTTTACTATTTGCTTATCCTAAACCTTTCTTGAAGTTCGGATAGTGCAGCTAATAGTTCTTCAAATGAAGGTTTTTTCCCATAAATCATTGATTCCATCATTGCCTGATAGTCTGATTTCCATTCTTCAAGAATACCTTCTCGGGGGACAATCCGGAGACGTTTGCGTACATCGGGAGTATAATCCACATCTTTCACTGAAGTATAAATTTCTCTATGATGACGAATAGATTCCCATAATGCATCATCTTCAATGGCTTTCTGTGCAAAATCTTTATTCATCATGGTGTAAAGGTCATAAAGATGTCGGCTCTTGCGCTCTGCTATCATTCCGTATCCGGGAATGGAGAAGAGTTCGTGAAGCAAGAACGCCTTTTCAAGGAATGTCTTTGCGGGAATAGCAGTATAAATGGCACTGTCAGCCAATGGTGTAATCGGAAGATGCTCTCCAATAATACTTTTAATTTGTATTGATTCTGTCGGTTCAAGCAATGAACGTGCACTCACTTCCAATACAATATCAGGGCGGAGATATGTAAACTCCTTGTCAAAAACTGATTTGTAGTGAAGATAAATCTGACGTGGCTCGGGATAGGTGGCGTCACCTTCGCCATTGGGTTGGGCATTAACTGTGACAAACGACAGCAAGCCTTGTCTTTTTAGTTCTTCACACATCATAGGGGTTAGTTCCTCTAAAACAAAAAGCGATGATGCCTTGCGCAATTTCTTGATTTGTTTTTTCGTGAGATCTCCTTCAGGAGCACCAAGAAAAACAGGATTGACAGCAACATCTATATCTTCCGAGAATCGTTCTATAAGTTTCCAACCTTTGCTCAGACTTGTGCCGCCTTTGAAAACAAGATGCTCTGCTATAGGAAGTGAAAAGATAGTTTGCAAGATTGCAGTTACCCAAAAATCTTTCTCTATCACTTGTGCGGGTAACCCGACTTTATCTGCAATTGATTCATAGACGCTTTTCCGTTGTGAGTCGGATAATCCAAGAAACCTATTCATATAGACCAACTATAAATTCCCTTACCTTTGAAGGCATCAGTTTGAGGTCTGCAACTTGAAGGTGAGGATTTTCGTTTAACTTCATTTTAATGGTAGCAACCTGCTCATCAGTCAGGTTCTCTACTTTCCAGTCTTTAAGGGCTGTTGTTAAGAGAAGGGCCAACCGGCTACGGATGGAGAAATATCTGGGAGAGACGCGCTTGAATTTTATGTTTTTCCCTTCGCCAAGATTTATAGTACGTGAGACGCCATCGGTTAAGTAAGCTATGTTCATCGGTATCTGTTGAGTCAGTCCTAACTGGTATTGGGCATAAAGCCCCGTTGGGACAATTCTTGCGCCATCCCTTTTTGCCATTGCTTTGGCAATATCCTCAAGCGATGGAGGAACCATACCCAGACCATATACTTTTTCCATTTTGGGATAGCAATAAATGCCACGTGCAACTCTAAGCATCTGTCCTTTTTCTACGAGACGTTCCAAAGCCTTATTAACGGCATCTCGATTGCCAAACGAAATAAAATCCCCCACAAAAAACACAGAACCACGTCCGCACTTTTTAGACTTAGCAAGTATCTTATCTTCAATACTTTCATTCATAATTAAACGATATTTTTGTCGCGAAAGAATATATTTTTCGCGACAGCAAAGAAACATATTATATTTTATAATTTGAAAGAATCCAAAGAGAAATACATACCAGTAAAAAATATGATTATTGATCAGCAAAGAGAATATATTTTATAAATCTTTCCGATTTATAAAATATCATGCATTATATGCAAGTATTCGTTTAGGATTGATTTGCTGAAAAAAATATTAGCTTACTGTAGCATATTTATTTAAATATTTAACCTCGCTGATAATAAGGATAAATCGTCAACAGAATTCCTCTCATTCCTTTCATGTAAAAACAATTTAAAACCATTCACCATTTTTTCTTCTAAGAATTGATAGAAAATGTTATGTATCTCCTTTTTATTATAGGTTCTTATTATTCGCATTCTGATCATATCTGAATCTATTTTTTTTGCTGTTGGCAAAAATCTTCTCAAAAACACGGAACTTACAGAATATACCATTTCTCGCTTTATAGTTCTATTTGCAGAGTTAAAGCTCTTGACTTTATTTATATTACCATTTAAGACCTCATAAACAGATACTCTCTGTTGAACTAATGATAAGACTTCTTTCTTATACTTGGAATGTGTAAATACAATAGTGTGGTCAAAGATAAGAGAATATTCTTTTAGCTGCTCAGGAAGCCTTCTAAGATTATCTTTATCGCTTTTTATTTCAATAGCATAAGTTTCCCCTTGATATAAAACTAATAGGTCTACAACCTTCCTACTTGTACCATACATTACTTCATTGCCAATGATAATTCCTGGGTATCGTTCAATGAGGTATTCTATAACAATTATCTTTATCTCATCTGCTGGACGTGTAGTTAATGCCATAAATTAAATTTTTAATCTCAAAATTTGTTGTATAATATGAGAATTCATACGAACAGAGATCCAAAATGAAGGGGAAGCAGAAGGTGCATCTCCTAATGAACAATTTATAATCTGAGAATATCCCCATTCCTCTTTCAAATATGGGAAACGGCTATCTGATACAGCTTGTCTTGCAACAGATGTGTATGTGTCTGCATAAGCTGATCTTTTACCAGGCCTTCTTTTCCTATAATAATAAATTTTATTTTGTAATGCAACATCAATCCTAGGTATCCACCCTCGTGCCATCACTATCTGATCATTTCTAATGGGGTTTATTGAGCCGTAATCTCCATACACCACTTCAGAGTGTTGAGCTCTTACCATCTCGAACAAATCTATTTCTTTGAGATCAAAAGTATCGCTATGGTCATCTCCTATTTCGCTAATATTATTAGGAAATGTTGTAGAGCATATTGTAATTGTATATTTTTTTTCGCCTAAAGCTTCTTTAATTTCTTGAACTTTTTTAATGCAAATTTCTGCAGGATTCTTGTAAGATGCAGCTGGTATCCAACCACAATCAAGAACTATAAGTAAATCATTAGAATCAGGCAAATAGTTACTAATTAATTTAATATCGTCTATAGCAATCTCATTTTCAAGAGAGAATCGGTACATGAGCGTTTGGAAGGTACTGCTTAACTTCTCAACTTGCTTTCTGATATTATCATCAAAAAAATCATCGTCATAATTCATTATAACAGAAGGAATAAATGATTGAAAATTGTATTCTTTATTGAATGATGTGATTTTATTTACCCAGTTAGAGTATCCGTCATGAGGCTCAAAAAGTTCATCTATTTCCCTTGACGACAAATTAATATCAGAGGTCACATCTAAGGCAATAGGATGATCTTTAAAAATTTGGGCTACCTTTTCTATTTTTTTTTCGTATGGATAAATAAAATTAGGTTTTGTTTTCGAACCAATATTTCTTCCACGCCCACGAGTAAGTTCTACTATTGGTAAAATTTTATTGAGATTGGAGGCTGTAAGATTTTGCATAGCTCTTAGCTCTGCATCACCAGTTTTAACTATAACACAATATTTTTTATCCATCATTCCTTAGTTTTAAATCCCAACTGCTTTACTCTATACTGCATTGCAGCAGCCGATACGCCTAAAAGATTAGCCAATTCGCCCACATTTCGGATATTTCGATTGACAATTAAGTCTCTAACTTTATCTTCTGGCATTAATAATCTTGAAGCAAAATCATTTGCAGTCCTTTCTATATTATTATTAGATAATCCTCGAAAAAAAACAGTATCGATGAACTCTTCATTATCTGATTTGTGCAATACATAATGTGCTAGCTCATGCCCAAGAGTAAATCTCTGACGATTTTTGTGATGCAATTTGTTTACACTTATTATCCATTTATCTCCTCTACGAGAAAGGGATCCAGAAATAGATGGGTCTAATTGCGTATATACAATATCAATATCAGAAAATAGAGTTATCAATCCTTTAATGTCAAGCTCTTCCCCATCATATAAATTCCTCTCTTTAGCGGCATTAAGTAAACTATCCACTGTTGTTAACAGTAGATTCTCACCTTTAGAATGTTCATGAGACAAATTTCGAAGTCTCCGAGTTCCTCGTGTACCCATTATTTATCCCCCTTATCCTCTTCCATTTTTGTTCCCTTTCCAATAATAGATTCCTTTGCATAAAAATCTTCTTGTATCTTATCCAACTGTACCATAATATCTTTCTGTTTGCTGGCGAAATCTTTCTGTTTGCTGGCGAAATCTTCCTGTTTGTTATTAATATCCTCTATTTGAGAATCATACTCTTCATGGGTAATAAACTCCCCCGCGATACTTCCTGTGATAGACTCTACTATATCAATCCGTACATCTCGGGAATTTCTAAGCATTTCCTTTAATTCTGTACGAATGTCTGTTTTGAGCCTATTAGAAATATTATTTTGCTCTTTATCAATCTCTTTTATTTTATCATCAAACTTTCTTTCAAAAGTTTGTTTCATAGAAAAATACGTTCCAAATGTAAACAATACAAACATGATTCCTAAGACCCCAACTAATGTGTCATAATATGAAGTAATACGAGATGCAAATTCATCTGAAGTAATCAATTCACCATTACTCCTCATTTCTTCAAGAAACTTAGCCTTACTTATGTCTACTTTGTATATTCTTTTTTGATTATTAATAGATTGAACTAATTTGCTAGTATCGGATGGTAT
>ERZ773063.2324-NODE-2324-length-10385-cov-6.120136_pt1 | contig 10385 bp, 8 predicted proteins | sample MGYA00580625_ERZ773063 | MGnify/ENA primary metagenome ERZ773063 (study PRJEB29015, sample SAMEA2738022) | human oral metagenome | biome: human oral; feature: human-associated habitat; material: dental | place: China | collected 2042 ...
TCAGGTAATATGGAATGAGGGAACAAATTACTCCCAGCAAAGCGAATATCACGGAAAAAATGTATTTACTCTTTCGTGTACTCGCAAATCGTTTGATTATAGCAAGTGCATTACTGCCCTGACGTCCTGAAGAATCATTCATGTGTTTTCCTCCTTATCGTTAGATAGTTAAAATTGTTTGAAAAATGATATAATATATTGATAAATGGGTGTTCGTAGTCCAATAGCCAATCGTCGGTTAGTCTTAGCTAACTTGGAGTTCTAAAAAAAGCGGTATCTTCGCTTAGAAATATCCGCTTAGAAAATACCACCAAATAACTCCTGCCATCCCGCAGTATAAAATCTGCGGATGAGCTCAAGCTGAACCTTAGCCTCTGAATAAGTCATATCATGAACTATAAGTTCACGAAATGCATTAAACATGCTTGTCGCCATAATATGCTCGAATCTGTAATCGATATCCAGAAGTTCTTGAGTCTGTTCCTTAACATCACTACGGAGATCCACTTTGAATCTCTCAGTAGATTCAATTTCAATCTCGACTAATCGGTCTACAAAATCCGAAAACCTTGTTCCTTCTGATTTCAGGAGCATAAGTCTTACTTCTCTTAGATGATCATATGCATAATTTAGCATCCAATGCATACAATCACGGGACACATCGGTCATATCCGCTTTCTGTTCGTCAAATTCTTTGCCGGCAAACGATTCTTGAACGTCTATATAGTGCTGCATCATGGCGTTATAATGCTCTCCAACTATGTCCTCAAATAATTCCGCCTTACTGGAATAATATCCATAAAATGCTCCTGTGGTCACCCCTGCATTTCTAACAATCTGGCGCAAAGATGCTCCCTGATAGCCGTTCTGCTCGAATTCATAAAGCGCAGCTTCTATAATCTTGTTCTTGGTTTGTGCTTCATCTGTAGTGAATGACTTAGTATTCATATTGCTCCTGTAGTTAAACTACGTCATCATGTAACACTGTTATATAACACCGTTATGTTATCAATTAGCATCCGCCGTGTCAAGTAAAGATTGGTTTCGGTATCAAAAAAACGGTGACCCGATGTCTCTGGTCTACCGTTTATGCTCAGCCCGTATGTTATCCCGTCACTTTTAAAGCCGATCGCCATTAGCTAATTAACGAAACTGTGTTAAAGCAATAGTTAAAGCAATGCCTGTTGCTACTTTGGTGAATTTCTCAAAGCGTTCGGCGAAATACGCTCCGGATATTTATCTTCTACTAAAATCTCATAGAGGTATTTATTATCCAAAATCATGTCATCGCGAATAAGCTGCCAGTTAGCCTTCTTTCTATACAGCACCTTGAATACCATGAAATTAATTATCGCTCCTATGACCGGAGTCTGCATACCGAAGGCTTCAGTATGCCGAAAACTACAACCTTCAGGAGTCCTGGTTCCCTCAAATGTTATGACGGCGGTCTTTTTATCACTTTCAAATTGAAAAATGAAATGATCTGCATCTCTCTCGGCATGAACAATCTTACCAGTAACATCGTAGTCAATCCCCATTACAATCTCATAGAATCGAACCCTGTCTCCGATATTTATTCCACCATCAAACAGTTCGCACGCCAAGTGGTAAGGACTCCATTTAACAAACTCCTCTTCAAAATGGTCAGCCCACCAACAGAGCTTCTCAAAAGGCGCGGGGATATTAATCTGTTCAGTCAAAATAACCATAAGCGCATCCTTTCACTCTTTCGCAGAAAAAACAACACATTTGTGATATTAAATTATATATCCTTATGCAACAGGTTAGTATCAAATAACTGCTTTGCCAACCTGCAAAGAAACAAAGGAATATATATTCTGCCACCATGTGCATTGTCTTTACTTGCTAATTTTACAATACACATCAAAGCATATGCCTCTACTACGTATGCATATGTAAATATTTATTGCTTGTATTTCTGCAATTTCAAAGTATCCTGATACAAGGCTGTTTAATATTTTTAATTCATCTTCCATAAGATGGTTTTTGCAATACTTATATCTTTATTCGTTGGAAAATCCCCAGTAAAAGGAGTAAGACCCATGAATTCTTTTTCACTGTCTGCTCTTTTATAAATTACTTCTGCCGCTGTTTGTCCGTTAACTGCATAATGCAATTTATTTTGTACCGTCTAAAAAAATGCTATGTATTCCTTGCTTTTAGGATTATAATTTATGCTCGTTGCATATAAGTCCAAAGTCTGTCTGTACATGACTTTTTCTGATGAACGAATATCGCGAATTCTCTCTAAAAGTTCTTTCCAATATGAACCACCGTCCAAATTTTTCAGGCGTTCATCATCTATTGTAAAGCCTTTGATTATATATTTTTTCAGTCTTTCAGTCGCCCACTTTCTAAAGTTAGTAGCAATTTTGGATTTAATCCTGTAACCGAGAGAAATTATCATATCCAAATTATAAATGTGATAATCATATCGTTTCATCAATAAAATTACCATCTATCTTAGTATTTCCATCATCAGCAGTATATATGACAAACTCTCCATGAATCTTTTCTATTTCATTACTCATCTTCAAGCTCCTTACTATTTCATTTATAGAAGCTCTAAACTTGTCTATTTTTTGACAGTTTCTTCAATTTCCTTATTTAGAACTTTAATATCAATAACTTCTCTTGTATCCTCTTTTTCTACATAGGTTGAGACGGAAAGATTATAGTCATTCTCTACTATTCCCACTCTTCTTTTTCTGCTGTTCAATATATCCAAAACCGTTCAAAATAAAGGATTTTCGTTTGTTGAGTGCTGGGAAATTTGTTTAAATTAAGCTCGTTTTTAGATTTTTTTACCCGTCCCAGTCCCAGTTCCAGCATTACTTGGATAAACTCAATTTACAAATCTCATATACCTAACTTTCAAAGGGATTAAATATACCTGCTACTATGAATTTCTATCGTGTCTAACACCATTATTCAATGTACCATTTTTCTGATATTTTTGCATTATCACTATCTGTTGTAGGATTCGCTTGAGCAAATTTAGTTAATGTCGGAAGATTGATTGCACTACCAAAAACCAATGCATTTCCTGTCTGAAGATAAGTAAGCCTTTCTATCATATTCTGATTTATGTATGGAACCATTCTTGATATATATTGCAAATCATCCGGGTTTTGTACACGATGAACAATGAAATTACTACACTGTGATACTACTGTTTTAGACAATTCACTTGGTCTTTGAGATGATATTCCCAAAAGCATTCCAAATTTGCGACCTTCTTTAGCAATTCTTTCAAAAATATTATATCCAACCGCTCCATAATTTGCTTCGTTTTTTATGAATCTGTGTGCTTCTTCGATTATAAAATTTATCGGTGAATCTGCTTTTATTTCTCTTCTCTTCAAATAATCTAATAAAAGTTTAGCCAAAACTTTTGTTACAACCTCTGCTGAAGCATCGTCCAATGTGCTAATATCAAGATCCACTATTTGGTTTTCACCCAATAACATATCTATATAATCATCAATAGTATTATATGTTGTTCTCGAGAGAATGCGCCCTTGGATTCCTTCCTGAATGGTATTCAATCGGGTCATTAAAGTTGCAGTATATTCTTGTATTCTCTGTGAACTAATACTCCCCTCATACAGAGTCGCAAACTCAACCGCTTGACTAAAATCTTCTAAACTATACGGAACCATTGATCGTGTGATATTTTCTGTTATTAATTCTTGATTTAGATGATTAGATAAAAATGAAATAATAGCTTCCTCATCGGGCATTGAACCATAATTTATATTCATGGATTGCCTTAATGTTTTAGAATTCGATAAAACTGAATCCATGTTAATTTCATTAGTTCCAAATTTTGTTACTATAGCTTTAAGTTTATCCGACTTAGATGGAGAAGAATCTGAACTCTGAATAACACCCAGTAATGTGGATGCAAGAATGTGGTTCCGTAGTTCCTGATTAGTTTCATCAGAACTATAAAATACTCGTGCAATGTCTATCGCTCTTTTTAATATAGGCATTTGCGTTTTTTCAGAAGCATGTAGTAATGTTGCCCAATCGTCTGCTGATAACGCCCAAACTGGTATTTCAAACTTTGAATCACTATCTTCATCTGCAATCATTAGAGAATGTTTAATATCTTGATTAATTTCATTTAACTTCGAAAAAGCCTTATTATATTCACCATTAGAATCAATTATTACAAATTTCGCCCCTTTAGCAGAATAATGATCTTTAACAAAAACATTCTGTAAAATTCTAGCTACAGTATTAGACTTGCCTGCCCCAGTATTTCCAAAAACAGCAAAATGAAATCCAAAGAACTTATCAATATTTATTTTAACATCGTAATCCGGAAATATTACTGATTTCCCTATTGTAAGCAAAATCGCTCGAGTTTTATTAGACTCTTCAGAAATATTTATTTCTTCTTTACCAACTTCAAGCATAGTAATCAATTCCTTTTGTGAAACAATATAAACAGTTGAGAAAATCAATGGCATTTTTGATACTCCAAATTGGAATTTATCCTCAACTATTTCTCCAATCAAATTTAAGTAAACCTGCCTTTTACTATTTGGTTTGATCATTTCCCTTGAATTAATTAACTGAGTCTTCTCATCTACTCCAATTATTTCTGCTATAACAGTTCTTCCTATCTCATAAATTGATACATATGATCCAACCTCTCCGACAAAAAGGATTCCATCAATTGTATTTATATAGTTTCCTAAATCAGAATTCACATCAGCTATTACTCCATGAATGCCTACTGAAGTAATCTTCCCTATTTCACGACTACTCATGTTTCACACCCTCAAATGCTTTTATCAATTCAGTAACAACAGGTAAATCTATTTGCTCTTTAACATCAGCTTGAACATCTGGCATAGCCTTCTCTACAAAATTTTTAAAATAGTGAATCTTGTCTTGTGAATTAATAACTATAATACGTGAATCATCCATTTCAATTAATCTTGAAATAGAATTACTCTGCCCAAATATAACAAGCTTAAATGTTGGAATAGCTAAAGAATTCAAAATTATTCGATTAATATGATCATCTGCAAAACTATATCCTAATGTTATTAAAACGCTATTCTTTTTAAGCAAAGCAGTTTCCATTGCTCTAAATAAATCAGAGTATGGAGTCATCAAAGTAGTTCTGTCTTTTAATGGAGTAGGATAAATCATAACCGTATCATCTTCACTTATATGTTCATAATCTATTTCATTTATGTTATTTTCATTTTTAACCCAAGAAATAGAACCATGTATTTTATATAAATTGTAGAAGTTAGGGACTCTTTCCCATATGTTATTGGATAAATTCATATCCTCTACATACGCATACTTATAACTAGCTGGATTAAATGACCTTTTGTAAGTACCAATAAACCCGTTGTTATACGGGAATGATAGAGAGTCCAAGGCTTGTTCATTATATAAATCATAATTAGTTGTAAAAATATTTATCGGATGCTTTCTTCCATGTGTGACAGTTTTTATATAAAAATTACGATAAAAGTTTAATACTTCCGTTCCATGCAGTCCTTCAATAATCTTATTCCTAATATATTTCTGTACCCTGCAAATTTTTTCTTCTATATCATTATCAGTTTGTTTCACTATTGCAGCAACAGCAATTGCCTCCATTGTTTCAAGCATTTTCTCTAAATTTCCATCAAAAATTGATTCTGCATCACTTCCAGCAATGTCAAATCCTCTGTGTTGTTCAAAAAAGCCCTTATATAAATTAGCCATACCTGGTATTCCGTATTCCACATCGTTTTCGACATGACTAGAACAACCCGCTCCCAATAAAAAATTCAAATTATCCAGTTGTAAAAATTGAGCCATTTCATTTTTAATATAATCAAGATCAACTTTTGTTTCATTTTTTCCTTTGAAATATGAAATATTCTTTTCGCCTTCCATCATTTTCTCCTACAACTTATCACATACTTATCGTAAAGTTTAAAACTTCTCCTCAAGCAACACCCAGCTACTATCATTCATATCATCCACATACACTGTGTTATTAAGATATAACTCATCATTTTTATCTCTTACAAATCCAAACTGATAATTATGTTTTTTCGCAAATTGCTTAAATACTTCAAACTTATTTTCAACCTGAACGTCAATATTTTTACTTTGTCCTTGCTTTTCTCCACCTTTTGTTTCAATTAGCCATATTGTATCGTCATTAAGCTGCACAATATAATCCGGATAGAATAACCTTTGCTTATCAAAATTTGTTCCATAAACGATTGATAAATATTGCTGTCCACTGTCTCCATTCTTATAAACATACTTCACATTTTTATTTTTCTCGCAATATTTCTCAAATAGTCTTTCTGAAGTCGAACGAAAATCATCCGTAATCATAGAGGTGTTATATCCTTTATACACATTGCTTTCCAGCTCTTTTACATGCCGTTCAAATGGAACATACCTGTAATGCTCTTCAAGAGGAATCTTAAATTCTTCCGTCTTATTCTCAAGGAACATCAGTTGATCCTGTCTTTGCCCGGAAAACTCAATAAAATCTCGTTTTAGAAATTCTGCGTTGTTGATAATAAATGCATAATATTCCCGCAAGGTTAAATTTAAGAGTTTGTAATTATTATTACCGAACCCTTTTAAGAATAATGTTTTCAAGATCTGACTGGTTTTGTTATACGCAAGTCCTACATGCTTCTTTATAGCGTCAACATTATGCTGAAGTTCAATACCATGTGTATGAGTATTTACTTCAATTGACATTGCACTATAATTAGCAACTTCTTCTCTCACTTCCATTAAAGTTGCATATTTACCGGTTAAATACTGTCTCGATAGTGCTGTTCCAAAAACAAAACTGTTATTTTCTAGTAATTTAACATTATCCGCCTTTGTATTTGAAAGATGGTATTTGTCCTTAAAAAATTCATAAACTCTATTTCTAATAGCCTGCTCATCAACATAACTGCCGTCAAGATTTCTCATTTCTTTAACCAGTTTTATATTTTTAGGTTCTTCTTTTAGAAATACCCTTTGAGTTTCAAAACCATTACCAGCTTTAATAACCTCCAGTTTATATTTTTCATCAAAAGTGTAAAGATAAGAGCAATCTAAAATTTCTTTGCCATAATGTTTTGCTTTTGGCATACGCCTTAAACGACCAAGGGTCTGGATTTCAAAAGTTTCACTCATATTCTCACGAAGTTTAACAAGTATCTTTGCACGTGGGCAATCCCAACCTGTCGCCAGAGCTTGTTTAAATAGCAGAAATACAGGAGTTGCATTTGATTTTGTTATGCTATCCTCATCTGTTGTTCCAATATTTATTTTCCCTAATTTCTTTGACTTCCTATCTTTATCCTCTTTATTTTCCGCTGAAAACCAACTTGCAAGAAGCTTATTATCATAGGAATATCCCATTGAATTAAGTTTTTCTTCCACGTGTTCTATTAAATCATCATTCAAGTTAGGAAATTGAACTAATACAAGAGGTCTTATATCTTCCTTTTCGTCAATATAAGCCTGAGCAATTTGCTTTCGAATTTCATCTGCTTTTTCTAATAAAATATCTGTCTCGTGTAATGTATTTTCGACTGCTACCGCATCAAGCCCATCATTGATGTACATAAACCTTGTAATAAGTCCTTCGTTTATAACATCAATCTCAGGAATCTCATAGAACTCTCCGACCACCCTTTTATTAGGAGTTGCCGATACACGAATTTCATATTTTGCATTAATACTCGAGATAATATCATCTGCCTTTGAAGTATTATTCTGATGTTCTTCATCAATGATGACAATAAAATTTAAGTTTCTATTGTGTGCTTCACTAATTCGTTCAAACAGATTTTTCCTTTCACTATCTCTTATAGCAGTATTATCTTTTTTAGTAATAGTCTCCCAATTAATGAAATAGGTAGTCGCACTTTCAAAACCGGTATTTAAAATATCGAAAACATTTCCTGTTTTTAGCGTTGGAGCAAAGCGTTCCATTTTTTCTTTCGATTGTTCTTCAAGTTCTCCCTTTCCTGGACAGAACCAACAAACTACACTATCTCTATGGAAATCGAGATATTTTTCAATATATGCAACTAAAACAATAGTCTTTCCACTTCCTGTCGGGCTCTGCATCACAATCTTAGGTTTGGAATTGCTGTCCGTTGTTTTACTAAATAAGAAGTCAACGGCGTCGTCTTGAAAGTTTTTAAGTTTAATATCTATCATAACTCGCCAACCTCCTTTAGCTCATCTCTAAAATAGTATTCCGGAATTTCTATTATACTGACTCCTTTTTCTTCAAGCATTCTTTGATTACTTCGTGATAAGAAAATACCTGAACGAACAAATAGTTTCCTGTCGTTTTCAATCTTGGATATAATTTCATCTAATTTATCTTCATCATCAAGAATAATATATTTCTTATCATCAAGCTCGATAGCATATTCCAGTTCAATTAACTCTCTAATATGTTCCATCATCTTCTCTGAGATACTTTCCTCATCATTAGAAAATTTAGTGATAAAGTCCGTTTTATAATATTTCAAATTATGTGGTAGTTCTCCTTGAATATTCTTAAGTCTTTGATAAGTAACTTCTTCACAGATATTATTTTCATTGTTGGTGCATAGGATATATTTCCGATTTCCATCATCTTCTTTATTGAGTTGCATTACAGCATGGCCTGTTGTACCAGAGCCGGCAAAGAAGTCGAGAACGGTTATATCTTTTGCTGAAACAGTTGAAATTAATGTGAGTAAATATTTTATAGACTTTGGATAACTAAAAACTTTTTTGCCAAATATAGTTTTTAATTCACTATCGCCTTCCGTAGTGCCACCAAAATCCATAGTCATACTTCTTGGTGTTTTTCCATTCATATTTAATTATTGCTTAAATTGCACACTCCATTCTCCATTTTTCTTCTTTGTGATTCGTATTTTCCCCTCACTATATTCTCTTAAAAATCTTTCTTCAGATCTAATCCAACCATTATGGATTTTACTTCCATCTGGTGCAATTATGTCATACACAATTGGATTCTTTAAACCCGGTCTTGCAAATGTATCCCAAAAATATCTGCCATTCTCATCAATTTCCTTATATCTTTTTAAATACTCTTCACTATGCTTAATGTTCATAGGACTAACAGCCTTAATGTTTTTTGAATAACATTCGCAGTACTCATGTTCTTTAACTATGAACTTACTATCATTTCCACCGCCAACTTTTGATTGCTTTATATATTCTCCAATAAAATTATCCTCACCGAAAATATTATCACACAATAATTTTAATTGAGCTTGTTCATTGTCATCAATTGAAATAAATATCACTCCATCATCAGAAAGAAGCTCTCTTGCAATGTTAAGTCTTTTTCCCATAAAAGATAACCACTTACTGTGAGCATATCCATCTGTTTTGTCTACAAATGAATCATCATAAATAAAATCTTTATTTCCAGTATTATAAGGTGGATCGATATATATTACATCAATCTTTCCCTTATGTGTTTTCTCCAGCAGCTTCAAAGAATGAAGGTTATCTCCTTCAAGTAAAAAGTTATATGGTTCATCTTCGTTTGCTGTGATTTTTCTCGTCTCATCTTCTATAAAGATCGGGATATTATGTTCCAGCATTTCATCGACTTTTTCAGAGTGTTCTTCCCATACAAGACCATATTTCTTTTCATTAAGTGCATTTTCTATCTCTGTAATAGCACGAATGTTTTCATCATTATTATTTTGTACCTTCAATTTCTCAAGATACTCAAGCATTTTTTCTCGCTTGATTTTAGATAAATTCGCCATACTCTACCTCACTTTATCTACAAGACTCTTAACCAAGTCTTTATCTTCTATTTTCGTAATTCCAAAACTCTTTTTACCAGCATCTTTGATAGAAGCTCCAATATGATAAACTTCTGCTTTATCTATGATCAAAAATCTATCGTGAAAATCCATAGTAGTTTTAACCGATAGCTTTGGATATTGAGCGTTAAATTTCGTTACATCTTTTGTTGATAAGCTCTCTTTGCCGGCTGTCGTAATAGTAACATCCACACCTTGATTTTTCTTGCACAGAATATTTAAGGTGTTGACATCTACATAGTTATCAATTAAGATTATTTCTTTCTTAGCCTTTTTAACAAGTCCTATAATAAAGCTAAATGCATCATATATTTGCCCATCGAAAAAAACATTTTGCTTAACCTCGGTATTAGCAGCTATGTAGTTAAAGACTTCCTCCAGTTTCCTATCTGTTTCTGATTGTTTTAACTCAACTCTATCAAGACGAGCAAACATTTCTCTGTTAGAAAGCAAAAAGTTTCTCATCTCCACAAAGCTATTCATAATTTTAATACTGACTTCGACTGCTACATC
>ERZ773063.2327-NODE-2327-length-10385-cov-3.383930_pt1 | contig 10385 bp, 14 predicted proteins | sample MGYA00580625_ERZ773063 | MGnify/ENA primary metagenome ERZ773063 (study PRJEB29015, sample SAMEA2738022) | human oral metagenome | biome: human oral; feature: human-associated habitat; material: dental | place: China | collected 2042 ...
TCAAGATTTTCGGCTTTTTCTCTAATAGTGTTTTTTAATAAAGCTCAGTCTTGTGAAACAAATCTTTCATCTTGTTTTAATCTTTCAAGAAGTATATCTAATAATTCCATATTTATATAGTATAGTTAAAATTAAATAAGCCACATTATTTTTGTGATAGTATGGATATAAATTTTAAAATCAAATATTTCTTTCTATTTTCGAGTCTATTATAATGAGATATCTTTGTAAAGTAAGCAGATCTGAGAAAATTTGGTCTATAGATTCCCTTGATTTGTTTGCTATCGCATTTCTTTCTGGTTTAAGAATTAACAACGAGAAGCTTGAAAAAACTAACACTATTTAATTAATTTTAGGTAATAAAAAAATACTTTTTTGTTTGTTTTTGATTAAAATTATGTTTAATTTTATTCTCATACATCCAGTAGAAAAATAAAGACCTTGCTTTCCTTCATCTTTTTCTTATTATAATGGAATAGCTCTTGCGTAAAGAGAATCTGACAAAACTTGGCTCACAGATGCTCTTGACTCGTTCGCTATTTCATTTCCCTCTGGTTTAAGAATGAAGTAAGGACTATTGTAATGAGTAATTATTATTTGAGGAGCTTTATATAAGCGAGGATTTTATCTTTGTTTTTATGCTGTGAAATAGTATATTTTAAAACAAATTCTATTTGTTTTAATTTAGGTAACAGCGTGTTCAAATATCTCCTCTGTGTCTCCAAACTTAAAGCTTATAATTATATTAAATAAAAGTCACATTAAGATCAGATTTTTTTGGTCTATGGGAATGCGACTTTTTTGAATACTAGAAATTATATTATTTTATATTGATCACAGATGATGAAGTTTACGGTGATTACCCTCTGATGTCAGATGAATTATGCTGATACTGCTAGGGTAAAATCAGTTTTGAAAAATTGTTGATTTACGCCAGTAGAGACAGTAGAAGAGGCGGATATTGTGATCTTTGATACTTGCTCTGTTCGCCAAAAGTCTGAGGATAAAGTGACTGGAAAGCTTAAAGAAATCCCATTGGATAAAAAAGTTTGGATCACGGGATGTATGATTCAGCACAATATGAGAAATCAGAAAATTATGACTGGGAAAAAGCTTCCAGAAAATCTTAAAACAGGAAATTTTTGAGGAGTTGTTCTGACAAAAGAGCCAAAGATTGTAGGATTGACCTCTGAGGAGGTAAAAAATCTTAAAAAATCTGATAAAGGTGAGCTTGTTGGAATCAATCATAGTTTTAATCCACTTTTCCATAATCTATCTCAAAAGTGGAAGAATATTGAACTCTTTTTCCGTATTGATGATACGGGATTTTTGCCATTGATGCTTCAGAAACTCGGATATGAAGTTCGCTATGATAGAGAATTAACAAATGAATATTCAACGATTGTTCCAGAGGGGATCAACTCAAGTATGAATGCTCATAATAAGACCGCTTATATCCCTATTTCGACTGGATGTAATCAGTTTTGTGCTTATTGTATTGTGCCTTTTGCTAGAGGATTGGAGAGATGGTTCCCTGTTGAGCAGATCGTTAAAGAGGCAAAGATTCATCTGGCTAACGGAGTTAAGGAGATCGTTCTTTTGGGGCAGATCGTGAATAAGCATCCAGATTTCTTGACCATTGTAAAGGAGGTTTTGAAGCTAGAAGGTTTGGAGTGGCTCAGATATACTTCTCCGTATCCGACGTATTATTCTGATGAACTCTTGGCTCTTCATGAGACTGAACCAAAGCTGTGTCCACATATTCATATTCCATTTCAGTCAGGATCAAATGCTGTGCTCAAAAAAATGTTTCGTGGATATTCAGCAGAGCAGTGTTATACTTTTATTGATAAGATTCGTTCGCTCAAGAGACCGATCTCTATCACAACTGATATTATTCTTTGATTCCCATGAGAGACAGAGGAGGATTTTCAAGAAACCTTAAAACTGACTGAATATGCGCGTTTTGATATGATTTATATGTGAATTTATAGTAATCGTCCTGGGACTTTTGCTGATAGAAAGTATCCAGATGAGATTCCATACAAGGTAAAACATCAGAGACGAACCCAACTTAATGATATGTTGTATCGTATTTCTGATGAGAATAACCAACTTGAAGTCTGAGCTGAGAGAACGATGATCGTCAATGAAATTGCCGAAAACTGAGATATCTTTGGATATACGGATAATATGAAGCAGATTATTCTAAAATCGAGTCCTAAAACTGCAAATCTTGAAATTTGAATGCTGCTTCCGGTTCGTATTACTAAGTGAATGGTCTTTAAACTTGAAGGAGAGCCTCTTTTGTAAAATGTGTTTTCGGTGAAATATCCTCTATAGCATGCTCTTAAAAAAAGTGAGAAATCTGATTTTTCGCTTTTTTTGTTTGCTTTCAGTAAATAAATCGCTATAGTTTGTTTGCTGAATGCAAAGTCAGATTTTATTTTTTGCTTTGAAAAAACAATGTTTAACTGGTTTCTCAGTTTGATTGGTTGAGATTATAATCAAAAACAAATTGATAAAATTTTGCCGATAATTAAAGAAATTCAATTTTTGTATGCACAATATGATAGTTTAACAGATCAAGAAATCCAAGATAAGACCAATGAATTTAAGCAGAGAATCCAAGATGGTGCGAGCTTGGATAGTTTGTTGCCTGAGGCGTTTGCTGTTGTGAAACAGGCTTGTAAAAGGCTCGTTGGAACTACATGTAAGGTAAAAGGGCAGGAACTAACTTGGAATATGGTCCCATATGATGTTCAGTTTATTGGAGGAATTATTTTGCATCAAGGGAAGATTGCCGAGATGAAGACTGGAGAAGGAAAGACCTTGGTTGCAGTAGCTCCAGTGTATCTTAATGCTCTTTCAGGGAAGGGAGTCCATGTTGTAACTGTAAATGATTATCTCGCTTCTCGTGATGCTGAATGGATGGCTCATGTATATAACTGGCTTGGGCTCAGTGTTTGATCTGTTGTGAAGTCGACTCCACTTTCAGTGAGAAGAGAGCAGTATTCTAGAGATATTACTTATGTTGAAAACTCTGAGCTTGGATTTGATTATCTGAGAGATAACCTTGTAAAATCATTAGATGAAAGAAGTCTGACTTGGAGACCTTTGAATTATGCGATTGTGGATGAGATTGATAGTATTTTGATTGATGAGGCGAGAACTCCGTTAATCATTTCTCAGCCAAGAGAAGAACCAACAGAAAAGTATACTTATTATGCACAGATGGTGAACTTTTTGACACCATGTTCTGAGAAAAAGAAGGTTTCAAAAGGGTTTATTCAGGAGATTTTGACTGATAATGGAGGGAAGCCACAGGAGGAAGATGGAGATTACTATATCGATGAAAAGACCAAGACTGCTCAGCTTTCTGGAAGAGGTATTGCTAGACTGGAGGAACTTTTGAAGGTTGAAAATATCTACAAGGATATGGGATATGAGGAAATTCATCATATTGAAAATGCTCTTAAGGCAAAGGCTGTATATATCAGAGATAAGGATTATATTATTTCCAATGGTGAGGTTTTGATTGTAGACGAGCATACTGGGCGTACTATGCCTGGTAGAAGATTCTCTGAGGGACTTCATCAAGCCATTGAGGCGAAGGAAGGAGTGCAAATTCAGAGAGAATCTCAAACTATGGCCACTATTACTTATCAGAATTTCTTTAAGCAATATGCAAAGCTTTCTGGTATGACTGGAACTGCCTCTACTGAGGGAGAAGAGTTTAGTAAGATCTATGATCTTGAAGTCGTGATTGTCCCAACGAATAGGAAGGTGCTTAGAGTAGATATGAATGATAAGGTCTATTATAATCAGCCAACTAAGTGGAGATTTGTGAAAGATTATATTAAGTTTTATCATGATATGGGGCAGCCGATCTTGATCGGTACTGCGGATATTGCAACTTCTGAATATGTTTCTAGAATCCTTGAGCAGGAAGCGATTGTGCATTATGTTTTGAATGCTAAGTTTCATGAGCAGGAGGCAAATATCGTAGCTAATGCTGGAAAATATAAGTCTGTAGTTGTTGCTACAAATATGGCTGGTCGTGGTACAGATATTAAGCTTGAGGACTGATTAAATGAGAGACTGGCTGAAAATTATGTTCGCTATTTTCTCAAGCAGGTAAAAAACTGAAATCAGATTTCTGGAAATCTTTTTTCTGAGCTTGAATATTGACTTTTCCTTGATGCTTTGAAAAAAGAGCTTGGGCTGAGTGATGCTCAGATAGATGGACTTGTGCAGGGAATTGAGTTGCCTGAGATGAAAATTTCAGCAAAACTAACTTTGAAGAGAAAAGAAAACTCTCAGCCATATGCAAAAGTGAGCTTTATCCCACTTCAAACTTCTGAAAAATCTGAAAGTATTGAAAAGGATCTATTTTTTGGGCTCTTTATCTTAGGAACAGAAAAACACGAGTCAAGAAGAATCGATAATCAGCTTAGAGGAAGAGCAGGAAGACAGTGAGATCCTGGTGTTTCGATTTTCTTTGTAGCGTTGGATGATAGTTTGATGAGAAAGACAGGAGGAGAGAGGATTCAGTCTCTGGTTTCTATGATCTTTTCAAAGGCTGATAGAGAGAGTCTAGAACTTACTCAAAAACAGTTTACCACTGTAAGTATGAGAGCGCAAAAGGAAATTGAAGGATGGTATTTTGGTATTAGAAAGCATCTTTTTGACTATGATAGTGTGGTAGACAAGCAGAGAAAGAGAATTTATAAGACAAGAGATGAAATCCTTGAAAGTGAGCATGATGAAAATAAGAGGATCCAATATGTGGAAAATCTTAAGGAAGCTTTTGTTAATGAAGCTAAGAATATTATTATTGCTCAGATTACAAATGCTGAGATCACAGGACAATCTGTAGCTGATCTCTTGGTGGTATTAAATAAGGAGTTTGGACTCAACTTTACACAGGCTGAGTATTATGAATATGCTAAGCTAGACTATGAAGGATTGAAGGCAGTTTTGCTTGAAAGGTTTGATACATATTTTACGAGAGTATTTGGTCAGCTTGAGACAAAGGTGTTGTTTGATGTGTTTAGAGAGGTACATCTTCATTTCCTAGATAAACTCTGGGTAAATCATATTGATGAAATGCAGAATCTTAGAGAAAAAGTCTGACTTATGGCCTATGCTCAGTTAGATCCGCTTGTAGTCTATAAAAAGGAGTCTTTTGAAAAGTTCCAAGAGTTGATCTCCTCAATTATCAATAATACCGCACTTTACCTTATGAAGATTGACTTTGATTTGCTTGCCCAGCAGCAACAGGTGCAGGCAACACTTGATATTACAAGTGATGAGGATCGTGCTGGTAAGGTAATGGAAATATTGGCTTCAGCAACTGATGATTTGCCAGCTCAGGCTCCATCTCAACCAGTTTTTGTGCAGGAGAAAGATGAGAGAAGTCAGCTTTTTGAATCTGATGATGATGTGGAAGTATTTGAGGCAGATGAGACTCCTCAAGTAACGCATCCTGAAGGAAAGGTCAGACCTAATGATCCATGCCCATGTGGAAGTGGGAAAAAATATAAAAAATGTCACGGAAAATAATCTAAAAAAGAGGAAGTCTGAGATTCGTTTGATGATTTCAGACTTTTTCTTTGTTTTTAATTCTTTTTTTGAAGATGGCGATAATTGGTATTCTGTTTGTGCTGATCTATATTTTGCTGATGAATTTTGTAGTTTCCAATGTTGTTCGATTTTTTGGGCAGGAGCTTGATAGAATGATGTTTTTGCTGATTGCGGCAGCGATTCTGGTTTTGTGTCTTGGATATCTGATTTTTCATCAAAATGCGAAGTCGATTATTGGTGATTACTGGGAAACTACAACAATGACTGTGTTAGGAATTTTAACCGTTGCCTTGTCAGTGATTGCGGTATTTTGGTTGGTTGAAGGTGGGCTCTTGGCTTGGACTCCGTATTCTATTAGAGGAGTGTATTGAGGTTGGAGTTTTGTGATTGCAGTTGTTGGGCTCTCAATTTATGCTTGGTGGGCAGCACATAGTACGGTGATTAGGACTATTCAGATTCCAGTTGATAATCTCCAGGCACCAAGTAGGATTATCTATATGTCAGATATTCATATCGCAAAAAAATCTGATTTACCTTTCTTGTATAGTATTATTGAGAAGGTTAATAAAATTGATGCAGATTTTGTAGTAATCAATTGAGATTTTATTGATGGAAGAGGATTTGATGTTGGGGATTTTGATGTGCTCAATACGATCAATAAGGAAGTTGTTTTTACCTATGGAAATCATGAAGCTTATGCTGGGAATGCATATGTGAAGTCGCTTCTCTCGCCTACGAAATTGCATATGTTGTCAGATCAGAAGTTGATTCTTTGATGATGGGAGATCCTTGGACTTTCTGATATGAATGGAAGTGATTCTCAGAAAAATAGGAATCTTTTGGCACATAAACTTAAAAATATACAATGGGAGACTGAATATCCGAAACTTTTAGTCTTGCATGAGCCGGTTGGACCTGAAGTGGCAATGAAGTATGGTGTTAACCTTCAAGTCGCTGGACATACGCATAATGGGCAACTCTTTCCGTTTACTTTATTTGTAAAAATGGCGTTCCCATATATCAAAGGGCTTTATAGTTTTGATACTTCTTCGCTCTTTGTGAGTTCAGGGATTGGAACTTGGGGGCCTGCGATGAGGCTTGGTTCGCGTTCAGAGTTGATTGTCTTAGATTTGATTCCAAAGAAATAAGAAAAAAGGCTGAAGTATTTCAGCTTTTTCTTTTTTTATGAAAAATCTTGAAAATAAGGCTTATTTGAGTATGCTTGAGATCAGCTTTTTTATTTTTTTATGTTTTTTTTGATGAGAGTACCAATCGGAATTTCCAATAGGCATGTGCATTTATCTCAAGCAGATGCGAATACATTATTTGGTTCAAATTATGAGTTGACTCCTATGAAAGAGCTTTCTCAACCATGACAATATGCGTGTGCTGAGACTTTAACGATCAAAGGACCTAAGTGAGAGCTTTCAAAAGTTAGAATTCTTGGGCCTTATAGAAAGTTTTCTCAGGTAGAAATTATGATGGGGGATAATTTTAAACTAGGAACACAAGCTCCAATTAGGGAATCTGGTGATCTTGAAGGTTCTGCTGGTATTACATTGATTGGTCCAGCTGGAGAAGTTGAACTTAAGCAAGGATTGATTGTAGCAAAAAGACATATTCATATGAGCGTTGCTGATGCTCAGGATTTTTGAGTTCATAATGGGCAAATCGTGAAAGTGAAGACAAATGGAATCAGGGCACTTGTATTTGATGAGGTGGTAATTAGGGTAGATGATCGTTTCGCTTTGGATATGCATATTGATGTAGAGGAGGGGAATGCTGCTGGGCTTCAGCAGTGAGATTGGTGAGAATTGATTGTAGAGGAGTAATTATTTTTGATTTTCTTACTTCTTCCATCAATCGTTAGAACTACAAAGTACATCCTTACAATCTAAATATTTGCGACAATTAAACAAAATATAAGGCTGAAAAGTCTGATTTTTTACTTGCTAATCAGAAAAAAGAAATGGAAAATGCAGCACAAAGGGTTTTTGACTTGATTTCTCAGGAAGAGAGGAGACAGCAAGAGGGGATTGAGCTTATTGCGAGTGAAAACTATCAGTCAAAAGAGGTTTTGCAAGTTCAGTCTTCTGTTTTTGCGAATAAATATGCTGAGGGGTTTCCGTGAAAAAGGTACTACTGAGGCCAGGAAAATACTGATCAACTTGAGCAGTTGGCGATTGATAGGGCAAAAGCGATTTTCAGAGCAGATCATGCAAATGTTCAGGCGCTTTCTGGAGCTGCTGCAAATCTTTGTTTTTATAGTGCTGTAATGGAGCCATGAGATCATATCTTAGGAATGGATATGAAGTATGGCGGACATTTGACACACGGAGCTCCTGTTACTTTTATTTCAAAGGTATTTAATTTCCATGGGTATCAGACTTTAGCTGATGGGAGCATTGATTTTGATCAGATTCGTTCTCTCGCTCATGAGTTTCATCCAAAGGTGATTCTAGCATGATTTAGTGCTTATCCAAGGGAGCTTGATTATGAGAGATTTGTTGAGATTGCAAATGAAGTATGAGCTATCGCTTATGCTGATATGTCTCATATTGCTGGGTTTATTGCAGCTGGACTTTTGAAAAATCCATTGGATTATGGATTTCATGCGATGATGACTACTACTCATAAATCGCTTCGTGGTCCGAGGTGAGCTCTTATTTTGAGTAAAGGAACGGTTTGAAATCCATTAAAAAAGCCTGAATTCAGCATTGAGAATATTCCGACATTGATTGATCGTGCAGTTTTCCCTGGAATGCAGTGAGGACCTCATATGAATACTATCGCTGCGATCGCAGTTGCACTCTGAGAGGTTCAGACTTCTGATTTTTCTCATTATGCACAGCAGACGCTCAAAAATGCTAAGGCTATGGCTGGTGAATTCCTTGCATTAGGATATGATCTTGTGACGGGAGGAACGGATAATCATATGATGCTTCTAGATTTCTCAAAGGAGGAGTTTGATGGAGGAGAAGTAGAAAAAGTGCTTGATAAGGTTGGAATTTCTGTTTCAAAGTCTCTTGTCCCAAATGATCTACGTCCAGCTTTTGCTCCTTCTGGTCTGAGAATAGGAACTCCAGCAATGACAACGAGAGGTATGAGTGAGTCTGATGCGAGAACAGTTGCTCGCTTGATTGATCGTGCGATCAAGCAGAGGAATAGCAGTTCTGAGCTCGCGGTTTTGAGAGAGGAGGTGAGAGCTTTTGCTCAGAGTTTTCCTTTGCCAGGGTAGTCGAGTGTGTATTGATTATTTTAAGTTAGTGTTTATCTTTTGTATAGAAAAAATCCCCAATCGAGGGGATTTTTCAGATTTTTAGAGCTTTTTTAGTTCTTTTCTTCAAAGTCAAAGTGTTCTTCTTTTTCATTGAAGCTAAGTTGGTAGGTTTTGTAAGCTTCTACCTCAATTTCTAGCTCAGTTGGTTCATAAGTAGTGTTTACGCTCTGATACACAAGACTTGCTCTTGTTTTCTGGTACCCAACAGTTATCGTATGAGCTCCTGGTGTAAGGTAAAATCCAGTTTTAGTTCCCTCAGAGAACATCATCACCATATTTCTCGCTTCTCCATCTACTGAGTATACTCCCAATGAACCACTTCCAAGTGCTCAGATTTTATTTTTGATATATACCTTAGCAGCATTAGGATTTTGATCAAGAAAAGCTTGTACTTTCTTCTTGTTTTTGCTTGCTAGCCAGAGAGAATATCCTCCAAACGCGATCATCAACCCCACAGCATAAAACGCTACAGCAGGAATTTGCATTCCAAAAAGTTCTACTCCATTCATTATGTTAAATATAAGAATTAAAAACCAGAATTATTTCTTTTTTGTCTCAAGTTTTACCGCTTTTTGTTTTGATCCAGTGATTCCTAGATCATTGCGAAGCTCGTCAAATTGATTAGCTCCAAGAAGTGTACAACAGATTTTAAGTTCGCTTCCATCTTCAGTTCCAATCAAGAGATATCTTTCAGTATTATCGTTTTCAGTGTGTATATATGAACCAAAGCTTGTTTTCTCAAGGTCAAAGACTTGTTCTTCTTTGCCCTGTTTGATCCTCACCTCTTTCTCAGTAAGAGTGACCGTGATCTTGTCTCAGGAGATCATCCATGCATAGAGAATAAATAGCACCGCAGCAATCACTATCGGCTTGGTTAACCCATCCATAAAGCGAGTGAGAATGAGCCCAATAAATGCAGCAGCTCCAGCCCCGATCGCAATATCGGTGATAAACTTGACCTTGGAGGTCTTGTAGACTTTTTCCATTGTTTGCTATTAAAAAACTAAAGGAAGTTGTCTCGTATATATATTACTTTTATAAAGTCAAATCAAAATATACTACTTTCCCCTACTCAAATACAAAAAGCTAGAAGAGAAACTTCTAGCTTTTCTTGCTCACATTAGATTTGCTCTGGAGGTTTACGAGAACACCACCATAGGAGAGAGGCCATTATCATGCCTAGAATTATTCCTATTAGGATTGATAGTACCCAACTGCCAGCAAAGATAGCCATAATCACGCTCATAAGCAGATATACGAACATAAGGATATCTTGTTTTTTTTCATTTAGAGTTCTAGGCAAGAGGCTCATAAAAACAAAGAGCATTGTAGCAAAGCACACTACCAGTATCATCAATAGAGTTATCGAGCTTGAATCTTCTATAGGGTCTAGAAGCTTGAAGAATAAAGGTATTGCGGTTGCTGGTAGTAGAAAGCAAAAAATAAAATTTGCGATGATCACAATTAAAAATTCCTTTTTCATAAGATGATAATTTTTGTTTATTTTCTAATATGGATT
>ERZ773063.2328-NODE-2328-length-10384-cov-3.113854_pt1 | contig 10384 bp, 10 predicted proteins | sample MGYA00580625_ERZ773063 | MGnify/ENA primary metagenome ERZ773063 (study PRJEB29015, sample SAMEA2738022) | human oral metagenome | biome: human oral; feature: human-associated habitat; material: dental | place: China | collected 2042 ...
ATTTCATCTAAAGATACATTAGAGAATGGGAAACCATATACTGAAGAAGAATTCTTTAATGGAAAATATTATAAAGAATTCTATCCGTTTAAAATGACATACACAGAAATACTTAAAGACAATTCAGATAAGATAAATGAAGATAATACTGAAGTAACTGGTCTTAAATATACTATTAAGCCTACGCCAATATTCTTAGGTGGATATTATACTGATTTACCAGAAACATCAGGAGATTTAATAGATAATTCAACTAATTATATTTATCTCTATAGAGATAGTGCCAAGTGGAGAGAAGTGAAGGTAGAAGTTACTAAATCTCCTCTATGGGCGCCTCCAGTAAAGAATAATAAAGTTTATTCAGATCCATTACGATTTGATAAAGTGTTAGTTGCTATGGCAGTTGTTAAAGACGGCAAGGTAATTAGTAAAACTATTTATCCTGTTGGAGATAGTTATTTGTATTTGAATTTTGAGATAAATCATTGATATGAATTCCCTCTACCCATTATGGGTAGAGGGATATATTTTAAATCTAAGATTACTTATATACTATTATAATAGTATTATGAGGAAAGAAGGAGAATGATTATGGAAATATTAAAGAAACTGGCATTACAAGTTGCCGATGATTTGGCAAAAGTTGGTGCTGCACATATTGTAATGGAGAATATAAAGATAGATATTAGAAAGCATAAAGATGCTAAAAATAAATTTATATTCACTATTACTGATCTGGATGATAATTTGATATTTGAGTATTATACCTCATTAGATAAATTGGAATATGATATCGTTGGTATAACTGAGTTAGCATTGGATTATAATGTTGGCGAAGAAGATGCAAAATTTTTAGGTTATATCATTGAAGCCTGGTATTACGGTGAGATAAAATAACCCTCTACCCATATGGGTAGAGGGAAAGGAAATCACGAAAGTGGTTTTCTTTTTACTTCTTGTCAACAACACTGTGGATAGCACTGTTTGCAGCATCAATAAGAGGCTGAGGATTCTCAGCAAGTGCCTGAGTCTGTGCAAGCACAGCATCAATAATAGCCTTCTGAGCAGGATCCTTCACCTTCTCACCAGCAGCATGCGAAACCTGTGCAACAGCAACAGTCAGAGCTGCAGACGTGAGCTGCTGAAGGAGCTGATCTCTGAACGGCTTCCAAGCAGTCTGAGAATTTGCAAGCTTTGCAGAACCATAAGATGCTGCCGTAGCAAGTGCAATCTGTCCGAGAGCGGACCATACAGGATTTGCCATGTCTAATTCTCCTTTCTCATTCTTTTTAACTTTATATACAGCGTAAGACACAAAACATGAGAACAAGAAGTTCCCAAGCCACATAAATGTCTTAACGACGTATACTTGAAGTAATTGCCACATAATGCATTCCTCCAATCTTAATGGAAAGTTCTCTATATGATATATCAAATTGTATAAATAACTCTATATATCAATAATCTGAATAGTTGTATACTATACAAATAGAAGAGTAGTTAGATATCTACTCTGAGATTTGTATAATGATAAGGAGTGATCTAATAATGGTTCACAATGAGATCGTAATTACACAAGAAGGTTATGAAGAAAATTCAAATGCAGATGATAGAACAGCTAGGGAGCAAAAGGAGGCAGATAATTATAGTAAATCTCCATTTTATCCAGTTCTCGGAATGGAACCTGTCACAAGCGAGGAATGTTCTAAGATTTTAGATAGCAGACCAGTGCATGAAAATGTACCTCAGCTTAGAGAGATTGTAAAACGAGTTCCACTTCGTGAGGATGCTTCTGAACTTAATAGAAAAATAATGGATTCATTAACTAGTATGATGGATATGCCATCACTGATGTATCGTATGGGGTACATGGATGGAGCGTCAGACGCCATTCATAATGTAGAGAATGGTGATGCATATATTGATGAAAAGCTTCGCAAATATAATCTTGAGCTCAAGAATAGTGAGAAGCTTAACAAGGAAGGATGATTAAATAATGTACAACGTGACATTCAAAGGATCTTTTGAGAGCGATGAACTTCGTGAGAAGTTTATTCATGGGCTTATAGATTATGCAACAGCATTTGATGCTGCAAATGGAAGAGGAAATACCACTGACCAGTATCTTCCTATTGCAATGACTGAAGGTAAGGTGCTTAATCCTAAAAGCCCTGAGCCTGTCAATATTATGGCAGAAGTTGAAGATACTATGAGGTATCTGAAGCCAGTTGTAGAGCGGGTAGAAGTACCAGAGCAATTATGGGATGATACAGCAGACATGTCTAACGATATGTTTCCAGTTATTGATAACATTATCCAGTATTCATATCGAGAAGGATATAAAGCTGGTTTGGAAGATGCACTTGGAAATCTGCTTGCTCATGGAGGATATATTCCTGAGTCGTTTAAACAGGTTATCCCTCCAGAAGACCTTCCTTGATAATAGTTGAAGTCAACATATTCCCATGGTCATAACGACCATGGGATTTATTTTTGTTGAGAGGTGGTGTTTGTATTGAGATTGCATTCTCTTGCTTTGTCAAATTATATAGGCATATATAATGGTATGGGATTAGAGAATATCTCTATCGACTTCTCTAAATGTAGAAATAGTATCGTCATTATCAAAGGAGATAATGGTTCAGGTAAATCCACTATATTCAAAGCTTTGACTCCTATGGGAGACAATAGTGATGATTTGATTCCTGGTAAACCTGCCCAGAAATCTATTTCGTATGTAATGGATGATGGGTCTATCATCAATATTATCTATTCTTATCCCATCAATAAGAAGGGTGAAAGAGGACAGACTAAGTGTAACATCTTTAAAGTTATGGGAGATACTACAATAGATCTGAATCCTAATGGTAATATTGGTGAAGCCAAAGATATGATTAATACTCTTTTTGATTTTGATCAGAACTTTGTCTCATTATCCCAATTATCTTCAGAAGACCGTGGGTTGGCAGATAAGAAGCCATCAGAGAGAAAGAAGTTTATCAATTCTATCATTGAATCTATGTCAGAGTACAATGAGATGTATAAGAAATTGGTAAAGAAATCTTCTGCTCTTAAGATGAGTATGGGTTCTATAAACACTAAGATCGCATCTATTGGTAATAAAGAGATGATTGTCAATAGACTAAAAGTGTTAGAAGATACTCTTGGTACTCTAGAAGATAGACGAAATATGCTGCTTGCTACAATGGGAGCATTGAAAGCAAGAGCAGAACAAATTGATAGTGAAGATATTATCTCTAATACAAGAGAATTGAAGGCTAAGATACTAAAGATTGAACGAGAAATTCATGGATATCATCCAAGTAAAGATGATTCTAAACTAGATGATCGTATTGAGGTATATAAGACTAAGCTTAACACTTTATTTACTAATAAAGCTATACTAGAAGAACGGTATAATACTGTACAGTCTTCAGTAAGTGATATCAATAGAGAGATACAAGAGAAAGAGATACAGCTAAATTACTATAAACAAGATTATTTATATAGTGATATAAGAGCATCTATTGATGAAGCTGAAGATGAGATCAAGAAAGCTAAGCTATGGTTAGATGCCAAGAATTTGTCTGATGATATTACTGATCTTGACTATGAGTCTGCTAAAGCTTGCATTGAAGGCATAAATGAGAATCTACGATTTCTTCAGATAAATGATATGAAGGTTCCTGCTATTCTATATGTAATGGAGGGGACTACAGATATACCGACACATGAAGAGATTGACAATGAGCTTGTGATCTTAAACAATAAGCTCAATGAGCTATATGCTAAACTAGGATCATTATCTTCTGAAGCTGTATCTGATAAGTTATCTATTCCTAAAGATTGCAAGATAGCTAATAAATGTCCTTTAGCAATAGCTTATGTGAAACAGACTAAATCCGTATCTGATCATAATAAGACATCTGCTCAAATAGAGAATATAAAGGATAAGATACAATCTTGGAATGAGATTCGTAAAGAGAGATATGAGTTTGATAAAGCTGTAAGAGCAGCTAGCCATATCTTCAATACTTATACGAATAATAAGAATCTCTTAGCCAAATTTAATATCATATTTAAGACAAAAGCACAGATTTTATCTCTTATGGAGTCTACAGACCATTTGGCCTTGGATATGAGAACTTTTTACGATTTGGCAAATTACCGAATCTCAATTGAGTCTAATTTAATGCGTTTAGAAGAGCTCAAAGAAAAAGAAAAGCTCATTAAACAAAATGAAAAGGTTATTTTTACGACCAATAAAGACATTGATAAACTAAGAGAGAAAAAAGACAAATTGAAACTCGATGAGGTAAAAGAAGAATATCTTCGCATATGTGAAGAGTATGATGAGTTATATAATAAGAGAGATATTCTTTTACATCGTAAAGTATATCATGATAAGTGGAAGGAGAAAGAAGAATACGAGAAAGAAGTCTCTAAACTAAGCGATCTATATGAAGAAGCACAACAAGTTACAGAAAAACTTAGTTCTATTAAGGTAGAGCTAGATGATGTAATGGGTTCTAAGTATAGTGAAGTGGTGGAAGAGATAGAGTCTCTAAAACATCGTATTACTCTATACAACGAGTATGTAGAAGAGTATAAACAATTCTCTGAGAAGTATGAAGTAATAGAAAAGGTAAAGAAATATACATCTCCAACAACTGGTATACAAACAGTATTCATGGGAATGTATATGAATGATATTATCAATACTTCTAATCAGCTATTGGCATTGATGTTTAGTGGAGAGTATGTCTTACATCCATTCGTAATCAATGAGAATGAGTTTAGAATACCATGTAGTGGTAGAGGATTGTTGAATGACGATATATCTTCTATGAGCACATCTCAGATATGTATGATCTCTATGATCATATCATTTGCTTTACTACATAAAGCATCAAGTGTGTATAATATCATTAAACTTGATGAGATGGATGGTGGTCTTGATACACAGAATCGAGTAAACTTTATCATACTTCTTCAGAAGATGATGGGATTGCTTAATGTAGAACAGTGTATCATGATTAGTCATAATAGTGAGTTACTGATGCAGAATGCAGATATCATTATGCTTCGTAACTCAGATCCAAATCTCAAGATTGATGGTAATGTTATTTTCAAACTATGAAGGGGGGCGATTAAGATGTTTTATGATAGTTCTTAAAGTATTTGTGTCCTTGCCTTTTTGATAAAGGCAGATTAAATTGTTGCTTCTGTATTGTTAAAACAATGTAAAACACATCGTTCCTTATAAAATCTATTTAACAAACGCAATCATAAATCTCTATATTTATAAAAAATACTACAAAACGATGTTTAGATAAAACTATATAGAGCAGAAAGTATAATGGATTTAAATATGAGAGGTAATAAATATGGATACGTTTATTGAAGAACTAAAGAAAGTCATATGCAAAGATGTGCTGCCAGTACTAATTACTACAGTGGCTAACGGACTTATAACCGCATTAGCAAATAATATAAGCAATAATTCTAGAGCACCGCAAAATTATGTTAAATTAACAGGTGATGGCTCTAAAATTACTCGCGTAGACTTCTATGGCCCAATTTTTAAGAAGATGGACTCAGATAGTCTTAATAAACTTGCTAATGAAACTATTAATGCTTATAAAGCTTAAATAAATTGATATGGCATGAAGAAGGCCATTGTAAAAATACAGTGGTTTTCTTTTTTGTTGACTTCGGTATAAAGGGGCTGATATAATGAACAAGAATACAAGAGCAATATTGACTCTTTTATATCCTAAGATATCTAAAGCTTTAGACTCACACCCTACAGCATTCAAACAAGTATTTGCTAAGTTTATGAATGATCGTCATAAACAATTATTTGCTACTGGGCCATTGGATAGAATAGCATATGGTACACAAGATGGGGATATGCTTTTTAATGCTCTTCATATGGATAGAAGAGAGATTAAAGAAGCTATTAGTGAGACTTATTATTGGAATATAGCAGCATTTAACCCTCGATATGCAAAAGATGAGATTACTGTTCTTTGTCTTTGTATCTTGAGATATTATCTTCTTAAGAAAGATATGAAGAATGCAGAGATGGCTGCTACATATATGGGATTCACTGGTAAATATTATCCATCTATCCATTATATGGCATTTCCAAAAGCAGAGCCATCCAAATATGAACATGTAATGGAATATGTCGTAAACAATCTCTCTAATAAGTATGATCTTAAGAGAGAAGGTAACATTCTTGGTACTATAAGATCTATTGCAACTACATGGATGAATGCATATCCGAAGGAATTTAAAGAGTTTGATGATGAAGATGTAACGTATATTGTGCAGCAGCTTCATAATAGAATCAAGTCATTTATGAAGAATATTGCTGGGTTGTATTACAAAGCATATGAGAACAAGTCTTACATAACCTTTGATGGAGAACTATTGACGGATGATGAGTTCCAATTAGCAGACTCTGATTCATTAAGAGCAGAACGAGTAATAGAGAATTCTATGACAAGGATTAACTCTATGAGTGTAGATTATAGATTCTGCAAGATGGCTGCTGATACAATAGTTAAGACAGAAGAAGTTAAGTCTATAATCGAATCTATTCTTAATGATAATAAGAACATGTCAGATGTAAAAGAATTGGTTAGATTGTTGGTATATACATACTTTAGAGAGAGTAAAACTAAAGATGTATCTGATATCAAGTTTATAACCTATTCTATTGCACCTAAACCTAATTCTAAGGATAAGCATATCAATAGAATTAAAGAGATTGTAGAATCATGGCTTGAGATGTCGCCAAGATATCAAAAGAGAAAGGCTAGATTGGCTACTAAGAACAGTTACTTTAGAACAGTTCTTATGTATTTTACCCTTATCATTCACACTACGAACAAGTAAAAGAGAGGTTATTATGCAGACAAATGTAAATGAGATCAAGGTTCAAGAACACGATATTGATTTCAATATGGGTGGTTTTGAATATAAGAAAGTGGTTTCCATTAATCTTACTGAAGAGCAAAGAAAGGTTATTGCACAAAAGTATAAAACCCCATTTGCTTTGTTTAATGTAATTGGTGATAATGATAAAAGCTTTGATATTTCTGGTATTGCAGTTGTAGATCATGAAAATGAATCTAAGTCTAAATACGTTGGTATTGGTACAGACGTAGTAGTTGGTGGTCAGGATAGTTTTGTTAATTCTATCCATAAATTTATTGAATATACGTTAAAGAGATATAACAGAATCTAAGATATTCCCTCTACCCATATGGGTAGAGGGATATATTCTGTTCTTAATCTTTCTTTTACTTATATACTATTATTATAGAGTATCATGAGGAGAAGATACTCTATAATCATGTAAAATAATGATATTACATGGACAATTAGATAAGCAGATAAAGGAGGGATTGAGATGTCTGACAAGATGGGCGTCATCAATGAAATTGGAGATATGGGTCTCGGATTCGACCAGTTGAGTGAACGAGATCAGAAGATCTACAATGAGCAGCAGGCTGAAAAAGCACAGAAAGAAAATACTGTGGAATTCGGCACTGAGCAGAAGAAGTAACGATAGATTAGTTAAAAGCAGGAAGCTTAACTAACTAAGTACTAAACTACATCATATATCTCCCTTCCCAATGAGGAAGGGAGACATGTAGTGACAAATTAGGAGGTCAAACTAAAATGCGAAATGTTAAGGCTACTTTGATTTTCATGACTGCAATTATGATGGTTCTGATGGTAGGTATGGTATCATTATATTATAAGGTATCATTGCTTGATTCAAGAATTAGCAGTCTAGAGACAAGATTGATTGAAAGCGAAAGTACAGATAAAGAGATGCTAGATAACCTTAAATCTATCAGAGATAGACAGGAAGAGGTTAAGAAACTCGAAACAGAGCGTACAGAACGAGAAAGAAAGCATTCTGTTGCTATAAATGAATTGAAGAATAATGGTATTGGTATTCATACTGATCTTGGAGATCAAGTTGCGTTGAATGCCGATGATATGAATAAATTGATTGATAAGTGGACTGAGCATATGAGTACACAGTCTGTTCTTAAAGGTCATGGCGAAGCATTTATTGTTGCTTCTAGAGAAACAGGCTTAAATCCAATCTATATTCTAGCTCATGCTATTGAGGAGAGTGGATGTGGAACTAGCTATCTCGCCGTAACTCGCAATAATTTCTTTGGCATCAATGGTTTCCGTCCCCTTGCGGGGTGCTGTTGCTTAAATTGCCGCATGACGACGGCAAAGATCAACATGGCTGCTGCGGGACGACCGTACTTCACGACGCGCGGACATCGCGTACACCTGGCCGAGTTCACGGATGTCCACGCGAAGGAGGGAGGCGAGGCGGCGGTCGAGGTGCGGCTCGCCGCCCCGGTACCCGGCGACCGCGACGTCCGAGTCGGAGAAGGCAACGATCCGAGCCCCCTTCTCGCGGCACGCCGCGAGAAGGGTCAGCGTCGAGGGCGTACAGTCCTGGAGATCGTCGACGACGACGAGGTCGGGCACCGGACAGGGAGCCTGCACCCCGCGCGTGGGGGCCTCGCTCTGCCAGGAGCGGATCAGGTCGGCGGCGAGGGACTGAATGCGCGACAGGTCCACGCGCAGGGTCCCCGAGTATTCCGGGCTGCGCTGGGGGCCCTCTTCGAGGGCGGCAACGATGGCGCCCGCGGCCTCCCATTCGGGCCTGCAGAACCTGCCCCCCGCCTCGGCCAGCGAGGCCGCGTTCATCCCGGCCTCCCCCGCGCGGGCGACCAGGTTTCGCAGCTCCGCGCGGAAGGCGGGCATGACGCGCATCTGGGGGCCGATCTCACTCGGCCAGGGAGCGTCCACGGTCTCGAGAAGCTGGGCAAGCATCTGGTCCTGGGAGGATCCCGTCACCAGCTCAACCCCGTCGAGGGGAACGGCGCGCTGGGTGCGCCAGGTGGCCACCACCTGGTAGGCGAAGGAGGCGGGGGTGCGGCAGGGGGGCACCGCGTCGGGCGCGAGGGCCTGCGCGCGGGGGGTGAGCAGGTCGGCGCGAGCGCGGTCGGGGGTGAGGATCACGGCCGAGCGTCCCGCGGCGTTCTCCGCCTCGAATGCCGCGAGCGCGCACGTGCTGCGCCCCGAGGAGGGGGCGCCCCGGGCGACGACGTCGCCGACCCGCGAGGCGCGAAGGACCTCCGCCTGCTGGGGGTTCAGCTCGGGCAGCCGCCACCACGAGGCGGGGCGCGCACGCAACCTGACCTTGATTTCGCTCATGACGCAATACTGGCAGACACCGCTGGCATCTGTGACACATATGATGGTGGTGACGGCTTTTTCCAGCAAGGAGCATTCATGGAGATTTTCATCGGGATTCGGGACAACACCCGCCAGCTCGCCCTCGACGTTGACATGAGCGAGAGCGAACTCGTGTCGAAGGTCAACGAGGCGCTCGCCTCAGCCAACGGCCTCCTCGACCTCACCGGCTCCAAGGGGCAGCGTCTCCTCGTTCCCACCCGCGCCCTGGGCTACGTGCAGATCGCCAGCAAGAACGAGCGCCGCGTCGGTTTCGCGATCGGCTGACCCCGAGGGCGACGAGGCCGGGAGCAAAGTCCTCGCAGCCGCCCGGCACCGGCCTGACGCTCGAACGCGCGAGGCCGCCACGCGTGGCCGAAGCTAGGCCTTGAGGTGGATGTCGCGCATGCGCTCCCCGTGGCGCGCGATCACGTACTCCGTGATCGCGTCCGCGTTCTCCGGGGTGGCTGCCAGCGTCGGGTAGGTGAACAGGGTTGCTCGCACCAGACCGAGGGCCTCGCCGGCGACGCGCCGACCCCACAGGGACAGGCGAGCCGCGAGCTGCGGGTCCTCCTCGATTCGCGGCCCGAGGTGCGCGCGCACCCAGTGTCCCTGCTCGAAGGGCCACACGTCCTCCATGCCCTCGAAGAGCTTGTGTGTCTGGGCGACGCGCAACATCATGTCTCCGAGCATGCCGCGCGTAATGAAGGTCTTGACGCTGCGCTCGGCGAAGGTCGTGGGGCGCGTGCGCGCGTCCAGGTCATCGTAGGTTCGAGAGAAGACCTCGGCGGCGGCCATCAGGTCGAATCCGCGGTGCTGGCTCCACACCTCAAGCTGGCGATACAGGGCGTAGCACTGGGCGGACATGCGGGCGTGTTCGACGTGGGCCTCGAAGGACGGTGCCTGCTCGCCGTCCTTGGCCAGGCGAGTCATGAACGCCAGCGAGGAATAGGCGAGAATACCGACGACGTCGGCGTCTTCGGCGGGAACGGGAACGTAGTCGTGTGCCATGACTCCAGCATAGTGCCTGACGGCGCCGCGTGAGCCGCATTCCGCCCCCGCAAGCACCCCCGACACGGCCGCTCTGTGACCATCCCCT
>ERZ773063.2329-NODE-2329-length-10380-cov-7.896659_pt1 | contig 10380 bp, 17 predicted proteins | sample MGYA00580625_ERZ773063 | MGnify/ENA primary metagenome ERZ773063 (study PRJEB29015, sample SAMEA2738022) | human oral metagenome | biome: human oral; feature: human-associated habitat; material: dental | place: China | collected 2042 ...
ATTCCATTAAAGAAATGGATGAGACCGACTGGCGTGACAAGTGTTCGTCGTTTAAGGGCTTTGTGGTTCTTTGTGACGAGCGCGAGGAGTATGTTCACCTCACTCCGTTCCTCGACGCAAGTTGGGCGCTCTCTCCTATTGCTCTCCTGACACGTTCCTCAAAGACGGCTCAGGGGGGTGGGGATTTCGATGTGGATGAGCTTAACTGTGAGGACAGTGAGTTTATTCCGTCGCTGGCGTTCGATCCTGACGTGATTGGTTCGTGGATGGGGTGCGAGATCCGTCTGGACGACTATATTCCAGATGGGTACAAGGACCTTACGGACAAGGTGTTTGTGGAGGAGAGAATCTAGTTTGTTGTCTTCTCCTTAACAAAAAAGACCGCATTAAATAATGTGATCTTTTTTGTTTGATTTTGAGTTCGTTCGTCGCCACGTTTAGGTGGTTTGCATTGAAAAATTGACTTACTCTACACAAAAGGAGCCTCACTATGACTACCCACCAACTCGAACGCCACATATTTAACCTCTACCGAGCAGATTGGATGACGACGAATGGCTATACTCTTGACGATCTCCTCGTCTCTGTTCTCTCTGAGGTTTATATTCCAGATGACTATGCTGAACCTGAGCAACGTGAGGCATATATTCTCCGTTCTGTAGCCGCATGGGAACAAGACACGGGTTTTGGCGACGACATTTGGGACTCGTTTGAGAAATTTATGAAACATGGTTTTCGTGACCCTGCCTATATTGAACACCTTCTCCTACATGACAAAACATATGGAGAACAACTGCTTCCGCTCTATCATGTACACCTCAATGAACTCATTCGAGCGGATAAAATTTCTTAATATGCCAAAGGAAAATTAGTCATGACCGAATCAATCCTTATCCAAAACAAACCACTCGCCTTGCGTCTCCAAGACAAGGTTATCCAAGTCTCGCACATTACAGAGCGATTTGTCCGTTTTCGGCAAATCTATGAGGATGAGTTTTTGCCGAGAAGATGGTCTAAGGCGCGACTCTATTGGGATAAAAATGGGAATCCTTATTTTCAAGTCTATGGTTCTGGACGCGTCTATGTGGGTGAACTTGTTCTACTCGATGACGTTTGTTCTGAATCAGAAACCGAATAGACCAAAAGGAAAATCATGATGGCGGGTTGTTAAAACTCGTCTTTTCTTTGTTGAAAAACCAAAAAATTCCTCAATAATCTCTAAAAAGTTATATAATAAAACCATCAAAAGATATAGTTGTTGTTGGTTGTAGGAGGAAACAAAGATGGCAGAAAAGACCTTTTCATTGGAAGAACTCAGCTCCGAGGTTCAAAATGGCGTTATCAATTACCTACTGAATAGTGATTTTTGGGACAGCATGGAGTACGAGCTTCGTTGGGAAGAAGGTCCAGATATTCCTCATTATTCGGAGGAAATGGCTCGTGAGTTCTTCGCTGGTAATCATGCGAAATTCACCGCCGACGGCGCAATCGTTTATCCCGACTGGATTGTTGACCGCTGGAAACATTGATGAAGAAAAAGAAGGAAGGTAGATTTTTATGAACAAGACAGTTTACGCCTATATCGACGGAATCCGCCTCTGGGATGTACTCCAACTCGCACTAGGGGAAAACGTTCTGTTGAACGATATGAAGGAACGTCTTCGTGAGGAGAATAAGGATTTCGATGTTGAGTTCCGTGTCGAAAAAATCGACAATGACTACAACGATCCTCCCTACACCCCGTTCGTAAAAGGCTGTCTCCCAATCGAGGAGGGCTTTGTTGAAGTCGTTCAGACTGCTCCATACACTGTGCGTTGGCGGCTCTGTATTCTTGCAGAGAAGAAGAAGCGGGTGTGGGAGACCGCTGAGATTGAGGACGCTCCTTCTGGTCGCAAGCGCTTCACCACTTTCCAACTCGGTGACATCTATCTCGATGAGCTGGAAGGCTTGGACAAGATGGTTGACTGTTTTTAGAACGACTAACTGAAACTATCAGAGGAAGGCACAAACCTTCCTCTTTGGCTTATAAAAAGAAAGGAATAACATATAAAATGGCTGGACTTACTAATACTCAAATAAGACTTCTCCGCTGTATTTCTGACTGGACAGGATTACCAGATCAAATCCGTTTGCTTACTCGCGCTGTTCTACAGGAGGATAAAACGACAAAAAATAGTCGTCTTACAAATAGCCTCCTAAAGAAACTCGAACAACCTTCCATGCAACTCTTTTCTCTCAAAGCCCGGAACAAAAATCTCTTTATCGAGGACGTTTCGGACTTTATCGAGGAACGCTACTACCTCACTTCTCGTGAAAAAGAAGTCTTCGACCATATCCAAAAAATCCACAACGCCTCCGCAAAGCTCTCCGATTTAAACATCCATTACCTCAACTCCACCCTTCTCTATGGAGAAAGTGGGACGGGTAAGACAATGTTTGGTCGATATGTGGCGTACAAGTTTAACCTCCCGTTTGTCTACATCAATTTATCTCAAACGGTAGGTTCAAAACTCGGTGAAACCAGCCTTAATATCGCTTCTGTGTTCAATGATATTCGAGAGTTCCCGTGTGTACTTATGCTCGATGAAATCGACAGTATCGCTGAAAAAAGAGGTGGTGGAAGCGGAGAAGTTGGAAAAGAGCAAAACCGTATGGTTATTACTCTTATGCAGGAGTTAGATCGTGTTTCTACGAATGCGATTGTATTAGGTGCTACAAATCGTTTGGATATTCTTGATCCTGCACTAACGAGGCGGTTTTCGTGTACACATGAGGTCGTTAGATTGACCAAAGGAGAGTTGTCGGAGCTTGCGAGGCGTTTTCTTTCCGACGTTGGTGTAGAACTTGATGAGGATGTAGTTGAGGAGATTTTTGAGAAGTGTGAGGGGCGTTCTCAAGCATATTTTGTGAATATGTTGGTGGATAAGATTGTGGATCGTGTGGTGGTGGAGGATGGTGGAGAGGTTTGAGATGATGATGGTAGCGTAATAAAGAATTAAAATTCGTTTTTATAATCTATTAAAAATCTTTTTGAACGGATATAAGATTTTTATTTAATAGGTTATAAAGTTCGTTATCAAGACGTTATTAAAAGTGCTTTTCGATGAAGACTTCTAACTCTTTGTACAGCTTGGGTTTAAGGCGATTTTGTTAAAACGGATTTTTATTCATTGTTAAAATGAAATTTAATGTCGAATAAAAAGTATTTTTAATAAGTCTTTTATAGGTTGTTTAATTTATTGCTAGAATGAAAGAGAGTGTGTTTACAATGAGCAATGCTATTCGTGTTTCCTCACAAAACTATGAGCAGGTTAAACGAGAGATCGAAAAATACGAAAAGAATCTTGAATTACAAGATATGATTAAAACTTTTGTTAGTCGTTTAAAAGAACAGGCGTGGCATAATAATGATAGTGGAACAATCTATATTGTGGATAAGCAGATTAAAAAGGAAATTCAAGTCGATTTAAAGTTATGCGTTGAGTTAACTAATGTGTTGGAAAAACGTCTTGGCGAATTAACTAAAGAAGTGTGATGTTGTTAAGAAGGATTGGGAAAAATGTTTGTTTTCTCAGTCTTTTTTGTTGTTTATTTGATGTTGAGCGAAAACTTGAAAATCAAGTGGGTGGTTGGTATATTTGATATGTAGGAGTTCATGTTTTTGGTTTTTAAGAAAGGGGCATTTCTATGAAAAACGAAATTCCTGTCGGAGTCTACAGTTTTGGGGTTTTCGGTGGGCTTGAGGTCTACCGAGTCGATACTTATGAGGATGTTGTGTCCTTTAGGTATTTGAATTCGGACAGCTCTCGTAGCCGCCTACTCCAGAGCAAGATTCGCTTTGCTCGTGGAGACCGTCCATACTTCATGGCGGCAAGATCACGAGTTTACCTTGATGAGGTAACTCGTATCGGCTCGCCTTGGATTGGCGGGCGCGTCGCGTAACTTCTTCTGAGACGAAAACAGAGTGCTTCAACATTTCGTTGTCGTACTCTGTTTTTGTTTGTTTATAAAAGCGAAAACTTATATAATTTTTACAGAGTGTTGTTGATTCCGTCTTTGACGGATAGAATGGAGGTTTTTGTTATGGGAAGCTTGGATAAAGTTTATTCTGATTACATTGGCAAAGGTTTCAAATCCCAATCGGATTTTGAACAGGTCTTTGAATCCTTTTCTCAGAGCCTTAAGAGGGCTTTAGAGAAGGATTGTAGCATCTCAGGGCTTGAGGTTTTGAAGTTTTCTTGTGAGAACTTCAAAATTGAAATGCTTATTCGTAATCCCAAAACGGACGCAATCGCTTATGCTTCTATTTTGGGGTTGCGTGGAGGGTTCTGCGTTTCCCTCAATAATGTCCACTACAAGCGGGAAGATGGAGCTATAGACTTCCCCCGTGGTGGGTTCTGGTGTCAGTGTGCGCCACTCACAGATCTGGTTGATCGAGTGAAGTCTTTGACAGAGCGCTAAACCGAAGAAAAAGCGACACTTTCCTTACAGAATAAATCTGTTTGGAATGTGTCGTTTTTCTTGTTGTTATACAAGCAATTCAAAAATTTATGTTCAGAATGTATTATTATATCGACGGGTTAAGCACCAAAACTGGTGAATTTAACCGCCACGATGAAGGTCAAGGGAGAGGGCGACAACAGCTCCTAGGCGGTCAATGCCGTCGTCGTGGTTCACCTCTCTTAAACGTCGTTGATGCGGATTGAAACATTGTTGTACTCTGTTTTTGTTTGTTGTGGTTGAGGAAAACTTATATAATCTTATAAGAGTTGTTTTCTGGATTCCGTCTATATAGACGGATAGAAACTGGAGGTTTTATTATGGGAAACCTGAACAAGGTTTACAACGCCTACATTAACCACGAGTTTGAGTCCTCGTCGGGACTCACGCCTGACTTCGCCGCTTTCGCAAATAGCGTAAAAAAGGCCCTTAAGAAGGACTGTGAATCGGTCGGACTTGAGTTGGTGAAGTTCAGCCGTGGTCACTTCGATGTGACGGCGTTCGTCCGCAATCCGGCGATAGACAAACTTGTCTATGTCTCCATCGGGGATATGCGCGGAGGTTGCTGTGGGCATCCACTGGATCAGGTGCTTTACCGTTCAGCGGAACACCTGAAGGATTACCACGGAGGTCATAACAACTTCACCTCGCTCACCTCATTGGTCGAGCGCATGAAGTCTCTGACTGAGCGCTAACCCGAAGAAAAAGCGACACATTCCAACAGTATGAAACTGTTTGGCGTGTGTCGTTTTTCTTGTCTATTATCTTTGAATTTTGTATTATGTCTTTATAGTTGTTTGGATTTCCGAGACAATATGTGTCGGTAGAAATTGGAGGTTTTTATGAAAGAATTGATGAAACTCTACAACGAGTACGCCCGCCACGAGTTCAACCCGCCATCCTCGGGTGCTGGTGACATTGCAACCTTTGCTCGGCGTTTCGATAAGGCGTTGAGGAAAGATTGCGAGGCGTCTGGTTTTGATGTTTTGAGTGTCGATTACGATGGAGACATGGAGATTTCTGCGTTTCTTTGGAATTGCACGACGGGGCTTCTTGCGCACATCAAAATTTTCTCCATGAGCGGGTACGCCTCGTACCCGCTCGAAAGGGTTCGCTACGAACAAGTGGAGAATGTCGATGATGTTGGTAGCGGCGAATGGCATGTTTGTTGGCTTACAAGAGTTATTGACAACGTGAAGATGTTGACTGATTGACCAAAGAAAAAGTTATGGCGGGGAGTTGCGGCACATAAGAAAATGTGTCGTTCCCGTCATTTTCTTTAGTTTGTTGAATAAAAAGTTATATAATTTAATTATTCGTTGGTTGTTTTTTGTTTATTGAAATGGAGGATTTCAAAATGGAAAAGACGACGGTAAAAATTGAGGTCGAGCTTGATGAGCAGATGATTGCGAATCTTGCTCTCATGGGCGGCTACCTTGGGCATAGCATCGCTATTGATCGTGCCGCCGAGGACATCCAGACCATCCTTCGTGAGAAGATGATTGGGATTCCCGTGAAACATGGGAAGCTCCGTGTTGGACTCGCTAATAACGAGTCCAAGAGCGCGTGGATCGAGTTCCAACGCGATTGGTCTTCGGTAAGCGCAGATCTTGCGCTTGTCGATACGGAGTTTGGTGATGATGGAGATGATCTCACCCTCTTAACCTACTCCGATCCGTATACTGAGAATTATACGGATCGGACGATCGTATCTAAGCTTGATATGATCAACGCTCTTGACGGGGCGGCAGGGGTTGAAATTCCCAACACATCCGCTTCGTAACCAATAAAAACGGCACTTCCGAGAGAAAGAAAATCTCGCGGTTGTGTCGTTTTTCTCTTTTGGTCAATCCAAAAAGCTATATAATAAATATATAAAGTTGGTCGATAACAGAAAGGATGATAAGTATGAGAAACGGCTACATCGCAGAAGACGGAACATTCTTCGATGATCTCGCAAATTGTGTGCGCTATGAACGAACAATGGGTATTTCAGAGTATGACAAAATTTTCGGGAAATCGGTCAAGAAGACCGCAAAAGAGGTCATCTCGTTCTTCCACTCATCAGAAGTTCTTCTTCGTAAAGGCGAAGATCCTGAGTACAACGACATCATCCGTCGCGCTCGTGTGCATGATTCTCTTTGTGACGGTGTTGGGCTTGTTGTGGGGAAAGGCGACATTTTCTTCCTGCGTGATGATGGTGTAAAGGCAATCTGTGACTATGTAGAGAAGTTGGAAAAGGAACTTGAGGAGACAAAAAGAACGTTGGCTTTGGTAAATGGTTGACTACATAATTTAAGAACCTTATTGATTTCTCCGAAAACACTGTTGAAGAAAAATTTTCTTGTTTGAAAGGAATTGATTTACATGGATTTTACCGCTACAGACTCGAATATGGTGGAGCTTGAGATGATGCGTCGTTGGGCGGATGACCGCGCTGAGATTGAACGGCGTCTCAAAGACGGGTATCTGATTGTGCCGTCGATGAATGGTGGAGAGGTTTATCCTGCGAGTGAGCTTTCGAGGTTTGGACTGTAATTGGATAAGGCAAAAAAGGGTGTAACGATTTGTTACTCCCTTTTGTTTTGATTTTTTGTGTGGTGTGTTTTGAGTTTTAGTGCGGTAGGCTTCACTTCTATTGAAGCAATCTCCTCTGGTTAAAAATTCCATCCCGAAAAGTGAGCCGATATGTGTTCTCTCTCTTTAGATTCATCACTTCACTCCCATCAAAACCTTTCCTTTGGTTTATCTAAAAACCAGATTTACAAGAAATCATAAAACTTGGAAAGAAAAAATTATATAATAAACATAACAAATCTATTTGAACACAAAAACAAAGTTGAAGAAAAGTCTAAGTTAGAAAGGAAAATACACAATGTTCGAACTCTCCACCCTGACCACACTCTCGCCTATCCACGGCGCACTTGTCGAAAATCTCCTTTCTCTCAAATATCGCGAGGTCTATTTTTGGACAGGACAAAACAGGATCCACGTCGATTTCACCTATGAGTACGATCCTGCCACCAATCTTGGACTCCGAAACATCCTCTCTCTGATCGAGACCACACTCTCAAATCTCAAATCCACCTTCGATTTTTCCTTCTACCTCAACGAAAACTATCCCGGCGAAAGAGACCACTTAACCGCTGTTTCTCGTCGTCGTGAAGAAGGTGGAATTTCCATTGATGTTCGCTTCCAAAAGTTTGGAAAGCTATTCTGGTATCAGATGTTCCTAGTTTTTGATCCAAGCAATATTGCGACACCTTATTCGCTTGTGATTAAAACAAGTAATGATTCAATTCCGGAGATCGCCTATTTTGACGAAGATAAAATTGTCTCAGCGATCCACGAATTTTTCGGCAAAAACATCCCTAACTGAACAGAAAGGATTTGAAACCATGTCTATCTCAAAACTAAACAAACTCTCTCCTCTACATAGCGAAATTGTTAAAACAATTAATGGTTTTTCTTTGTTTGGGTTTGAGTTGACCCAAGGACTACTGGAATTGAAGGTGTCTTTTGCGGAAGACTTGAATTCTGAACTCGTAGACGAGATTTTTGCTGTTCTTTGGAGTGTTGTTACAAATAAAAAACACGCTTGGACGTTAGACCTCGACCTCTTACCAATTCCGCCGAGAAAGCCCCTGCCTTTAGGTATGGGGATGAATCGGCGCATCAGTCGTGATGATTTGCGAAAACTCTATTGTAAAACAACTAAGTTTTTGGTATAATTATAATGTATTCGGTAGACCAAAGGAAGAAATTTTGGGAAGGAGGTTAACTTTCTTGATTCTCACAACCTCGTTGAAATTAGAACTAAATTCATCGGACGAACACCTTCTTCGCGAAGAAATGAAGAAGTACATCGCGTGCGTCAATTTCCTTGTCGCCCTGCACCTTTCGGGCGTATCGATCCAGAAATTCTCGTCAAAGGACGTGGACGCGGAACTCCCTGCCGTCGTGAAAAATCAAGCGATTCGAGACGCAAAATCCGTTCTTCGGAGGTACGCGAAGAAGCAGTGGAAGGTGGAGCGCAAGCGTGCGTGGTTCGCGGAGCAGGGGAAAACGCCAAAGCGCCCGATCCGTGACGCGAAAGTCCCGATCCTACGCCGCCCCGTTCTGTTTGTGAACAACCAGAATTTCAAGATTGATCTCGACGCGAAAACGGTCTCATTTCCACTCTTTCGTAACGGAGAAACGGCACCAAGAAAAACGACGCGAAATTCGGTGCAAAAAGAGATCCGTGTTACCACCATCACGCCTCGTCAGCGGGAGATCCTAACGACGACACCGCACCTCGCGACGCTTCGCATCGTCCGCCGAGGGGACACCCTTTTGGCACAGGTGGGGTACACGGTCGAGGAACCAGAAACCGCCTCGCTTGACGACCTCCTCGCCGACCCAAACACGCTCGTCATGGGCGTGGATCTCGGCATCAAGTGCCCCGCAGTCTCATACTCGACAAGCGGAACGATTCGGTTCTTTGGAAATGGACGTGAGAATCGGTACAAGCGGAGGAAATTTTACGCTCGTCGAAAGAAACTTCAAAAAGCGAAGAAACTCCACGCAATCAAGCGCGTTTCGGACAAAGAAGCGCGTTTTATGAAGGATCGCGACCATCAAGTGAGCCGCGCCATTGTCAACGAAGCGATTCGGCAGGGTGCAAAGGTGATCGCGCTCGAAGACCTCGACGGCATCCGCGAGGGCTGTACGAAATCCACTCCGACAAGAAAAAGTCGTAAAAACGTTGATAAACCAAAGGTGGATTCGGTCGTTGAGAACGCAAAAAACTCGATGGACGCGTCCACGTCCACGGGAGAACCCGTTCAGCTCGACCTCTTTTCGGAGTCGGAAGCGCTGACGAAGAAACAAAGGCGGAAGAAGCGGAAGTTCTCGAAAAAGCAGATTGCGGCGCGAAGGAAGAGCAATCGTTCGCTCAATTCATGGAGTTTTTATCGACTCGCGAAATTTATTGAGTACAAAGCTGCTCTGGCGGGGATTCTCGTCATCCGCGTCGATCCGTATAAAACATCGCAGCGTTGCCCTTTGTGTGGGAGTGAGCACAAGGCGAAGGATCGAAAGTACGTTTGCGAGTGTGGATTTCACGCCCACCGAGACGTTGTTGGCGCGATCAATATCGCTAAAAATGCGTTCAAATGATAAGAAACTTGCTGTGCTGGAGACAAGAACGACGCGGTTTAACGATTGCGTCACCTTGTCAGGAACAGTGCACGAGGGTCTAAACGACCTGCCTCGTGAGGGGTTCTGACCGCCCCCTAGCTCGGACTTGAGTTCGACAGAAATGTACGAATGGGGTTTGGAAATCAACGAGATTTCCTAACTCAACGCCCCGAGAATCCCCCAGATTTATCCGTGGGGAGGGTCAACAGTAGAACTCGACACCCTCCGTATTTCTTTTTCCCGTACCGCTCCGCTCGGAACATTTCAGGTGGCATTTTTTTAGATTTTCTACGACGTGGTTGTTGAATCTCTTGTGTTTAATTTTAATCCACGCAAGCCATCGCAGTCTCCAGTTCTCTTTAATACAAATGATGGAATCGTTCTCGCGGATGGGGCGCGTGAGGCAACGGAAGAAGAAATTATTGCAGAAATCCGAAAGTTTGTCTCGGAAAACTTCTCCGAGGCTGTCCGAAAAGATGCTCACTGACAAAATTTTTCCTTTGGTCTATTTGAAGATCTTGGATTCAAGAAAGGATGATATTGATGACGCGCGACGATTATGACAATCTCGATCCCATCCATCGCGCATTATTCGACGGAATACGCTCTGTCATTTTTAAATCATTTTCTATTCATACAGGTGTGTTTGAAATGAATTGCAAGTTGTGCGGCGAAACAAAACTGTTGAATGGATGTTTT
>ERZ773063.2333-NODE-2333-length-10356-cov-9.146199_pt1 | contig 10356 bp, 7 predicted proteins | sample MGYA00580625_ERZ773063 | MGnify/ENA primary metagenome ERZ773063 (study PRJEB29015, sample SAMEA2738022) | human oral metagenome | biome: human oral; feature: human-associated habitat; material: dental | place: China | collected 2042 ...
CGGGGGGTGCGGGACGTCCGCCTGGCCCGCGCCCGCAGCGAGGAGGTGGCCCGGACCCGGCACCGCCAGTTCCTGCGGCGCCTGGACCACGAGCTCAAGAACCCCCTGACGGCGGTGCGCGCCGCCGTCGCCGACGCCTCGCCGGGGGCCCCGCCGGGCGTCGTCGTCAATCTGGAGGTCGTCGACGCCCAGTCGCGGCGCATGAGCCGCCTGCTCACCGACTTGCGCAAGCTCGCCGAGCTGGAGACGGCGTCCCTGGCCCTGGAGGACGTCGACCTCGCCGAGACGGTGACCGATGCCGTCGACGCCGTGGTGGAGGAGGCGGCCGGGCGCGGCGCGGCGGTGCGGCTGCGCCTCGACCTGCCCCAGGTGCCCTGGCCCCTGCCCCACGTGCGCGGCGACGGCGACCTGCTCTACTCGGCCGTCTACAACGTCGTGTCCAATGCGGCCAAGTACACCCCGCCCGGCGGCGTCGTCGAGGTGCGCGGGCGCGAGGAGCACGGGGTGGTGACGATCGAGGTGGCCGACACCGGCATTGGCGTGCCCGAGGCGGATCGCGAGCTCGTCTTCCGCGAGCTCGGGCGGGCCGCCAACGCCCAGGGCCTGCCGGGCTCGGGACTGGGGCTGTCGCTGGTGCGCACCATCGCCCAGCGCCACGGCGGGACGGTGCGCATGGCCTCCCGCGAGGGCGTGGGCACCCGGGTCTGGCTCGCGCTGCCCGTGGCCGGGCCGCCCGACGGCGGGCCTGTCGCATGATTGCGACACCGGGGCGACGGGGCTGCGACGGGGGCGGATATAGGTTTCGAGTGCGAGGAGCGGGGCCGTCGGGGACGACGGCGACCGGCTCCGACGATTCGCAAAGCCCTGCGAATGAACCCCATGACCGACCCGGCCCAAGCCGATCCGACCCAAGCCGATCCGACCCGGCCCAAGCCGGCCCGGCCCAAGCTGGCCCGGCCCGACCCGATGATGGAGAACTCCCCATGGCACTGAAGATTCGCACCGCCGACGCCGTTCGAACCGCTCGCACCGATAGCGCCGCCCGCGCCGCCAATGTCGCTGGCGCCGCCCGCGCAGCCGGCTCCGCCAATGCCGCCGCCCGCACCACCCGCACCGCGCGTACTCGTGCGCTGCGCGCTGGCGCCGCCCTCCTGGCCGTCCTCGGCCTGGCGGGCGTGAGCGCGTGCGAGGTGAGCCTGTCCGCCAGCGATTCCGCCACCACCGCGCCCGCGGGCGGCTCCCGGATCGCCACCGCCGAGGCCACCGGGGACGTCTCGATCAGGGTCGAGGCCACCGGGACCGGCGCGCCCTCGGCCGGCGCCCCGCAGTCCGAGGCGCCCACGGCCGGCGCCTCCGGGCCGGGCTCGGCGCCCGGTGCGGGGATCATGCCCACGACCGGCCCGCGCGATTCCGCCACCGCCGGTTCGGGCGCTTCGAGCGGTCGCGCCGGCGCGGGTTCGGGCGGGGGCGCCGGCTCGGGCGCGGCGGCGTCGGACTGCTCCTGGCTCGATGAGATGGCCTCCTCCGCCACCCTCGTCTCCGCCGACTCCGACACCTACCGGATCGACCAGGTCAACAAGGCCATCCGGATCCAGGACGACCTGACGACGCTCACCGTCTCGGGGTCGAACGCGACCGTCTACGTGAACCGCGTCGACAACCTCGTCATCGACGGCGCCAACGCCAAGGTTTACGTCTGCTCCGTGAACACCGTGACGGTCGACTCCGAGGCCGGCAACGCCACGGTCGAATGGGGAGGCAGCGTCGCCCCCGTCGTGCGCGACTCCGGGGCCAATACCGACGTCGTCCCCCACCGGGGCTGACCGGCCCCCGACGTCCCGGTCCGGGGCCGGCCGCGCCGGGGCCCGCCGGGCCCGATACTGCACTCACCCGGCCCCGCGCCTCCCGTCCGACCCGACCTTAAGCACCGCCCGACTCCCGCATCCGCCCGACCCGATCGGCGTCGTCGTCCCGCGATGGCGCGACGCCGAATGAAACCGACCGTCAAAGGTGAACAACCATGCAGCATCCCCATTCCCGGTCCCAGCGCCTCCGCCCGGTCCTGGCCCTCGCCGTCGTCCTCTCCCTCGCCGTGACCGCCTGCTCGGGCGGCGCTGACACCGCTGGAGCCCCTGCCTCGGCGCCCGCCCCGGCCCCGGCCGCGCAATCGGAGACGCCGGCCCCGAGCGGGGGCGCCACCGCGGCTCCGAGCGGAACGGCCACCGCGGTCCCCACCGCCGACAGCAAGTACGCCGTGCCCGGCTACGCGGAGGGGCAGATCCCGCCGGTGCCGCTGTTCGCCCTGCCCGACCTGTCCCTCCTGACGGCGTCGACCGGCGTCTTCACCCCGGACCTGACCAGGAATCTCGCCTCCCGCCCGGGCGTCACCGTCTCCCCGGCCCGCTGCGACCAGAACGGCGTTTTCAACGGCGGGTCCACCGTCGTGGGGGGTGACGGATCCTCTGTGACCAGCAATGGCGACGGATCGGGCACCTACGATAACTCGCGCACCGGTGAGGCCATCGCCAATAACGGCGACGGGTCCGGCACCTACCGCAATGGCGAGGTCACCATCACCAACAATGGCGACGGGTCCGGCACCTACCGAGACAGCAAGACCACGATCGCCGTCAACGGCGACGGGTCCGGCACCTACCGAGACGATGTGATCACCGTCGCCATCAATGGGGATGGGTCGGGCACCTACAACAATTCGCGCACCGGTGAGTCTATCGCCAATAACGGCGACGGCTCGGGCACGTACCGTGACAATGAGATCACCATTGTCAACAACGGCGACGGGTCGGGGAACTACACCAATTCCCGGACGGGTCTGTACGTCAGGAATGACGGCCGCGGCGAGGCTTATATCAAGATCAACGACGGCGAGCTGCGCACGGTCAAGGCCGATCCCCTGCCCCCGGTCAAGCCCCTGGGGAACTTCCCCACTCTCGACGCCATTAGGCCGATCGAATCCTGCGGGACCGTCATCACGTTGGAGGACGGGCTGCTGTTCGACTTCGGGTCCTTCCAGGTGCGCGCGGACTCCGCCGAGACCATCTCGGAGCTGTCGGCGCTGCTCAAGGAGGCCGGGGCGCCGACGGCGCACGTCTACGGCCACACCGACTCGGTCTCCGACGACGCCTTCAACCAGACCCTGTCCGAGCAGCGGGCCCAGGCGGTGGTCGAGGCGCTCAAGGCCAACGGCGTGTCGACGAGCCTGGACGCGACCGGCTTCGGCGAGACCAGGCCCGTGGCGCCCAATGAGAACTCGGACGGTTCGGACAACCCGGCCGGTCGCCAGCTCAACCGCCGCGTGGAGATCTTCATCCCCGTCTTCTGAGTCGGCGCCCTCCGGGCCGGCGCCGACGCCACCTGGGTGCGGAGCGCTGCCACGGGGGCGCGCCGGTGATGGCGGCGACGGCGACGACACCCCGGGCGGGGGCGCTGCCGTAACAGCCCCCGTACGTCGCACTGGCCCCGCGCTTCGGCGGGGCTGGCACTGGCCTCGCTCAGTACAGACCGGCCCCGCGCCTCGATGGGGTCAGCCCCTGGCTCGCCGACGGGTACTATCAGGGCCTCCACGGGGCGGGCCGGCAACTCTACGATGGGATACATGACTATCGCCATAGTCGACGCTGGCCCCGGACTCGGGGCTGCCGTGGCCCGCAAGTTCGGCCGCGAGGGCTTCGCCGTCGTTCTCATCGCCCGCAACCCGACCAAGTTCGAAGCACTGGAGAAGCGCCTCGCCGCCGACGGCGTCACGGCGAGGGGGTACGTCGCGGGCGTGCGCGACCGGGCCGCCCTCACGCGGGCGCTCGGAAGCGCGGCCGAGGACCTCGGCCCCATCGAGGTGATGCAGTTCAGTCCCGTGCCCGGCGCCGATTTCCTGAAGCCGGTGCTCGAAACCACGGTCGAGGACCTCCGAGCCGCCGTCGAGTTTTCAATACTCGGGATTCTCCGCCGCGGTTCGGCAGGTGCTGCCCGGCATGCTGGAGCACGGCGCGGGCACGATCCTCCTCATCAACGGGTCGAGCGCCGCCACGCCCAATGGCAGGGTCGCCGGCACGTCCACCGCCTTCGCCGGGGAATCGGCGTACGGGGCGATGCTCCACGAGGCGGCGACCCCGAAGGGGGTCAACGTGCGACAGCTCATCATCCCCGGCGCGATCGGTGGCGGCGATCCGCTCTACGAGCCCGCGGCGCTCGCCGAACGCATCTGGCGGCTCCACACGACTCCCGGGCCGTTCCGCGTCACGGTGGGGGAGGAGCCGGTCTGAGAGCGGGTCGTGGCCGTGCCCACTCCTACTACTGAGTCCGCCTCAGAATCATCGGGAGAAGCCATGGGAGAGACCCGTATTCGCATAACCGTCGGCGATCGGACTATTGAGGCAAGGCTGCACGACAATCCGACCGCGCGGTCGCTGATCGACCAGCTGCCGCTCACTCTGGACTTCTCCGACTACGGCGGCCAGGAAGTGCTCGCCGAGCCGCCGAGTCCGCTGACGATGGAGGGCGCGCCCGCAGGCGAGAGCGCACCGGCGGGAACCATCGGCTGGTACGCCCCCGGCGGCGTGATCGTGCTCTACTACGCCGACGTCGGCCGCTACAACGGAATTGTGCGCATCGGCGAGATGGACGGAGACGCGTCGCTGCTCGCGGGCTGGCGCGGGTCGCGATCCGTGACCATCGAGCTCGCCGACTGAAGGTACGATGACCGAGTTCGCCCCAGTGAGAGGGACGGTGGGTGTGAGGGCAAGGTCTCGGCAAAGTCGGTTCGGTTGGTTCATCGGGGTGGGCGAGTGATCAGGTAGATGGCGGTCTCGACCTCCTCGACGTCTCTGACCAGGATCTTGACCAGATGTGAGACCGTGGGGTCGGACGCCACCGGTTCGGACACCTCCTTCTAACGTGGACACGGTGGGGACCGTGCTCGTGGACTGGCTCGGCGCCTGCCTGGTGGTCGAGCAGGAGAGGGCGCTGGCCGAGAAGGGTCCGTACCGCCGAGAGGTGGGTCGTGGCACTGTGTCCGGTGTCCGCCTGAGGGGACGGCGGGAGGGGCGCCCTACTGCGACAGTCACGTTCTCTCGGAAGTCTCTTGCTGGGTGCCGGGGGCAGTTGCGCGTTTCCGATCAGTGCACCAAAAACTATGACAGTAAAATATGACCCATCAAATAACAGAGTTCAGAAAGAAAGCTGAATAATGTGATTATTGTCACATTCAACTTGGTGCGGAAACCTATTGTTTCCAGTATGATTACAGTCATATCCGTCTTGGAGGAGTTTCGGAAATGCGCGTCGCGATACCAGGAGATCTTGCGAAAGTACTGATTGATGCTGGCTGCGCCAGGTTGGTCAAACCCAAGGCTAGACGAGTTGTCGTCATGAATTGGAGCATTGATGGAGTAGATACTGATTATGCCACGGTCACCCTGGATGGGACGCCGATGGTTATAGAACTTTATGCCAAATGGATACGAAATCATGTTCAGAAAAGAAAAATGACAACCACTGTCGAAGTAGTGGATCCACCATCGCGAAACATAGTGGAAATTTCTACTGACGAGAGCGTTGCGGGTATAATCGATAAAATCGAACCATATTTTCGGTGATCATGAGGATGTGAATGTTAAAATGCTGAGCCCTGAGAAGCAAGCGGACGCTATCTGCGATCGTGTCCGTCTCCTAAAATCGGATTTTGACAAATGTTTGAGCAGACATATTAAAGAGGAGGAAGCGGTTCGTATTGCCGCGGAATGCGATAATGTCGCTCTGGAAATTTTTCCGTTGATGGGAACTGAGCGTATCCTCTCTTTGGCATTGCTGGATGTCGCGTTGGTTGGAATACCAGTGAATTCTATGTTGTGTCGATGGGATGCCGTGGTGGCCGCTGGTATGCAGTTGGTCGGGGCAGTGACTGCAATGCGCAGATGGTCATCTTCTGGCGACCTCGGAATAGAAACAGAACTGGAGCTTGGTCGTCTTATTGGAGCGCGTTTCGATGAGACATTGTATGCCATCGCTTTGGTGGAAAAGCCCAGTATTGCAGGATGGTTGTGCGATGTTATTCTTAGTGGGGGGTACGGTGCGCGCCAAGCAGTCGAAGCATCAGAATATGATATTCGAAAGACATGGGAACGCTCTAATTCGCGGTTACGAATTCCGATTGACGACCCCAATATGGGACACGTAAAAGATGCAATTCAAGATGCTTGGAAAATGTTCAAATGGGGTTTTAGGGCGATTAAAGGCCTGCGCAGAGCTCAGTCGTCTTCGCAGTCGCTTCGAAGCGCTGGCTATAATGATGACGCTATTTGGAGTAATATGCTGCAGGCAGTGGAGGAAACAGATCGTTTTAGTGACGATGCACAACGATGGGTGTACATGCAAGGCGTGGCGTGCTCTACTCCCTACGCGGCCAAGGTTACAGATAGAGATATAATTTATCTGGCCGCTGGATCACGAGGAGGAGCCGCATTCAGATTTTACGGCGGAAGTCAGTATCAGCGTAAACCTGAAATCTTGATTCTTCCTGACGCGGATCTTAACTCAGTTCGAGGCATTAGAAGAGCCATAGATAATATGGTTGATCTTGAATCTGATGATGAATATGTCGAAGTGATGAATACTATTCACCAACAGGTAGGCGATTTGATCGTTTCACCTATTTTGCAGAGATGGAGCGATTTGAGTTCGATAAGTTTGGTGCCCGTCGGCGCAATGCAGGGGTTGCCGTATTCGAGTTCCAAGGTCACTGGGCGTAGATTCAGTGAAATTCTAGATGTTACGATTGCCCCGACGGCTAAGACACTTATTCTTGCGACGTCACAAGATTCAACTTCCAGCACTTCTAACGGGGTGATTGTAGGAGATCCGTCAACACAACATAATTATCTCGAAAAAGTTCCCGTCGAAGTCAATAGAGTTGCCGCTGTCTACGGCAAAGACCCTGATCTGCTTATCTCATATTCAGAAAATGATACAGCCTACTCCGGCGCGCATTCTAACGATGATATCATTAAAATGATGTCATCCGGAGATATCGTACATCTTGCCTGCCACGGCTCTGAGCCGAGGCGTCGAAAGGCTCCGACGCTAGTCATAGGTAATGGTATCTCCTATAAAGATTTTGAATATCATGTTTTGAAATCTGGCGCTCGAGTGGTTCTCTCGTCATGCTGGGTTGCCTTGGATTCCATTGAGGCTCCACTGGCTCACCTTGGCTTCCCGACAATGCTGCTTTCAGCTGGCGCCAGTTCTGTTATAGCTTGTTCTTGGCCGGTTCCAGATTCCCTTGATACTGTGGACTTCATGGTTGATCTTCATCGACACCTTGCTAAAGGTCTCACTGCTTCTCAAGCGTTGCGGTCAGCTGTTGATAATGCGATAAAGAAAGACGTGTCGCCAGAAGTTTGGTCCGCATTCGAAGCGTATGGGCGATGAAGTCTCTTATGCATATGTAGGGGTATCAAGGGGTATCGGAATCATCGGTCTGGAAGTGTTATGATCCTCATCCTTACGCGGGCTTATGTCCATCATGCTCAGAATAATCCAGTTCTACGGCGAGATAAGCGGCTGCGAGGTTATTTCTGAAGAGTCTGGTGTTGGGGTGGTCGGGTCCTAGGATGCGCAGGGCCTCGGTCAGATTCTGCTCGTACAGGGGAATAGCCTGCTCGAGCCTGCCCGCGGACTCGTAGGCGTAGGCAAGGTTGTTGCGCGAGATCAGGGTGTAGGGATGGTCGGACCCCAGCACGCGCAGGGCCTCGGTCAGGTTCTTCTTGTGCAGGTCGATGGCCTGCTCGAGTCTGCCCGCGGACTCGTAGGTGCTGGCGAGGTTGTTGCGTGAGGCCAGGGTGTGGAGGTGGTCGGGTCCCAGGACGCGCTCGATGTCGACCAGGGTCCGCTCGAATAGGGGAATAGCCTGCTCGAGTCTGCCCGCGGACCGGTGGGCGTTGGCGAGATTGCCCCGCGAGGCCAGAGTGTCAGGGTGGTCGGGTCCTAGGATGCGCAGGGCCTCGGTCAGGTTCTGCTCGTACAGGGGAATAGCCTGCTTGAGTCTGCCCGCGGACTCGTAGGTGCTGGCGAGGTCGTTGCGCGAGGCCAGGATATCGGGATGGTTTGGTTTCAAAACGCGTTCGCGGTCTTCCAAGGTCCGCTCGAATAGGGGAATGGCCTGCTCGAGTCTGCCCGCGGATCGGTAGGCGTTGGCGAGGTTGTTGCGCGAGGCCAGGGTGGTGGGGTGGTCGGGTCCCAGGGTCTCGTTGAGGAGGTGCACGGCGTCGGACAGGGACAGGGCGGCCTGGGGTCTCCCGAGCTCTGTCGCGTACCGCAGGGCGTGGGTGAGGGCGTCCGCGGTGCGGAGATGGGAGAATAGGCTCTTCGAGTAGTTCTGCCCGGCCGTCGCGCGCAACTGCTCCACGAGATCGAGGGCCTCGCGACGACGGAGGACACTGTCCGAGACCGGGATGGCGGTGATGTCCACCGCCCCCAGGATGCTGGCGGCCTCCTCCTCGATCCGCCCCCAGCGCTCGGGCTCGGCCTTCCACGCCTCCCGGATCACGCGGCCCTGGAGCTCGTGGATCATCACTTTGGAGTCGTCCTCTGAGAGTTGGCAGACCGAGGACTCGATGAGCCCGCTCAGCGCCCCACGGGCATCAGCAGACCCCCCGTCCAGCGCCTCCAGCCAGCGCGCGGGGACGCCCGGGGCCGCGAGCACGGAGAGGACCCCGAGCTGAGCGCGCGCGATCTCTTCCTGGTGGGGGCTCTGACCCTTGATCCGCTTGAGCGCGCTCTGGAGGGCCAGTCGCAAGGCAGCGCTGACGGCTCTGGGGTACTCATCGCCCTCCCGGCGCCGGACACCTTCCTCCAATGTGGTCCGCTTGAGCATGTCGAGGTAGGCCGCGAGGTCGTACCGGTCGCGCCCCGCCGTCGCCGCGGCCTGCGCGACCGCGACCGGAAGGTCGCCGAGGGCCCCGGCGATTCCATTCGCCGCCTCGACGTCCGCCGTCTCGCGGTCGGACCGGCCGCCCGTGCGGTCGAGCAGAATGCCGATCGACTGCTCGCGCTCGAAGACCCCGACGGGCACATGCGCCCAGCCGGAGCCCTCCCAGTCCGCCAGCCTCGTCGTGGTCACCAGGACCCGCACCCCCTCCTCGCGGGGAACGAGCCCGACCAGGTCATCGGGGTTCTTGACGTCGTCGAACACGATCAGACGATTCGACCCCTGCGCCGAGGCCAGCGCGGTCAGGCAGCGCCGCGCGATCACCTCGCGGGAGGGGCCGTCCTCAACCCTCACACCGAGCTCCAGCCCCAGCTCGACGAGACCGGAGAGGACCGCCTCGCGCGACCCCGCGGGGACCCAGGCCACGAGCGGCCAGCCCTGCGCCTCGCAGCGGGCCGCCACGGCGGTGGCCAGCTGCGACTTCCCGCTGCCGCGCATGCCCGTGAGCACCGTGCGCCCCGACCCCCCGGAGAGGACCGCATCGAACAGCCTCGTCTGCTCCCGCCTTTCGACGAACCCGGCCGCCTCCATGGGACGACTGCCCAGCCGAATGCGCGAGGGGCGTCGCGGCACGGATCCGGACAGCGCGCCTTCGAGCCGATCGAAACGACCGTCGAGGTGAGCGGTCTGCTCCTCCTGCCCGATCTTGACTTCCTCAATCCCGCCCAGGATCGCGTCGACGCCGTCGAGCAGCTGCCGGAGGGCACCGATCTGGAAGTCCTTCGACCCCGGCGCCAGGAGCACGAACTCCCCGGTGACGGCCCGCACGAGCTCATCGAAGAAGGGCTCGGCCGCCGCCTCCACATTCCGGCGGTACTCCTGAACCCGCCCGCGGATGACCTCCCCGAAGCGGTCGGGGTTCCGCACGGCGGCCACGACGACGGCGTCATCCCCTGCCAGCTCTTTGAGGAGGGCCTCGACCTCGGTCACCGCGCCCCGCAGCAGACCGGCGTCGACGCGCCGCTCCTCGCACCGGCGCCGAGCATCCGCGACCTCGGCCTCCAGGCGCGAGGCAATCCGCCCGCCGAAGGAGGCGACCTTATCGTCCCGCTCCCTGAGAGCGGCGATATCGCGCCAGCCCGTGCGCGCCTCCCCGATCACCGTCGCCACGCCGCCGGGTGACGGAGCCGCGATCGCATCCGAGACCCGCAGCAGGAACACGGCCAGACGAACACCGAGCCGAGTCAGGGAGAAGGTGACCATGCCGAGAGTCTACAAGACCGAACCGTCCCAGGTTTGTGGAGGATGTGCAGCCGCGCTGTGGCGTGACGCTGATAGCAGGGGGTCGGCAAAGTCGGTGGGGGGTGGTCTGATGTCCGGGGTTGTCGGCGTGTTGGCGCGGGTGCGGCGCGGCC
>ERZ773063.2334-NODE-2334-length-10350-cov-4.254590_pt1 | contig 10350 bp, 7 predicted proteins | sample MGYA00580625_ERZ773063 | MGnify/ENA primary metagenome ERZ773063 (study PRJEB29015, sample SAMEA2738022) | human oral metagenome | biome: human oral; feature: human-associated habitat; material: dental | place: China | collected 2042 ...
TTCCTCGGACTTTTTTACTCGTATTTTATATCTTCTTTATCCCTGTTATACCTCTTTCTCACGTCTATTATATATAAGGTAAGAAGCTTTTTAGCTCTTCTTACCCGACCACAGTGCGATGATTACGAACAATCCGGCAACAAAGATAAAGAGGAAAGAGCCTATAGCACCAGCATAAATACGACCCGTATGCACCTCTAAGGCAAGACTCCACAGTGACATTGGCATGGTTCTCAACTCTTCAGGTTGGGCAGAGAAGAACGTACCATCGTAATAATCAGCCACACATTCCTCACCTGTGAAGTCGGAACTATAGCCTACTACCATCTGACCAGCGGCAACTGTCCCCGGAATAGTAGCCCTTGCAACCATCATATTATTGTAAGGCTCAATCTGTCCAGCCTGTCTGTTCCACCGAAAGAGCCCATCGAAAGAGCCAACAAGCCACATTCCACTCTCGTCACGTTGCCATACCGTCTGCCCCATCACACTCACTGGCGGTGCAATGGTGATGGGTTGTGGCTTTGAGGTTAGCGAAGATAAGGAGCAAAAGCCCTTTGATGTCGATAGTAACCAGTCGTGATTCTGCTCGTCATAACGTATCATCCGCAGACAATCGTACCATGCGTTATCGCTTGCCAAGACTGTTCCAGGCAGCGGATGGGTGTTATTCATGGTCAGTGGGATCATCACTGGAGGACGCAAAGCCCACCCTGTTATCGCTGTGAAGAGCGTCAATACGATGGTAAACACACCAATCTTATTATGCCAATTCAATACTTTTGTATGCGTCGGACGCACCCAGAACCACACACCCGTCACACAAAGAGCAATGAAAATGAGTGCTATGAGGTCGACAATCAGCTTCCCCACGGTCCCGAAAAGCCCACCACTATGCAGCAACCACACCTGCCGGAAGAGCGAAACCTTACCATCGTCGCCCACAGCAGGCTGTATCTCCACCTTATGAAACTGTCGGTAAGGGGCTGTAGCATAGTAAAGATAGGAACGCGAGAGCACCACCAGCGTGTCACCCCGTGTGGTAATGTCGCTCAACAGATCATCCGAATCCATCTCAGGAAGTGCCACCGACTGCCAGCCCTGGTGGGGTTTGAGTTGGTAAAGACCCATGACACTTGTAGCAAAGACCTTTCCGTTTTTCGTCTGTACCACTCCTCTCATCTGCCGATAATCAGCACCTGAAGGCAATCCCTGGTTATAATCAATGAAGATTGACGCTGCTGTATCAGTCCGAATAACGTCTGCAGCACCATAGATGAGCACCATATCGTGCCCCTTATCATCCTTACAACGCAGCGTTCCACGCAACAATCCGTTGTTCCAATGCTTGAAATCATACCGACCAGGTAGCACTGCTCTGCTCACATTGATGTCAGCAAAGCACCGACGATGGTTCAAAACGATTCCCGAAAGACAAAACATTACCAAGAAGAAACTGATGATAAGTCCCGTCCATTTATGATATTTGCGCCACGTTCTGCGTTTCATATAAAGTTATATTCTTCCTTATAAGTGTTATTTTCACCTACAACCTTACAAATAAAAAATCACATTCCGCACATCGTCTGTTTATTTAGACGGTGGGAACAGGCGCATTCTTACGAAGACATCATAGCTGCTGAAGGAGTTAAAGAGGGGTAAACCAACTGTTTAAGACTAAAAAATAACGGAATAAAAGTATAAAAACTTAGCCTCAAAACACAATCTTCAACGCCCGAAGCCAATACCTTTAGTACCCAGTCCGTACACTTCCCTACCCATGAAACCGTATCTATAGCACTCTGCCCCTACACCTGTCAACCCATGAAACCATCTACTTACCCACTTACCCAACCACCTAATCCCCTACTTAACAAAATCTTTACACTTTTTATCCACGCCAAATCGAAAAACAACAGATTTTCTCTTATTTCCGAATTTGTAACTGTCAGAAAAACAAAAGGTTACAAACACCCTTGTAAAAGATGCCCTTTTACATTGCAAAAGGGCGTCTTTTACACCTCAAAAGGGCACCTTTTACCACGTAAAAGGGCATCTTTTGCAATGCAAAAGACCCTCTATTAAAAAGCAATTGAGAAATTACTTTACAACAAGGAGGGATAATACGCTCTCCTTTTTATCTATTCCTCTATTCTACAAGACTATACAACGGAAGGGCTATCCTTCCCTTTCAACTGTCTTCTAACCAATAATTTCTCATATATTTTTCACTTAATACATTATTTTTCGTATCTTTGTACCATAATATATGATTTCTAATCACTCCGCCAAACCCGTGATGTAGAACCCATTTTACCAATATTGGATCATATGAAAAAGATAATTATAAACATTCATAAGTTCGGACCTTTACAGGAAGTATCATTCCAAGTAGCACCATTTATGGTGTTTACGGGTATGTCAAAGCTGGGAAAGAGTTATGCGAATTATCTTGTTTATTATCTTTTCACAAACCTATTGGATTTAAAAGAGTGCACAAAACTAACTGAGTCTTTGATAGGTAAGGAATCCTCAGGCTCTTTTACACTTTCGGACGATTTTCTTTCAACATATCTTCATAATAATGTAACAACATTTATGCGCGCATTATTAGGAGATCCGACCATAGAGTGTGACGTAGACTTTCGCTTTCCAGAGTTTGGTGAGCCCCTTCATGTCACATATCAAGAGGTAGTAGCAACAGAAGAGGAGACAGAGAAGAGATTGGGTAATACTCTAAACATCTCAATTAATGGTAAAGAAGTAAGCAGAAATATCATTAGAAATACTGCGCTGACAGTAGGAGCATATAGTCTGACGGTACTTTCCCACAGATTACTTGAAAACTTTTATGTCGCTAATTTAATCTTTCCACCTGCAAATGGAGCATTGATTAATGCCGATTATTCCCTTACCAGCTCCATAAATCGTGACGGGATGTATGGCAGGTTCTTACTTGACAACGTCTATTGCACCTCTATAAAAGTTACTGAAGAGCAATCTCCTTATCTCAACCAGATTAAGAAGATAACCGATGGGGATGTTGTTACGGAAGAAGGTAAGGAAATTCTGATACTTGATGGAGGCGAACACGTAAACATGTCTGCCGCAGCCTCCTCTATAAAGGAGATTAGTCCGCTTTTGTTTCTATTAAAGAATCACTCTGGCACAAATGTAGCAATATGCCTGGAAGAGCCTGAAGCACACCTGCATCCATCCATGCAGATTCAGGTGGCAGACCTTATTGCGGAATGCATCAATAATGGTTTCTTGTTCCATATCACGACACATAGCGATTATTTTATGGATAGATTGAACCAGCTTATCAAGTTAGGTAATATCCGTAAGAAGGATGAAGCAACCTTTAAAGAGTATTGTACCAGAAATGGTTTATCAGAAAAAACGTTCCTTGATGGCAATAATGTGAAGGCATATTTCTTCCATAGAGATGACGAGACAGGTAAGGTTGTGATAGAAGAACTGCCTGTGGAAGAAGGTGGAATACCAATGAAGACCTTTTATGAGACGGTAGAAAAGATGCGTAAACAGGATGAACAGATTGATGAAATGTTGTACTCCCTTAATGCTTCTGACCAATGATAGACTTCTCTGTCCTACGCAATTGCCTTTTACAAGCCTGCTTTTTTAAACAACATAACGGTAAAGTAACCAAATATGAGCAACAAAAAAAAGCCAATAAGCTTGAGCAAGTTACCTATGAACATGCTGGAGAAATAATAGAAATAGAGAACCATTTGCTAAAGAAATGTAAGGGCTCTTTTAACAGTAAGGTCCCAAACTGCAGCTATCAGTGCGACTGTGATGGTATCTTCTTACTACAAGTGGGAGATAAGGACTATATCGTCTATTCTGAAATGAAGTCTAATTTTGATGAAAAAGCCATCTGGCAGATTAGTAGTTCAGTCGTAAGAACCAAGTTATTACTTAGCTCTATAAAGGATTTTGGCTTAGAAAATTATCAGGAATTGGGGATAATTATCAGTTATCCTATGCGGGTTGAGACAAAGATAGACGATAATGAATCCTTTAAAATCAACAAGAGGAAAATGATAACCACTTATCATAAGGCTATATATAGATGTAAAGCGGAACTTAAAAAAGGAAAGAAGACCACGGTAAATGGCTCCGATTTCTCTATGTCTGATGCTCACATTGCAGAACAATACCAACCTAACTATATGATTATCAAGCATGTAGAAGTTCCTGAAGGGAACACCTCTTGCTCTGTAAATATAGATAACCTCATCGCGTCATTATAACGTTATCAAGACGGAAGGGCATGTTCTGGACTCCCCTTCCATCCATTTACTTAAACTTATCAAGGACGATTACACTATTAATACACACTAAAGGGACGTTGCTTAGCAGTCTTTTGCACCACAGACATACCACTCTCGCATGCTAACACCTTACTATTTCACTCCTATTCATACCGCAGTAAAGGCTTATTTTTCGCTTTCCCTTTAATTAATCTCCGCATAAAATCATCTCACAAATAGTAAAAAACTGATTATTAGAAGTCTGAGAAGGATATGTGTCAAAGGGTGAACGAATAAAAAGTTCAAAGGTATTACTAAATAATTTGTGTCATTCGAGAAATTCGTAGTTCGGAGAACAAAAAAAGGAACACTCTTTCGAATGTTCCTTTTGTGATTCCGACAGGATTCAAACCTGTAACCTCTTGATCCGTAGTCAAGTGCTCTATTCAGTTGAGCTACGGAACCATTATTATGGTCGCACAGATAATGATTTAGTTGTCATTTCTGAATTGCGAGTGCAAAGGTATTGCTTTTTATCCGTTCCACCAAATGTTTAGCAATCTTTTTTATTATTTTTTTTCGTCTTCATCTTGTAATGTGGGGAGCGAGATGTGATAACCCACTGCAATAAAACGAATTAAACAGATTGCAAGGAATGTCACAATAACTGTTATCGGAAGTGGAAGTCCGAGCGAGAAGAGTGCCCAATAGATGAGTCCGCCACCCACACTTGCCACGGCGTAGATCTCTTTGTGGAAGATTACGGGGATATTGTTCAGCAATACGTCACGGATAACACCACCTGCCACACCAGTGATACAACCCATGATGACGGCTACCCAGAAGGGGTGTCCTAATGCGATTGTCTTCTGAATACCCGCAATAGTAAAGAGTGCCAAGCCGAGTGTATCGAAGACGAACCACGCATTACTAAGGCGTTGAATCCACCTACGCGACAAGATGACGAGGAAGAGCGCCAGACCTGTACAAAGAACATACATGATGTTTGCCATCCAGAACGGGCGCACGCCTAACATAGTGTCACGAAGCGTACCGCCACCAATAGCGACGGCAAAGCCACAGACATAACCTCCGAACCAGTCGAAGTGTTTCTGTGCGGCATGGCGGATGCCCGATATGGCAAACGCAAACGTTCCGAGAAACTCCAGTATGACCTGAAGCGTACGGACAAGATGTGGATCAGTGTAGATCATATTTGAATTAAAAAAGAAAGAAGCCTCCCCCAACCCCTCCGAAGGGAGGGGAGTGCAGATAGCTAAATGTCGCCCCAAGCCCTCCGAGCCAATGGTCACTGACCGAAGGGAAGTAATGGGAGGGGAGTAGAAGCCTCCCCCAACCCCTCCGAACCAACGGTCACTGACCAAAGGGAAGTAAAGGAGGGGAGTGCAGATAGCTATGGGTAGTACTCTAAGTTGATGCAGCCAATGAGCATAGCTTACATAGAGGGGGTAAGTAATTATAATATGTAAATCAAATCTCTTTATTACTCCACAATGAGAAGATAGTCTTATTAATCCACCAAGAACATACAGCGAACCTTATCCTATTTGCCTCCCTCCCCTTTTGGGGAGGGTCGGGGTGGGGCTTTAGGGTCGGGGTGGGGCTTCACACCACGTTCTGTGGTTCCCCTGCTATAAACTTCTTAATATTCTCAACGCAGATAGCCATTAGGCGCTCGCGTGCCTCACGTGTTGCCCACGCAATATGTGGAGTGATGAAGGCATTAGGCTGACGGAAGAGCGGATTGTCTGCACGAGGTGGCTCCTCGGTCATGACGTCGGCACAATAAGCACCGAGCTGACCACTCTCAAGGGCATCGGCAACAGCCAGATCGTCGACGAGTCCGCCACGTCCGGTATTGATAAGGATGGCACCACGACGTACCTTCTTCAGTGTCTCGGCATTGATCATACCAGCGTTCTCCGCTGTCAAAGGACAGTGCAAGGTGATGACGTCAGACGTACTGAGCAAGCCTTCGAAGGTTGTCTTACGAATACACTCTGGTAGGTCGCTACTGTTCTTACTGGTGCAAGCTGAGATGTCCATACCCAGAGCATGTGCAATCATTGCCACCTTCTGACCGATGTTACCCAAGCCAACGATACCGAGTGTCTTACCAGCGAGTTCCATGAGTGGTGTGTCCCAGTAACAGAAGTCCTGCTGCTTGCTCCATTCGCCACGGCGCACAGCCTCAGCATAATGGTCGACATGTGTGGTTGCGTTCAAGAGAAGGGCGAAGACGTGCTGTGCAACGCTATCCGTACTATATGCAGGGATGTTGCATACGACGATACCTCGCTCACGTGCAGCCTCAACATCGATATTGTTATATCCTGTTGCTAACTCACCGATATACTTCAATTGTGGCAATTGGTCGAGTACTTCACGGGTGATATTAATCTTATTGATAAGAATACCGTCCGCATCCTTAGCTCGCTCAATAACTTGTTCCTGACTTGTGCGCTCATAGATAACGCACTCTGCTATTTCCTTTATCGGTTCCCATGAAAGGTCACCTGGGTTGACTGCATGGCAGTCGAGAATTACTATTTTCATGTTTGTTGGGTGTTAGGTGATGGGTGTTGGGTGTTAAATGTTGGGTGGTGATGATATGAGATATTGGCTGATGGGTGTTGGGTGTTAAATGTTGGGTGTTAATGATTACCTTTCATCCCACTTTATCCTGTCTGCGCTCCCCTCCTTTACTTCCCTTTGGTCAGTGACCGTTGGTTCGGAGAGACTGAGGCGATATTTAGCTATCTGCACTCCCCTCCCTTCGGAGGGGCTGGGGGAGGCTTTCTCCCTCCCCCTTCGGGGAGGGTCGGGGTGGGGCTAACTCATCCGGCATATACTGCTGCTCGACATAATGTCCGGGGTAATCGTGTGGATACTTATATCCATCGCTATAACCGAGGTCCTTCATTAGTTTTGTCGGTGCATTGCGAAGGTGGAGGGGAACAGGGAGGTTGCCTGTCTGGCGCACTAACTCTATCGCTTTATTGATGCCTACGTATGCAGAATTATCTTTCTTCGACCGAGCTAAATAGACTACCGCCTCAGCCAATGGGATTCTACCTTCGGGCCAACCAATCTTCGTCACAGCGTCAAAGGCTGCATTCGCTAACAATAGGGCGTTAGGATTGGCGAGTCCGATATCTTCTGCCGCACTGATTACGACACGTCGCGCAATAAACTTTGGGTCTTCGCCACCTTCTATCATGCGTGCCATCCAGTAGAGTGCTGCATCAGGGTCGGAGCCACGAATCGACTTGATGAATGCCGAGATAATATCATAGTGCATCTCACCATCCTTGTCATACGCCAACGGATTCTCTTGCAGTCGTTCCTCCACCATCTTATCGGTTATCACGACATCGTTGCCCGATTCGGCTGAGATAATCAAGTCGAGGATATTCAGTAGCTTACGCGCATCACCCCCACTGTAACGCAGGAGCGCCCCCGTTTCACGCAATTCGATATTCCGCTTCTTCAGTTCCACATCCTCCGTAATGGCTCGATGCAACAGCTTCAGCAAATCGTCTTTCTCCAACGACTTCAGCGTATAAAGTTGACAACGAGAGAGCAACGGACGAATCACTTCGAACGATGGGTTCTCTGTTGTTGCACCAATAAGCGTCACCGTTCCCTTCTCTACCGCACCCAAGAGCGAATCTTGCTGCGACTTTGAGAAACGATGAATTTCGTCGATAAAGAGAATCGGTGAGACGGAATTAAAGAAACGACCGCTCTGTGCCCTTTCGATGACATCGCGCACATCCTTCACACCACTCGTCACGGCAGAAAGCGTATAGAACGGTGTCTCTAAGCGATTAGCGATAATCTGTGCTAACGTAGTCTTGCCCACGCCCGGTGGTCCCCAAAGGATAAACGACGCAATGCGCCCCGAGTCAATCATACGTCGGAGCACAGCCCCCTCACCAACGAGGTGTTCCTGTCCGATATAATCGTCGAGCGTGCGTGGTCGCAATCGTTCTGCCAATGGTTCCATATCTCTTCCTATTTTATTATTGTTACAAAAGTACTGAATTTATCTCTAATAACAAAGAATGAAAGAATGAAATACCGGAAGCCTATCTTCTCTGAAGCCCCCAATACCCCTTATCCTTATAAACCTACAATTACACACTATTTAGTATGAAGTCAACTATAATTCAAAAAAGTTCACTGCTCCCCCTTTCACTTTCCCTATAATCATAAGAGTTAAAAGGCTTCATATAATAATACCAAAGTCTTATCATTAATAAATAGAAACAAAAGATAAATTACACATCAACCTTACTTATACATATCATTTCTTTTCCAATAATCCTCAACATATTTAAGATATGGATGCGAAGACCTATCCAGTGATTTTAAATCTTTATTTAATATCTCCGCAAAATCCTTTACTATTGGCTCCTCACAATGACTACTATTAGCTACAATTTGCCCCCAAATTTCACGATTTCCGAAATATGGGAAATCTAACTGTTCCTTTAATGGATTATTCCAATCAACATTATTATTCCTATAGGATACAAATCTTGCTATCCAATCCATAAAATATGGAGATGCCACTACATAATCTTTAAAAGAATTAACCCAATAATCTGTGTCTAACGCTGCAACATGACTGATTGTATATAGGGTATCTCTGAAGAACGTTTGTTCTTTATCATATTTTTGGTTCTTCCGTTAAATGGATAGATATCTCTGATTAGTTATATATAAAAAGCTGGTATTATGTATCTTTGTAGTGACCAAACTTCAAGAACATGAATACCAGCATAATGCAAAACGCCTTAGGCGTCTCCCAACAAGATTGTCAGAATCTGCGCTACGAAGGTAATAACTTAGTTTTAGAAATCCAAACTCCAAAGGAAAAACTTTGTTGTCCTGTATGTGGAAGTCATAATATTAATCGTAACGGCAGTCATATTCGTCGCTTTGTAAGTGTGCCCATAGGTCTGAGCAAGACCTATCTGGACATGCGTGTACATCGTATTCAATGTCACGACTGCGGCTGTATCAAACAAGAAAACATCGACTTTGCGAAAGGAAAACGCCGGCACACTATAGCTTTTGCAAATATGGTGCTTGACCTGTCTCGCTTTGCAACAATTCAAGATATATCATGGTTCCTACAGGTATCCTGGGATGTAGTACGTAATATACAGATGGAGTTTCTACAGTCAAATTACTCTAACCCAGACCTTTCCATGTTAAGACGTATTTCCATTGATGAGTTCGCCACTCATAAAGGGCATGTATACAAGACCATAGTTGTAGATTTGGATAATGGTCATATTGTTTATGTCGGTGATGGTAATGGCAAGAATGCTCTTGATGGATTTTGGGAACGGCTCGGCAAAGACAAAGAGCATATACAAGCAGTATGTACAGACCTTTCTGCCGCATATACACGAGCTGTAAGTGAGCATCTTCCCAATGCAGCACTTGTAGTAGACCACTTTCATGTAACCAAGCTTATGAACGAAAAGCTGGACTTGCTAAGGAGACAGTTATGGCATGAGGAAAAGGACATCAACAAGCGTAAAGTAATCAAAGGAACACGTTGGTTGTTACTCAGAAATGGAAATGATATCTTTGATCATGCACACAGAAATAGACTGGAGAACGCACTAAGCCTAAACCGTCCGCTAATGATTGCCTATTATCTCAAAGAAGATCTTAAGGAAATATGGAATCAGTGTAGTAAGCAAAAGGCTAAAGCTGTGTTGGATGAATGGGTAAAGCAAGCTATAGAATCCAAAATACAACCATTAATGAAAATGGCGTCAACTATTAGAGCATACAAGACATACATATTAGCATGGTATGACCATTATATAACAAACGGAACAATAGAAGGAATTAACAACAAAATAAAGGTTTTGAAAAGACAGATATATGGGTTCAGAAATGAAGAATACTTCAAATTAAGACTATATGCACTGCATGATAGGAGTCTACGCATTTAACGGAAGAGCCTTCTTTTTTGTTACTTTGCACCCATGCACGCAAATGTACAGACACGTTTCAACCCGGC
>ERZ773063.2336-NODE-2336-length-10341-cov-7.653024_pt1 | contig 10341 bp, 10 predicted proteins | sample MGYA00580625_ERZ773063 | MGnify/ENA primary metagenome ERZ773063 (study PRJEB29015, sample SAMEA2738022) | human oral metagenome | biome: human oral; feature: human-associated habitat; material: dental | place: China | collected 2042 ...
GTTGAGGGGCCGACGGCCGGTTCAGGCGAGTAGGGGGCGACCGGTCGAGTGGATGCCTCGATCCGCTCAGTCCCACTTCTCCTCGGGGCGGCCGTCCTGGGCCCACAGGACGTGGTAGACGCCCGCGGGGTCGTCGACCCGGTGGTAGGTGTGAGAACCGAAGAAGTCGCGCTGCCCCTGGACGAGAGCGGCCGGCAGACGCGGTGCGCGAAGCTGGTCGACATAGGCCAACGAGGACGCGAAGGCCGGGGCCGCCACGCCCGCCAGGGCGGAGGTGGCCACCACCTCGCGCCACGCGGGCAGCGCCGCCTCCAGAGCCCGGGCGAAGATGGGCGCCGTCAGCAGGTTGGCCAGGTCGCGGTCCTCCTCGTAGACGCGGGCGATGTCGTCCAGGAAGCGGGCTCGGATAATACAGCCGTCGCGCCAGATGCGCGCCATGGCGCCCAGATCCACGTTCCAGCCGCCCTCGGCGCTGGCGGTCGCGATCTCGTCGAAGCCCTGGGCGTAGGCGGCGATCTTCGAGCCGTACAGCGCCTGCTTGACTGCCTCGACAAAGGCCGCGATGTCCTCCTCGGAGTCGAAGGCGATCCTGCGGGTCCCGGCGTCGAGGCCCGCCTCGCGCACAGCGGACCGGGCCGAGGCCGAGGAGGAGACAGCCCGCGCGAAGGTCGCCTCGGCGATCGCGGGCACCGCGGTTCCGAGCTCCAGAGCGGTCTGGGTCGCCCACACGCCGGTGCCCTTCTGGCCGGCGGCGTCGACGATCACGTCGACGAACGGCTCGCCGGTCGCGGGGTCGACGCGGTCGAGAACCTCGGCGGTAATGTCGATGAGGTAGGAGTCGAGCTCGGAGCGCTTCCATGAGCGGAACACCTCGGCGACCCTCGGCACGCTCAGGCCGGCGACATGGCGCAGCAGGTCATAGGCCTCGGCGATGAGCTGCATGTCGGCGTACTCGATGCCGTTGTGGACCATCTTGACGAAGTGGCCGGCGCCGTCGGGACCCACGTGCGTGCAGCAGGGGACGCCGTCCACATGCGCGGAGATGGACTCGAGCATGGGGCCGAGCCGGTCGTAGGCCTCCTTGGTGCCCCCGGGCATGATGGAGGGGCCGAGCAGCGCTCCCTCCTCTCCCCCGGACACGCCCACGCCCGCGAAGTGGATGCCGGCCTGCCGCAGCGAGGCCTCGCGGCGCTGGGTGTCCCTGTAGAAGGTGTTGCCGGCGTCGACGATAATGTCGCCGGGCTCGAGGAGCTCGCGGAGCTGGTCGATCACCGCCTCGGTGGCGGCCCCCGCCTGGACCATAATGATGACCACGCGGGGGCGGCGCAGAGACGCCACGAAATCGGCCGGCCGCGCCGCCGGCACGAAGTCGCCCTCGGTCGAGTAGCGTTCCATGAGGCGCTCGGTACGGGTCGGGGTGCGGTTGAACACGGCCACGGAGTGCCCGTGACGGGCCAGGTTGCGGGCGAGATTCGCCCCCATCACCCCCAGCCCGTAGACACCGATGTCCGCACTGGAGGGGGTCGGGGCGAAGTCGCTCATATGCTGCCTTTCCTGCCCGCCGAGACCCGCGGACAACGTGGGTGCGCAATTCTGCCTCCCAGAAGCCTACCGGACGACCGTCCCCGGGCTCAGAACGTGCCCGACACGGCCGGCGCATTGTCCTGTCCAAAGCGCTCAGCACCTAGAGTGGGGTCCGTGTCCTGTCCAGGACACGCATCACTTCAGGAAGGCACTCGTGGACGACTCCTCCACCCCGACGTCAGGGCGCGCCGCGCCGGCCGCCGGCTCCAACCCCCTGTTGGATCCCCGTGACCTGCGCATGCCCCGGATCGCCGACCCGTGCGTGCTCGTCATGTTCGGCATCACCGGCGACCTGGCGCGCCACAAGCTGCTTCCGGCCATCTACGACCTGGCCAACCGCGGCCTGCTCTCACCGAGCTTCTCCCTGGTGGGCGTGGGCCGGCGCTCCTGGGGTGACGACGACCTGCGGGCCTACGTCGAGCAGGCGGCGCGCGCGGGGGCCCGCACCCCGTGGCACCAGGCCATCTGGGACCAGCTGGCCGCCGGCATGCGCTTCGTGGAGTTCTCCTCCTTCGAGGACGACGGCGCCTACTCCCGGCTGACCGCCGTCGTCGCGGACCTGGACGCCACGCGCGGCACCAGCGGCAACCGCGCCTTCTACCTGTCGATCCCGCCCGGCTGGTTCCCGGCCGTCACCGAGCGCATCGCCGCCTCCGGGCTGGTCGACGAGTCCCCGGGGGCCTGGCGGCGCGTGGTCATCGAGAAGCCCTTCGGCCACGACCGGGCCAGCGCGGCCGAGCTGGACGCCCTCGTGGGCCGGATCGTGCGGCCCGACGACGTCTTCCGCGTCGACCACTACCTGGGCAAGGAGACCGTCCAGAATATTCTGGCGCTGCGCTTCGCCAACACCATGTTCGAGCCGCTGTGGAACCAGCGCTACGTCGACCACGTCCAGATCACCATGGCCGAGGACATCGGCATCGGCACGCGCGCGGGCTACTACGACACCATCGGCTCGGCACGCGACGTCATCCAGAACCACCTCCTCCAGCTGCTGGCGCTGACCGCCATGGAGGAGCCGACCGCCATGACCGCTCCGGCCGTGCGCGCGGAGAAGGAGAAGGTCCTGGCCTCCGTGCGCCTGGAGCGCCACGGCGAGCTGGACCTTGACGCCACGACCGCCCGCGGGCGCTACGACCGCGGCTTCCAGGGCGGCGTGCCCGTCAAGGGATACCGCGAGGAGGACGGCGTCGCCGCCGACTCGCGCACCGAGACCTTCGCGGCCATCCGCCTGGAGATCGCCAACCGCCGCTGGGCGGGGGTGCCCTTCTACCTGCGTACCGGCAAGCGCCTGGCCCGCCGCGTGACCGAGGTCGCCGTCGTCTTCAAGCGGCCGCCCTTCCTGCCCTTCGACGACGCCGCCACCGCCGGGGTGGGCGCCAACACGATCGTTCTGCGGATCCAGCCCGACGAGGGCATCACCCTGCGCCTGGCCTCCAAGGTCCCCGGCTCCCACATGGAGCTGCGGGACGTGTCCATGGACTTCGGCTACGGCGGCACCTTCAACGAGGAGTCTCCCGAGGCCTACGAGCGGCTGATCCTCGACGCCCTCCTCGGCGACGCCCCGCTGTTCCCCCACCAGCGGGAGGTGGACCTGTCCTGGCGGATCCTGGACCCGGTCATCGAGCGCTGGGCCGCCGCCGGCGAGCCCGACGGGTACCGGCCGGGCTCGTGGGGACCGGCGTCGGCCCACCAGCTCCTTGCCCGCGACGGCCGCACCTGGAGGCGCTCATGATCACCACCCTCACCGCCACGACCACCGACCGCATTGTCTCCGCGCTCCTGGCCGAGGAGGGCGCCTCCGGCGGCTCCCACGTCCTGACCCTCATTATCGACATCGATGCCGCCGGGTTGGAGGACGCCCTGGCCGCCGCCCACGGGGCGAGCCTGGACCACCCGTGCCGCATTGTCGCGGTGGTCCGCCCCGATCCCGAGGGCGAGGCGGTCACCGGTCCCCGGTCGCGCGACGGGCACGTGTCCTCCGACCTGCCCGGCCACCTCGACGCCGAGATCCGGGTGGGTCACGACGCCGGCGCCGGCGAGACCCTGGTCCTGCGGCCCTGGGGCGAGGCCGCCGAGCACGTCGACACCCTCGTCGTCCCCTTCCTGCTGCCCGACGTCCCGGTGGTGGCCTGGTGGCCGACGGCTCCGCCCGCCTGCCCGTCGACGAGCCCCCTGGGGCGGCTGGCCTCCACCCGCATCACCAACACTCCTGCGCTCGACGACCCCGTGACGGCGCTGAAGGCGCTCGCACCGGCCTTCACCCCGGGCGACATCGACCTGGCCTGGACCCGGATCACGCTGTGGCGGGCAATGGTCGCCTCGACCCTCGACCCGGTGCTGCGCGAGGGGACCGTGCGCGGCGTGGTCATCGCCGGGGAGCCGGAGAACGCCTCCATCGCCCTCATGATCCGGTGGCTGGCGCTGCGCACCGGGGTGGCGGTGGAGCAGGTCGACGTACCCGGCTTCCGCGGCATCGCCTCGATCACGGTAACCACGCCGTCGGGCGAGATCGTGATCGCCCGCATGGACCAGGAGCGTGCCGCCATCACCCGTCCCGGGGGCGGCGCCCCGCAGGTCGTCACCATGCCCCGCCGCGAGCCGATCACCACCATGAACGAGGAGCTGCGTCGGCTCACCCCCGACCTCGTCTTCGGGGAGGTCCTGGCCTTCTTCGCCGCCGAGTGCTGCCACGGGTCCGAGCAGGACCGCCCGTGAGCGCCGCGGACCTGATCGAGGAGCGGGCCGCCGGCCTGCCCGCGCCGAGCATCGTGCGCCGTCCGTCCCTCGACGAGGTCTGCGCGCTGGCCGCCAGGCGAACCGCGGACCTCCTGGTCGAGGCGGTGGGCGCGCGCGGGACGGGCCACCTCGCCCTGACCGGCGGCTCGGCTGGGACCGCCCTGGCGCGCGCCCTGCCCGCGGCCCTCACCGCCGGGATCGGCCCCTCACGGGGCCTGGAGGGTATTCACCTGTGGTTCGGCGACGAGCGCTTCGTGCCCGCCGGGCACGCCGACCGCAACGACCTGCTGGCGGCGGGCCTGGTGGAGGCGGGCGTGCCCGAGGCCAACGTCCACCGCCTGTGCGGCCCCGAGAGGGCAGCCGACGTCGATGACGCCGCCGGACGCCTGGCCGCGGACCTGGCCGCGGCCGGCCCCACGCAGGGGCGCTTCGACGTCGTGCACCTGGGGGTCGGGCCGGACGCGCACGTCTGCTCCCTGTTCCCCGGGCACCCGGCCGCACGGACCACCGGGGCCGACGTCGTCGCGGTGCGCTCCTCCCCCAAGCCCCCCTCCGAACGGGTCTCGCTGACCTTCGACGTGCTGCACCGCGCCCGCTGCGTCATGGTGGTCGCAGGCGGTAGAGGGAAGGCAGGGGCGGCCCGCGCCGGGCTGGGGGCTCCCGATGCGGCGGGCGCCCCGGCGTCGTGCGCCCGCGGGCTGACCACCACCTGGTACCTCGACGACGACGCCGCCGGCGCCCTGAGCGGCTGAGCGCGGACGCGGCCCGGCCGACGGGCGAGCGCCGCAGGACGAGGCGCGGTCCGCGTAGTCTTGACGCATGCCAACCCAGCCTCCCGGCCCGACCGCCTCCCAGTGACATGCTCCCCGTGATACTGCATGCGCCGCAGGCCGCCGTACTCGCCCTCACGGCTGCGCTGCTCGCCGCCGGCCCCACCGCGCCCGGGCAGTGGGACGACCGCGGGGACCAGGTCCTCAGCGCCGCCGACGCGCTGACGGCCCTGGACTCGCTCCCGGCCGACGCGCCGGCGGCCGTCTCCTGGGGCGAGGGCGGGTCGCGCACGGGCTGGTTCGGCCAGGCCTGGGAGGACGTCGACGGCGACGGCTGCGACACCCGCAACGAGATCCTGGCCCGGGACCTCACCGACGCGGACTACTCGCGCGCCAAGGGCGTCCAGGGCCGCGACCAGGGGGTCGGGCAGGGGGCGGCCGTGTGCCCCGACGCCACGGTGTGGTCCGGCACGCTCCACGACCCCTATACGGGGTCCACCATCAAGTTCCAGCGCGGGCAGGGCACCTCCGAGGCGGTCCAGATCGACCACGTGGTGCCCCTGAACTACCTCTACGCGCACGGCGCCTGGGCGTGGGACCAGCGCACACGCCTCCTGGCGGCCAACGACCCCCTCAACCTGCTGGCGGTCGACGGAAAGGCGAACCAGGCCAAGTCCGCCTGCGGCCCGGCGACCTGCCCGACGGGCTCGACCGAGACCGGCTCGTGGGAGACCGCGGCCGGGCGGGGCTGGTGGCCCCCGGACGACTCCTACAGGTGCTCCTACGCCGCTCGGTTCGTCTCCGTGGCGGCCGCCTACAACCTGGGACTTCCTCAGGCCGACGCCGATGCGCTGCGCACGACGCTGACGGACTGCTCGGCGGGCGGCGACGGAGCCCCCTCGGCCCTGGAGCGGGCGTCCGGCACCGCTCAGAGCACCGCCGAGGTTCTCCGTTCGACCCCCGTCTACCGTCTGGTGACGATCATCGGGATCGCCCTGGTCGGAGCCGGCCTCATGGCGCGCTCCAGACGCATCCTGGCTGCCGGGCGCCGCAGAAGGCGGCGCCGACCAGGGCGATCCCGCCGCCGCTAGGATCGGGCCATGAGCACCAGGCAGTCCCGGGGCGTACGGCCGCCCGGCACGACCCGGGCCGGCGGCAGCGGGCCGGCCTCGGTGAGGGTCGACGTGTGGCTGTGGAGCGTGCGCCAGGTCAAGACGCGCTCGGCGGCGACTTCCGCCTGCCGCGCCGGGCACGTGCGCATCAACGGAGACACCGCGAAGCCGGCCCAGCACGTGAGAGTCGGAGACGAGATCCGCTACCGGGTAGACGGCTTCGACCGGCACCTCGTCGTCGAGCGCATCCTGCTCAAGCGCGTCGGGGCGCCGGTCGCGCGCACCGCCTACACCGATGTCTCCGCACCGCGCCCCTCCCCCATGGACGCCCCGGCCGCCATCATCCGCGACCGGGGAGCGGGTCGGCCCACGAAGAAGGAGCGCCGCCGGCTCGACGCCCTGCGCGCCGCGCCGAGTGTCGACATCGAGCACATCCTCGACGCCGATCGCCGCTGAGGCCCGCAGTCCGGGCCCTCTGAGGCCGGGGCGCGGCGCGCCTCAGCGCTGCGGCAGACGATCCAGGAGCGCCTCTATGGTGCGCAGCACCCCGTCCTCGGTGTTGGCCGGGGCGATGTAGCGGGCGCGGGAGACGATGCCGGGGTGGGCGTTGGCCATCGCGAAGGACAGATCGGCGTGGTCGTACAGCTCGGCGTCATTGAGGTAGTCCCCGAAGACCGCGGTCTGCGCCGGGGCGACGCCCAGGCGCTCCTGCACGGCGGTGAGCGCCCGGCCCTTGGAGGCGGAACGGGCCATCATGTCGACCCAGTGGGCGCCCGAGACCACTGTCTGCACGCCCGGCACGGCCGCCGCCAGAGGGCCCCGGCACTCGGCCTCGGCGTCGCCGAAGGTGTAGACGGCGATCTTGATAACATTGTCCAGGGGAAGGTCCAGAAGATCCTGGACCGTGTCGAGGGCGGTGTAGTAGAGGGCGCACTGGCGAACGAACCGCTCGTCAACGCGGTCGACGTAGGCGCGGTCCCTGGTGGCGACCACGGCCCCGACGTCGAGCCCCTGCTCGCCCAGCTCACGGGTCGTGCGCACCGCGGCGACGGCCTGGTCGCGGGTGATCGTCTCGCGATGGATCTCGGTCGCGCCCTGGACGACGACCGTGCCGTTCTCGGCGATCACCGGGCTGTCGGCGATCGCGGAACCGAAGGTCGCCCTGAGGTTGTCGAGCTGACGGCCCGAGGCCGGCACGAGGACGACGCCGCGGTCACGCATGCGGGCCAGGACGGCGTCGAAGCGGGTGGGAAGGCGGCCCTCGCCGTCGAGCAGGGAGCCGTCCATGTCGGTGACCACCAGCCTGAGGTCCACGGTGTCGGGAAGAGCGCTGAGCGGAGTGGGCGCGGGAGCGGTCATGGCCCGATCCTCCCAGATACGGGTTCGCCGCGCGGCACCGGGCGCGGTGAGACACTGGCCCCGTGGTCGACCCGCCCAAGACGCCCCGCTCCCCCGGCGGCCCTGTCGGCCCCGGGATCGCGCCCGCCGACCGGAGGCAGGCGCCCGCCGACCTGGTCGTGGGCGAGGACGGGCTCGCCCGGCCCCTCTGGGCGGCGTCGGACCCGCTCCTGCGGGAGTACTACGACACCGAGTGGGGCGTGCCGGTGCGCGACGAGCGCGGCGTCTTCGAGCGTGTGAGCCTGGAGGCCTTCCAGGCCGGGCTGTCGTGGGCCACGATCCTGCGCAAGCGGCCCGCCTTCCGCACGGCCTTCGCCGGCTTCAGCCCGGACGCCGTCGCCGCCTTCGACGACGGTGACGTCGCCCGGCTCCTGGCCGACTCCTCCATCGTGCGCAACCGCGCCAAGATCCTGGCGACGCTGACCAACGCGCGGGCCACCGTCGCGCTGCGCGAGGACACCGCCGTCGGCGGGCTGGCCGGACTGGTGTGGTCCTACCGGCCGGATCGCACCCCCGAGCCGCGCCGGGCCGCCGACGTCCCCACGCGGTCGGCCGAGTCGACCGCCCTGGCGAGGGAGCTCAAGCGGCGGGGCTTCCGCTTCGTGGGGCCGACGACGTGCTTCGCACTCATGGAGGCCATCGGGATCGTCGACACCCACCTGCTCGGCTCCCACCGCCGCGGCTCGTCAGGAGTGTGGGGCTGAGGGCCGGGGAAGGCTGCGGCGAGCCACGGCCTCGGCGACCTCGAAGGCCTCCTCCAGGCTCGAGGCGCGGCCGAGGTAGTTCAGGCGGTAGGCGATGGTGCCGATCATCATGTCGACGCTCGTGACCGGATCGGGTCCCGGCCACTGGCCGGCGGCCCGGGCCCTCTCCACGGCGTCGATGGCGCTGTTGCGCAGCGGGGCGATGACGCGGTCGCGGTAGGCGGCCTGGGCCTCGGGGCGCTCGACGAGCTCCAGAGCGATCTGGGGCAGGACGCCGGCCAGCGGCGAGGCGGCGAAGCAGGCGTGGGCGCGCACGATGATGGCGCTCAGGTCCGCCAGGGGGTCGTCGCCCGGAGGGCGCTCGCGCGGGCCCAGGGCCGCGTCCACGGCGTCGACGGCGAGCTCGGCCAGGGAGGGCCAGCGGCGGTAGATGGTCGACTTGGGCACGCCCGCGCGGCGGGCGACCTCGTCGATGCGCAGGCCCCGGAAGCCGCGGGCGGCCAGGAGCGCGCAGGTCTCGGACAGGATCCTCGCGTCCAGCGAGGCGTCGCGGGGGCGCCCGCCCCGGGAGCGGCGTGAAGCGGGCACCTTATCCTCCTCGGCCGGTCGGGTACCGGGGCGATTCTTCCAAAGCGCACCGGTTTCCGCTACCATGAGTTGCGCAACCATTGGTAGCGGAACTGTTCGGGAGGACCCGTGAACAAGATCGACCTGGCCGCCGGAGGACTCGCCCTGTGCTACCTCGTCCACGACGGCGAGGAACTGCTCACCTACCGGGAGTCCTCCCGCTGGGCCCTCGGCCGCCTGCCCGAGGGCGTGGCGCTGCCCGCCGGACTGCGCGAGCACGGCTGGAGCCAGCGCCACGTCAACATCGGCATCGGGCTCATGGGCCTCAACTGGGCGGGGGCGGCGCTCGCGGGCCTGCGCAGCGGCGGACGCTCGGCGTGGTTCCAGAACGCGCTGGCCACCTGGACCCTGCACGGCTTCGGCCACCTGGGGCTGTGCCTGCTCCGGCGCGGCTACGTCTCCGGGGCGGTGACCGCTCCCCTGGTCATCGGCCACGGCGTCTGGGCGCTGCGGGTGCTGCGCGAGGAGGGCGTGCCCCGTCGGGTGAGCGCAGCGGGCATGGCCGCGACCCTGCCGGTGCTCGTGGCCGCCCACGCCGGGGCCGAGGTCATCGCCCGGCTGCTGGATCGGGCGGACGCGGCCGGCCAGTCGGCCGACGCGGCCGGTCCGGATTGTCCGGGCAGTCAGGGCGGCCCGGGCAGCTCAAACGGCTCGGACGGGCACGACGCCGCCGCCCGCGACGAGGGGGGCCGATGAGATGTGGGCCGTCCAGTACCATCGCAGCGGCGGACCCGAGGTGCTGCGGGTCGAGGAGATCGCGGCGCCGAGTCCGCGCGACGGCCAGGTCCTCGTGCGCACCCTGGCTAGCGGCGTCAGCCGCATCGACGCGCTCTACCGCCGCGGCCGGCTCCCGCACGGCCCGACCTTCCCCAAGCAGACCGGCTTCGACGCGATCGGCGAGGTCGTTCAGGGCCGCGCCGGGGCGATCCGGCCAGGCGACCGGGTCGCGGTGGTCCTGGGGCTCGAGCCGCTGCGCGGCCGCGGGACCACCGTCGAGCTGCTCGCGGTGGAGCCCTCGCGCTGCGGGGCGTTCCCGGCCGGATACGAGCTGGGGGTCGAGGACTGCGCCCTGGTCCTGGGCGGCCTGACTGCCCTGAGGGCACTGCGCGACGGGGTGAGGATCCGACCCGGCGAGCGGATGCTCGTCGTGGGGGCGGGTGGCCCGGTGGGACTCGCTGCGATCCAAATGGCCCGAGCCTGCGGGGCCGGAGTCGACGCCGTCGCCGGTCGTGCGGCTCTTCACAGCTGTCTGACTCTGGGCGCTGCCGAGGCCTGGGACCATCGCGGCACCGAAATGTCGGAGCTGCGCGCCTCTCAGCGTTACGACGCCCTGGTCGTAGCGGCCGGAAAGCCGTCGGAATGGTTGCCCGCCGTCCGACGGGGCGGCAGAGCCGCCATCACCGACGG
>ERZ773063.2337-NODE-2337-length-10341-cov-5.684037_pt1 | contig 10341 bp, 11 predicted proteins | sample MGYA00580625_ERZ773063 | MGnify/ENA primary metagenome ERZ773063 (study PRJEB29015, sample SAMEA2738022) | human oral metagenome | biome: human oral; feature: human-associated habitat; material: dental | place: China | collected 2042 ...
GGTAGACGGTAAGCGGGTCGAAGCGCTCTGCCCCCTTGATGAACAGCGAGATCGTGTAGCCATAGCCGTTCGGGCGAAGCTTCGGGTTGTCCGAAGCGGGAACGGTTATGCCCCTCGTCCCGTTGACGACCAGGTAACCCTCGGCGTCCAACGTTCCACGAATCGGACGGGCCGATAGTATCTTGCGCCCGTGGTCCCCGAGGTACGAGACGTTTCGAACCTGCGGAGATATGAGTACGGTACCTTCAGCCGGGGTAAGGTCGGGAGCGACACCCTCATCAGCCCCATCCGCATCGAGATACGCTATCTGACCGGCGATCGTCGCGTATCGAAGGTCCTCGGGCCAATCCATTTTGACCCTCAGGCCTCGGTCTTCTTGTCGTTGTTCTTGAGCAGCTGGCGGATCTCGTTCAGCTGGCCATCGAGCGACGCGATGTAGTGCTCGATGTCGTCCAGGCGATTGTACACGCTCTTCTTGCCGCCCTCCTGCAGAAGGCGCTCCACCCGCAGAAGCGTGTTGTGGGTCTCCTTGACCTTGTTGTAGAGCTCACCGTCGAACTTGACCCCCTCCTTGCCGGGAGTCACGGCGTCAGCGATGGCACGAAGATAATCGACAGCAGAAGGCATGTTAAGCCAGTCCTCTTCAGTAGACGATTCGGAAGGTGTTGAGCCGGACGAGGCAATACTCAGTACGTCCGGCCGGTAGCAGACATTCAGGTCTACATCGCCGCTGTAACCCGGAATCCTGCCAGTGGACGAGTACTGCCACGCGAGCAGCCACCAGCCGTGACCGAACGGGGCGTAAGGGCAGTCCGGCGTGCGCAGCGAGTCAGGATCGCTAGATGGGTATCCCGCGGCCCAGAGCCAGTACGTCTCGGCCACGCTCTCCCAGTCGTAAGCCTCGGCCACACTGGCGGACATGTAGATGTAGGGCTTGATCCCTGTGCGGCGAGTAACCTCGTCGAGGAAACGCTTCGCCCAGTCGACGTTCCACCACGCCGTGCTGTCCTCCCAATCGAGGTAGAGGAACGGCTTGTGCTTCAGATACGGCTGGATCGTGTTGACGAAGGTCTCGACCTCCTCCTCGACCGAATTCCAGCCCGGCCACGAGAAGTGGTAGAAACCCAGACGCTTTCCGGAAGCGAGAACGCCCTCGGTATGCGTGACGAAACTCGGATCGATGTAGCCACTGCCCTCGGTGGCCTTAACGACTACGAAGTCCGCGCTCGACTGCGAGATATCGATGCCGGACTGGTGGTCCGAAATGTCGATTCCAGTGACGCGGTCACGAGAAAGCTGCGGCGCAGAAGCGCCTCGCCAGCGAAGGCACGTTGTCCATGCAGAGTTCTGCGTGAACGGGTGATCCGCGTAGTTGATAACGCGCGTCTCGAAGCCTGTGTCGTCCTCGGTCGAACCGTCCGCCCCATAGGAACCGTAGATATCGCCCATCGAGTCGGACCAGGCCTCAGCCAGATCCGGGCTGTACGGACTGAAAGAGTCGTCGCTGTTCCTAACCACCATGACGACATGACCCTTGGCCAGGATAAGGTCGCCGACACAGAACCCGCCCGGAGGCGTGCTGCCGGCCCAGGAGTCGCCGATGTCGACGAACCCGCGAGCCTCGGCGTCCGCTACAAGCGATCCTGTCCAGGTAGACCTAGGAAAGTGGGCATACGGCTCGCCGCAGTTGTGGAACGCAATATTGTACGCATCGGCGACCCCAGCACTGCAATCCATCTGTCCCGGACCCGTAAGCCATCCGAGCCAGTTGGAGTTGTCGAACGCCTCGTGCCGTCCCGGCTGACTGTATCCCACCCCGCCGAAGTCATTGGTGCGGCACCAGTAGCGCATCTGACTGGCGGCATACTCGTTTACCTCCACGTCATCCCCTCGTGTTCATCGCCTTCCGGCGAGCCTCGTTGATTCGACGATACTCGTTCGCTACATCCGCAGCAGAACGCTTGTTGTCGGGATTCGCCTTGATGCCAGCGATACGAATCAGGGTGAAGAGCCGATTCAGGTGCCAGCGCTCGCACTCGAACGGTATTCCTGCAGCAACCATCCAGTAGTAGATGAGCTCCGACGTTACGATCTCGTTCGAGCCGCCATCTCGCCGATCACCCTGAAAAGTGGTCGCGGTCATCGGCTTGTTGATGTACAGCTGAACCGCAGTCACCGCATCCGCGCCGAGATACTCGTACAGACGCTCATCCGCGCGGCCAACAGTCATGCAGCGAATGTAGTCGAGCGTCTCCTCCTCGGACTTCTGGTCCTTGGTGAGGAAGGGCTTCTCCCACTTCGACTCCCATTTTGACAGGGAGAGAAGGGAGTGCTCGAGCCGAAGAGTCCCTTGAACAGGAGCGACAAAAACCTCTCGCTCCTCGTCGAAGAACTCGCCGCTCTCTATCTTAAGCGTGAGCATTGTGTTTCCTTTGGGTATCCCCCCGCGGCAGGGAGGCCACATCACCTGCCGCGGGGAGACGATTTCACGGAGTCGAGTTGGCCTCGATCAGCGCGGTGACCTCGTCCGGGAGAAGGAGGGTCGAGTCGTCCGAGGCGGAGCCCCAGAGCTTGTCCTTGAGCGCCTTGAACGCCTTGGGCTTGACGGAGTCCGACGAGACCTCCAGCGAGGAGACCGGCTTGAGGCCGGTGACCGCGATCGGCGTGGACTTGCACGACCAGGAGAAGGTCGTGGCCGTCGGGCTGGAGTTGACGGTCTCCCGCGCCTTCTCCGACGGAGAGGCGAGCAGGCCGTAGAGGATGTGGATGGTCTCGCCGTGGGCGTTTCCGTCCGTGTCGTTGCCGCGAATGGTGCGGTAGGACAGGCAGAACGACCTGCGGGCCTGCTGACCCATGCGGACGCCCTTCTGGTCGACAACACCGTCGCACGCGAAGAACTCGTCGGGGAAGGTGTAGGCCTCGATAGTGGCCTCGAACTCCTCCGCCGAGATCATCGACAGGTACGGGATGTTGTCGGCGTAGAGCTTGGTGATCTCCGCGCCGGTGGGCTTGTCCGTGACCTTGGTCAGGCCTGACCAGGCCACGCCCTTGGCGTACTTGGACGCGACGGGGTCCCAGACGTACAGCACGCCACGGTCCAGACCCGTGTCATAGAAGTGCTTGCCCGTCTCGTCCCACGTAAGAGCAGCCATTGTGTCTCCTAGCTGACATAGATGGTGAATACGTCGTGGTGCAGGCCGTCGGCCACGAAGTGCGAAGATCGGCGCGAGAGGGGGAGTTCCCCAACCCGATCCGGAATATCGCTGTCCGGGTTCCGATCGATGACCGTCACCTGGTACCCCGTGGCCTTGAGGTACTTTATGTTGTCGGCGTGCCTGGCGTACTCGTCCGAGCGTCCGTACACTATGCACGGGTACACCATTTTGACTGTCGCCGGAGGTTGGTAGTAGACGTGGTCGGAACCCAGCGCTTTCGTCAACATCTTGTGCAGATCAAGGCGTCGGCCCATTGTAGACCTTCCCCAGCTCGAGCACGAGACGAGGACGCGCCACCTCGATGGATCCCACCGTCCAGCGCGTCCTCATCCACGTCACGTACCTGATGCCTGCGAGGTTCTCGTCCAGAAACGCGTCTGCTACAATGGAGATCTGGTTGTTGACCCTGAAGTCCTCCAGGACCTTCGAGCCGCCCTCCATGTTGCGATAGATCCGGGTGATGTTCCCGAAGTAGTGCCGCTCGACGATCTGGTCCTCCCAGACGCCCGGCGACACCTCCTTCGGGACACCGACCCCGATCGCTCCGTAGAACCTCGCCATGGACTACTTCAGCGCCTCGCGCAGCACCAGAGCAGACTTGTACTTGACCAGCGCGCCGCTGACGCGGGTCTCGTACAAGTACTTCTCCTGGTTGAAGTCAATGTCGAAGTTGGTGAAGAAGTTGACCTCTCCGCCCTTGTCGGCACCGATGGTGTAGTCATTGAGGTTGACGATGGCCCCGTGGTAGATGTAGTTCTCGTCCTTGGCGCCGTCAAGAACATCGCACTCGACGATGCCCTTGACGTTCAGAGCGCTCGCGACCTTGTCCACGGTCTCGTAGATGTAGCGGCCGTTCTTGTCCTTGAGCTCGAGCATCTTGCAGACGAAGGCATTCGTCGTGAAGAGAGTCGGCGAACCGCTGCCCTTGTAGTTCTTCCGAGCAGAGCGGACCGTGTCCACAATCGCGTCGGCGGTAACGTCCTTAGGCAGGGTGACCTTGTGCGCGAACAGGTCGTCGTCGTGGATGATCGGGCGGATGTTCTCCGTCTTGATCTTCTCGGGAGCCGACGCGGCGCGACCGTCACCGATAAGGATGGCGCGAGCGAGCTCCTCGTCCAGGGAGGTTCGCAGGTTCTGCTTGATCCAGTTGACCACGTCGAAGTCCGTAATGTCCAGGATGTCATCCCGGTCCATCTTGGTACGGACATAGATAGTGGTCGGAAGGGTCTTGCGATTGGCGATCTCGTAGACCACGTCAGTCTTCATGCTCGCCTTGACGTACCCCTTGGCCCGGAGCGCATCCGGAGTCAGCTCGCTCCACTGGGTCTTAACCCTCGAGAAGGGCGAGTGCCTACAGCCACTCAGGATGATCTGGACCGAGGTCTGCTCTCGGCCGATCCGCTGCGGCTCCTTGTCGATGTTGGTGGCGTCCGGGAACAGGATCGAAGGATCCTTGATTCCGTAGGCCTGAGCGTGCGCGAGAGCCGCCGAACGCAGGGTCATGCCCGGCATCTTGGCGTCCTCGACGATCGCCTCCATCTCGGCGTGCGACAGAGTCGGGCCCTCGTCGTAGCCGCCCTCAAACACGTTACTGTGCACCAGGTGATCACTCCCGTCCATGTGCTCGGCGTCGTCGTACTCGTCGTCGTACTCGTCGTCGTACTCGTCGGCCTCAGCCTCGGCGTCCTCGAGGACCTCTCCGATAACGGCGTACATCGCCTCACGCTGCGCGTCGGTCATCGAGTCGATGGCCTCGCCGACGGTCATCTCGTCTTCGTCCATGTCTTCCTCATCGTCGAGATCCTCCTCCGAGTGCTTCAGAGTCAGACCGCTGTAAATGACTGCCTCGGTCTCGTCCTCGGTGTAGGACCCATCCGAGTGCTGAAGCGCCACGTTCTCGATAAGCGCTCCGGGGTTCGCCCCTGACAGAACCAGGGACACCTCGACAATATTGCCGTGGGTGACCGACGGGCCCTTCTGGGACAGCCTGTTGGCGTAGATGGACATCGAGTTGACATCCCCGTGCCGGACAAGCTCTTTGGCGCGTGTCGCCGCCTCGCTCTTGTTGAACGTGCAGTACGCGTACACACCATTTTGACGGTTCTCGAGCAGTGCGTGCCCGAGAACGTTGTCCGGAGCAGAGTGGCCGTGCTGCCAGACCAACGGCACCTGCGCGCCGTCGTTGTCGATGAACGCGTTCGCCCGAATCACACGCCCGTCGGAGCATGTAATGTCGTTCTTAGTCGCCCATCCGCTGAAATCGAATCGACTCATTCCTCTCCTTCATCGTAGTAGGAATCGTCTTCGTCGGAGTACTCGTCTTCCTCACCCTCGTTCTGATCCCCAACCGGATTGATGTTGGCGTTCTGAAGTTTGTCCGCCTGCTCGTCGTACGAGGGCGGCAGAGAGAGGAATGAGCGTGCTTCGTTGGAGGTGATGACCTCCGCCTGCAGAAGCGTGTTCAGAGACTCGACCAGCTTCGACGGAGCGGTCGATCGGAACGGATCACGAAGATACTGAACGCGATGCCCCCGAGTGCGTGCTGTCTTAGTCAGGAACTTCGTGGTCATGGCGTTCGTGATTGCGCCCAGAATCGGCTCGACCGTTCGGCTCCAGTACTGCGTCTGAACCTCTTCGGTTGCCGTGCCGTTAACGACGGCCTCAGTAATGCCCAGTCGAGCATACACCTGAGTGGTGAGGTACTTCACCTGCTCGAGAAGGTTGTTCTCCGCCGCTCGGTTGAGCTGCGTGATCTTCTCCGTGCCGTCGGTGTAGGCGATACCGTACTTGCTGCCCTCGAGCTGATTCTCGATGTCCTTGCGGCGGTTCTCCGCGCGCTTCTGCATCGCCTCAGTCTTGATGGTGTACGGCAGCTGGATGATGATGTCGAGTTTCCCCGAGAAGGACTGCTCGTCCGCCTTGTCGAGCATCGACAGCTTGCGGGCCAGACGGGACAGCGTCGAGTTGTTCTTATTGGTCACCTCTTGCAGAGGGTTCTCAACAATGGCGACCTGCGCCTTCGGGAGAATGATCTCCTCGCGCCGGCCGACCTTCTCGTTGTAGAGCTTGACCTTGACGTGCTTGGGGAACCACTCCGTGACTGATCCGACGCGCATCGATCGAATATCGTACGTGTCGGACTTGGCCGGATTGAGCGTGGTGTCCACCGGGACGATAGCCGCCGCATCATCCTCCAGCAGGGACAGGACCAGGTCCTGGATAAATGTGCGCCCCACTTGATCGACATTGGACGCATAGGTGAGGCACTCGTTCAGGCCGGAGTCGATCTCGCTCTCGTACCGCCCGTTCTTTCCGACACGAACGTGCCGAATGGGTGTGGCCGCGACATCAATAGCGATCATGTTGTAAATCGTCGATATGATGGAGCGGTCGGTCGCGAGCGAGAGAAACGGCCGGTCCTGCCTGGCGGTGTATCCGGCCCCCACCGACCAGTTGCGAGCGTGCTCGTTCCCCGAGAACGCGTTGTACGCGTGGCGAAGTCGATCGAGTAGACTAGTCAATCGAACATCTCCTTGTTCAGCTTGTAGGCCACCCACGCGTCCATAAGCGCTGCGACCGAGTCGATCTTGTTCTCGTGTCGAGCCTTGAGCAGCTTGCGGTTGCCGTTGGTGTCCTCGAGCGTGATGGCGTTTCCCATGGTGAACTGCATCATCGACTGATCGAAGAGCAGCCGACGATCCTGCGCCATGGCCTTGATCTCGCCCAGCGGGACCGACTCAGTCTTCGCGCCCTGAATAACCTTCTCGACACCGAAGGGTCCGTTCTCGTTCGTCCACCGCTCCACGAACTCGCGGGCGTTGTACGGGTCGAACCCTATGCAGCGCACATCGTAGGCGTGCTCCTGGATGTACTCCTCGAGGTCGTCGAAAACGGCCATAAGATCGAGCACACTTCCATCAAGCACCCGAAGAGAGGTCTCCCCCAGAAACTCCTCGTACTTCTGCCGAGTCGCGCCAGGCAGACGAAGCATGGTGCGCTCCGAGATATAGCACCGCGTCTTGACGCCGTACTGTTGATCGCCCAGGGGGAACAGGAACGTGAACGCGCAGAAGTCGTCGCCCTGTGAGAGGTCCAGACCCATGGCGCAACCCATCTCCCAGAAATCGCGCTTGCGGTGCGGGAGCGTCTCCTCATAGGTGAAGTAGTACGTGTACCCCTCCATGGGGATGCCGAACCGCTTGGCAAGGATGTCGTTACGAGCGTGTGGCACGTTCTCCGCACGCTCCACATCCCGCTGGTACGTCTCGTAGGAGACGGTGTAACCGAGATTCGGCTGAGCCTTCCGCCAGGTCGACGGGTCCCCCACTTCCTTGACATCGTCAAGGCGGTAGTAAAAGATACTCGTATGCGGGTCCTGGTACTCGCCCCGAAGAATCTTGAGCAGCTCCAGCTTGATGTTATCCCCGGCGCCGTTTCGAACCAGACCCTCTGACGACACCGCCAGGATCAGGTAGTCGTCGACCTTGGACGCCCCCTGCTCGATCGCCCCGATGACATCCTCGCGGATATCGCCCGACAGCCACTCGTCGACGGTATTGATCTTGGTCCGTAGCGACTGGAGCTTGTTGATCGTCATCGGACGGATCTCGAGCACGGAGTTCGTCAGGAAGTTCTCGATCCCCTTCTTGGTCGGCGACAGTTGCGGGCGATTGGTCTTCGCCGTCGGCGACGTGTTCTGGAGAGAGCCCTGGGTGAGGAACGAGAACAACGGACCCGGATGGCGCGAGATGGCAGTCGCGAACGGGGACATGACCTCCTCCGCGAGCTTCATCGTAGGTGCGGTCGTGATCTGGTGCGTCGTGCTCGTATCGATTGTGAGGAAGTAGGCCTGGAAGAGCGTCATGTAGAGACTCTTCGCCGCACCACGTCCTACGATCAGGTACTGCTTGTTCACCAGACGTCGCCGAACACGCTTACGCTCGAAGTGTCCGGACTCGCCCCGTTCGCCCGGAACGTAAACCGAACGGTCCTCGAAGTACCACCATCCGAGGACCTGCTCCGCCCAGAGCTTGAAGGTATCGAGGAGGTGAAGCTGCTCGCCGTCGGTGAGCGTCATCTCCCTCTCGCAGAAGCGGATGAACCCGTCGATCGCCTGGTCGTCGTAGTAGTACCTACGATCATCCACCAGGCGATCGATACGGTTCATCTCCATCTCTATCTCGTGACAGACCGGAATCTCGCCCGAAAGCACCCGACGTCGAAAAGCCTCGTAATACCGGGGGGTTGCGGTATTTGAAAGCATTTTGACGATCAGCCGCGCTTACGACGCATCGTCGTGCCGGGTCGACCCTGCTTGAATCCGCTGTTCTCGCGGCGCTGCTTCCTCTTGAGCGCCTCAAAGGCCGCCTGGCCCCTAGCAGTCGGGTTGTGAAGAACGAGCTCCTTGCCCGGAGTCGACTGCTTAGAGCGACTCATTGCCGAGCGCGCCTTGGAGCCAAGACCGCCGAGGCCGCCCTGAGCGCGAGAGGCCGCAGAACGCGCCTTGGAGCCAAGACCGCCGAGCCTCTCGCGAACCTGCTCGCCGCGAGACTTCCGCCTAGGGCCGATTCCGCCGCCAATACCGGGATCGTAGCGGACAAGTTCCTTGCCAGGAGCTCGCTTCAGTGCACCCGCCGCTCGACTGCCGAGTGACTTGGCGCCCTCGAGGGCGGAAGGCCCATAGGCGCGAAGCGCACCAGCACCCGCGTCGAGTCCGCGATCAATGAGTTGATTCGCAGCTCGCTTCGCAGCCCGCTCAGCCGCCTGCTTGCCCACGCCCACCGCCCAGGAACGGAACTTCTCTCCGCCGGTGCGGTTCATCTTGTGATACTCGCTCTCTATACGGCGTCGGTTGAGATACCGCTGAAGCTCGGTATCGCTCATGTTCGACATGTCGCGCTCTCGCTTCTGGCGAGCGCTCATACGGCCCTGCCGACCGTTGCTATGGGGTCGCTGCTTACGGCGCCCCCACTTCATACCCTTGACGCCGAAGTGGGCGAGTGCATTGGGCTCTCGAATCTCTGAGAGCGGTAGGTCGAAGATGCTCATGTGTTCACCTCAATCTGGAACGCGATACGCCAGCCGCACTCCTCAATCTGTTTCTCGATCGCTCCGGTAAGGAACGAGTTGTTCGGCGGATCGAAGATCAGTCGCGAGCGGAGACTGATGTAGGTCTTGACAGCATCGATGGCGCAGGAGACAGGATCGAAGTACTCCTCCCACGTCTCCTCGCCCGTAGAAACTTGAAAGGGCGGCAGTCCGAGCTGCTCAGCGATCATCAGGGCCGAGTTAATGGCGATGATGATCTCCGTGTCGAAGGCCGTGTAGTCAGGAGTAACGCCGAGCGTCTGCTTGACATCGCTAAGAATGGTCATGCCGCCTCCACAGCAGGTGATCATCGGGTTTTCGCTCGGTCAAACGTGGTCGTCGAGAACCGCGACCGTAGTGGATCGCATTATGCGTATCGTGGGACACTGTGATGAGTCCAGACAGGTCGAACACCGCCGGGTCGCCTTGTTCCAGCGCCTCCGGGTCGATCGGGTTCATGTGATGCACCAGAATCCGATCGGCGACCTCAAGACCGGGTACCGCAAGATCACAAGCGGCGTCACGCGCTATGACTTGAGCACGAACGCGCTTCCAGGCCGAGGACGCGTAGAAGCGCTGATTCAGCCAGCGCAACGACCCGAAGGTCTCGCCGCCGACTGCGCCTCCGCGCATCAGGTATGCGAGGCGTTCCTCGTAGCCATCGTGCTCCAAAAGCTCATCGTACGTTAACATCATCCGAGCCTGCGATCGCGTAGGACTTGAAGGCCTCAAGAACCTCTGTGTAAGCCTCCGCGCCCTTGATAGAGGCGTCGAGCGCCTCCTTCTTGGAGCGAAGCATGTCATTCTCGGCCCGAAGTCGCTCCTGCTCAAGCCGCTCTCGAGAGGTGGCGAGCTTAAGATAGTGCGTGATGATGCTCGGAGGCGCAGTACCGGCCTCGAGCATCTCCTCTGCCCGACGAACGGCGAGGGTTATGAGTCGGTTCTCCTGCTGTTCGGGCGACCTTATCGGCCTTTTTCCCACTTTGCGTTCCTTCCGCTCAGTTCGCGTCCGGTTCAGGTCAGATTCCAGGCCCTTCCC
>ERZ773063.2343-NODE-2343-length-10327-cov-8.686624_pt1 | contig 10327 bp, 13 predicted proteins | sample MGYA00580625_ERZ773063 | MGnify/ENA primary metagenome ERZ773063 (study PRJEB29015, sample SAMEA2738022) | human oral metagenome | biome: human oral; feature: human-associated habitat; material: dental | place: China | collected 2042 ...
CCGACTGCCTCAACGTCGGCTCCCCGGAGGACCCCGACGCCATGTGGCAGCTCGTCGAGGTCATCACCGGCCTGGCCGACGCCTGCAGGACCATGGGCGTTCCCGTCACCGGCGGCAACGTGTCCCTGTACAACTCCCACGGGGCGGTCAAGGGGCGGCCCGACTCCTCCATCAACCCGACGCCCGTGGTCGGGGTCCTCGGCGTCATGGACGACGTGCGCCGCGCCAACCCGTCGGGCTGGTTCGAGGAGGGGCTGGCGATCGTCGCCCTGGGGGCCACGCGCGACGAGCTGGACGGCTCGGCCTGGGCGCGCGTCGTCCACGACCACTTGGGCGGCCTGCCCCCGCGCGTGGACCTTCACGCCGAGATGGCGCTGGGCCGGGTGCTGCTCGCCCTGAGCGAGGCCGACGGGCCCGGCGGCGAGCGGCTCGTGCGCGCCGCCCACGACTGCTCCGCCGGCGGGCTCATCCAGACCCTCGTGGACGCCGTCCTGCGACACGGGGTGGGCGCCAGCATCGACCTGGTCCAGCTCCAGGGGCGCGACGGCATCGACGACTTCACGGCCCTGCTGTCCGAGTCCGGGGCGCGGGCCGTCGTGGCCGTGCCCGAGTGGGCGGTGGCCGCCGTGGCGGCCGCGGCCGAGGCCGAGGACGTCGCCTGGGTGCGCCTGGGCACCACCGGCGGCGACATGCTGGTCGTCTCCGGCGGGGACGTGCTCTCCGACGACGGGGCCGGCCGGCCGCTCGTCCTGGACCTGGCCGAGCTGCGCGAGCAGGTGGAGGCGACCCTGCCCGGGCTGTTCGGGTGAGCGGCGCCGGGGCCGTCGGGGCGGGGCCGCCGACCTGTGATCGTGACCGTGCGGGGCGGCGCAGGAGCGAATACCCCTTGTGCCGGCTATCACCTCGCGATAACGTGGTCGTCATCAATTGAAGGAGGAGATTTATCCAGGAAATATCAAGGTGATGCTCAGGCTCATGGTCCAGGCCGTGGCCGATCGGAACGTTTCAGGTCTTATCGCGTGCACCTGGTGACGGAGGGAGCGCCTGATGAAGATCCGAGGAACAGGCCCGATCCCGGTAGTCGTCGCTACCATCTTCTCGTTGTCCGCAATCGTCGCGCTGGCCGCTGCGGGAGGAACCATCGCGCAGGAGAACCTCACCGTGCAGGCGAGTACCGCGGCAATCACTTTTCCGCGGCAGCCTTCGTCGGGAATCGTGCTGGACGGCAAGAACCCGGTTGGCCCCACAGCCGCGATCGGCCTGCCCCACGCGGGTGCGGCGGGCGGGGCGCAGCCCTCCAACCTTGGCGGTCTCACCTACAGCAGCAGCACCTACTTACTGGGCCTCCCGGCAAAGGTTGATTCGGATTTATCGATAGCGGGTGCAGCCAATGGCTGGATTTAATGGCTGGATTGTGGACGCTATGCTTCGCGTGATGGCTGTCGTCGCCCTGGTGGCACTCAATGTGAGCGTCATCTGCTTCTACAGACTGTGGTACATCGCGAATACAATCACGGGGAATCGCGCTGAGGAGCACGGCTTCGATCCGCAGCAGCTGCTGCCCCACTTTGTTCTGTTCTGGCTTGCTGCGCAGGCCACGCTGCTCAGCCTCCTGGCCCTCGATGTGCTGGTCATTGTCGCCTGGCGTCGGGCGCGGCGGCGTCACCCTGCACCGACTGCACCGGCTGCACCGACTGCACCGGCTCTGCGCTGTCGGTAGCGGGGCCGGCCGTAGCAGCCGCCGTTGTCCGGCGGCTGCAGGACTCCGGAGCGGTGCGCCTTGTCCCGTATCAATATTTTCGTTCACTCGGCAATGGAAGGAGCTCCGATGAGGATCCGAGAATCAGGCCCGATATCGCTAGTTGTCAATGCCGCTACCTCGCTGTCCGAGAGGTGCGGCGCACCTCTGTTCCGCGAGTTCATCCAGGGCGGGTGCAGCTAATGGGAGAACATCAGGATGTCGCACTGCGCAGGGTGATCGTTGCCGTTCTGGTGGTGCTCAACATGAGCGTCATCTGCTTCTACGGGCTGTGGCAGGTGGCGGACACGATTGCCGTCAACCGCGCTGAGGAGCACGGCTTCGATCCGCAGCAGCTGCTGCCCCACGGTACGTTGTTCTGGTTCGCCGCACACGCCTCGCTGCTCAGCCTCCTGGCCCTCGATGCGCTGGTCATTGTCGCCTGGCGTCGGGCGCGGCGGCGTCGCCGGAATCCGCGACCCGGAGCCGTCGGCGCTCCGCTCGAGAGGAGAGGGCCGATCGCCGGACCCGAGGGCGCAGCGCTCTGAGCGGACGGACTGCTTGACGACCCGCTGTCAGACGGCGGGGCGGGCCGGTGGTGCTTACTACGCTCCTTTGTTCCTTACTGTACGAGGAGAAGGAGCGTAGTAAGGAACAAAGGAGCGTAGTAAGCGCTGTTGTCAGCTTCTACGGGCTGCGCGCCGCCGTCGACCGGTGCCGCAAGGCCGCCGCCGGCCGACGACCGTCCGGGATGCCCGCTAAACGGCGGAATGGCGCCCACCTCCGCGTCCGGCGACGAGGCGGCCGAGCGCCCGATCGCATGAGAGGTTGACGCGGCCCTTCCGGAGGTACATCCTTGCGTCGTTACACGTACCTACTCCGGAGGTGGCCTGAATGACAGCGGAGGCAACAGCAACGTTCACCGCACGTGAGTTCAACCGGGACGTGAGCGCCGCCAAGCGCGCGGCGGCCGACGGCCCGGTCATCGTCACCGACCGCGGGCGTCCCGCGTACGTGCTGCTCGAGATCGACGACTACCGGCGGCTCACCGGGCAGCCGGACGAGGAGCCGAGCGGCGAGGAGCTCGTCAAGCAGCTCAGCATGAGCGAGGAAGACTACGTCAGTTATGTCAACGCCGACTTCAGGCCCGGCTTCTTCGGCGCCAAGATTCCGGAGCTCTGATGTTCCTCCTCGACACCAATGTCATCAGCGAGCTGCGCAAGCCCGAGGGGCGGGTCGCGCCCGAGGTCGTGCAGTGGGTCTCGACACAGAGCTCGACCAGTCTCTACGTCAGCATGGTCACCCTCTACGAGCTGGAGGTCGGCGTGCGCAGGCTCGCGCGTCGTGACGACGCGGGCGGCAGGCGGCTCCGCCGCTGGATCGACGACCAGTTCCTGCAGGCCTTCGCCGACCGGCTCCTGCTGCTCGACGCCGACGTCGCGCGTCAGGCGGCCGCCCTCCAGGTTCCCTACCCCCGTCCCGAGCGCGACATGTACATCGCCGCGACCGCCCTCGTCCACGGCATGACTCTCGTGACCCGCAACGTGAACGACTTCGCTTCCACCGGCGTCGCCCTGCTCGACCCCTGGCACGCCTGAGGCGGCGCCGGGAGCATGCCGGGCAGGGCGGTGGTCCCGATCTCACCGGCCTTCTCGGAGCGTCTGTGCCTACTATGCAGTCATGTCCCCGTTGTCCTCACGGCCGCCTCGGCGGCCCGCCCGCCCGTCGTCGGCCTCAACCGGCCGCGACCGCGCGGGCTCCGAGACTCGCGTCGCCTCCGCCCGCGCAACGGGCGGGGACGCGCGGCGCCGTCGTGCCGGCCGCCTCGTGCTGACCCGGCCGTGGAAGCTCGTCCGCGCCCTCCTGATCCTCATCGCCGTCGTCGCGCTTGTCGGTGTGGGCGTGCGCGTGTGGACCGGCCACGGCATCGGCGCCACCGCGGTGCCCACTGCCTCGGACGCGACGCAGGAGCCCGCGGAGGCCGCGGAGGCTCCCGCCGCTGAGGCCGCCCCCAGCGCCGGCGTCGAGCCGACGGCGAGCCCCTCGCTGCGCGTGGACGACAAGGGCTTCACCCACAGCGACGTCGTCGGCGACGGCACCTGGACCGTCGCCGACCCCGTGCCCCCGTCCCAGCCGGGCGCCGACACGGTCTACCACTACGCGCTGCGGGTCGAGGGCGGCACCGGCGTCGACCCGGCGGCGGCCGCCACCACGGTCCAGAGCGTCCTCAACGACGACCGAGGCTGGCGCACCCTTGAGGACGTCTCCTTCGAGCAGATCAGCGACCCGGAGGCGGCGGACTTCATCCTGTCCATCGCCACGCCGCCGACGGTGGACTCGATATGCGCCCCGCTGGAGACGATCAGCATGTGGAACTGCCGCAACGGCGACAACGTCGTCCTCAACTCCGACCGCTGGACCTACGGCACGCCCACCTTCTCCGACGTCGACTCCTACCACATCTATGTGATCAACCATGAGGTCGGGCACTTCCTCGGGCACGAGCACGAGTTCTGCGCCGGCCCCGGCCTCAAGTCGCCCACCATGGCGCAGCAGAGCCGCACCCGCGAGGGCGGCTGCACGCAGAACGGCTGGCCCACCGAGGACAACCAGTCGCCCTGAGCCGCCGAGATCGGTCGAGTTCCGCGTCGAGATCGGTCCGCTGCGCAGCCGGTTGCCGACGCCGGGTGGAGTCGCGCTCTGCGCGCCCGGCGCCGGTCACTCGGCGAACAGCACGTCGAGCTCGCGAGCCGCCGCCATGAGTCGTGTATCTCGCGTCCACACCAGGGAGCCGGCCTCCGCCAGGACCGACGCCAGCAGGTGGGCATCCACGGCCGACAGTCCTTTTCCCCACAGCCGGCGCTTCTCGACCATCCAGCGCACATCGTCGTCGGCAATGCAGGGGAGCCTGTGCAGGCCGCCGAGCGCGTCGAGGAGCTCGCGCCGGTTCGCGATCGACCCGAGCGCAAGCTCGGTGAGCACAAGATCGTGGACGGCCGCCTCGTCCTGCTCGAGGAGGCAGACCAGCGCCGCCTCTCGGGCATGAAGGTGGTCGATCCAGACATTGGTGTCGACGAGGATCACGGCTGCTTGCTCCGGTGACGCGGCGCCGCCCGGGCGCGGGCGTCCGTGCCGCCGAGGGCCGCGAGTCTGCGGGCGCTCTCGACGCGGACGAGCGTGCTCATTGCCTCGCGCACCAGGGCCGAACGCTCCTTGATGCCGGTCAGGGCGGCGGCCTTGTCAACAAGCTCGTCATCCAGTGTGACGGTTGTGCGCATAGTCTCCTCCTGCACCAATGATCGCACAGAATGATGCGTTAGACGATGCCGGGCTGTGAAAGTGAACCGATCTCGACGCGGAACTCGACCGATCTCGGCGAAGGGGGCGGGTGGTCCGCGGGGCGGGGGCTGTAGGACTCAAGGCCTCACGGTGATGCTGTGAATATGCTTAGAGTGCGGAACCGCATCCTTGCGGACCGGCTCCGGGTACGGCTCCCCCTCGCCGGGGACGTGCCGGCATCGGAGATCCCGTAACCTACGGCAATCCCCCTAGCATCTTGAGAAGGTTGATCGTGCCTCCCACACCTGCTGCCGCATCCGTCTCCGTCGGCTCGGACGCCGTCGGCTCGCCCGGCCCCGCGGGCACTCATATGTCGCGCCTCTTCGCCTGGGGAGTGCACGCCTTCACCATGTCGGGGCTGGTCTTCGCGTCCCTGGCGGTGCTCTCCATCATTCACGACGAGATCGGCTGGATGTGGGTGTGGCTCGCCATCGCCCTCGTCGTGGACGGCATCGACGGCACCTTCGCCCGCCGCGCCCGGGTCAAGGAGGTCATCCCGTGGTTCGACGGCAGCGTGGTCGACATCGTCATCGACTACCTGACCTGGACCTTCATCCCGGCGGTGTTCATGTACCTCAGGATCCCGATGGGGCCGAAGCCGGTCGCCAGCGTCCTGCTCATCGTGATCCTGGTCTCCTCGATGTTCTGCTACGCCAACGAGGGGGAGAAGTCGAGCGACAACTACTTCGTCGGCTTCCCCGCGGCCTGGAACATCGTCGCCGTCATGCTGTGGGTGCTCCACACCCCGGACTGGCTCAACGTGGCGGCGACGCTCGTCCTGACCGTCCTCACCCTCGTGCCGACCCACTACGTCCACCCGGTGCGCGTCAGGCGCTTCCGCGCGTTCAACATTGCCGCGGTGGGCGTATGGATCGCCACCACCGCCTGGCTCCTCGTCGTGCACCCCGTGCACCCGCTCTTGCCGGCGCATCAGGGGCGTCCGCTGGCGGCGGTGGTCCTGTCCGTGCTGAGCGGAGCCTGGCTCCTCGGCGTCGGAGTCCTGCGGTCCGTCCAGGGCGAGGATCCTCAGCCGTCGCAGGGCTGAGGCCTCGGCCTCCGCAGGTCTGGGCCAGGCCCCGAACGATCAGCTGCTCGCGCCACCAGCGCAGGGCCTCGAGCCCGGCGCTGCCCACGATCATCGCCACGACGACCGCGATCACCTCCGGCGGGTAGTTGCGCCCCTTGGTCCAGAAGTACGCGTAGGGGGCCAGGAAGGTGACGAGCGTGGTCAGCAGCCCGAGAAGCCGGTAGCGGATCCTGCGTCCCGCCACCATCTCGACAAGTCCCCACGTGTAGGGAATCGCGGTGAGGACGTCGATCGTCCACAGCACCCATATCCGACCATGGAAGCCCGGGACGAAGGCCACCGGGACGGCCCGCAGGGAGGAGTAGACGAACACCACGAGGTAGGCCAGCGCCACCGGGTTCCACAGCATTCGCAGGGTTCGCGAGCGCGGAACCACCTCGACGCCGCTGCGTTGCAGCGCTCCGATCGCCCGGGACGAGCAGCGCAGGGTGTCCACGCCCGCGAGCACGGTGCGCAGGTAGCGGCGCGAGTCGTCGCCGTCGTCGGTCAGGGCCAGAAGAAGCGCGAGGGGGCTCATGGCAATGACAACGGTCTCGGCTGGGGCGGGCACGGCGCTGGGTGCTGCTGGGGCGGGCACGGCGCTGGGTGCTGCTGGGGCGGGCACGGCGCTGGGTGCCGCGTCGTCGTCGACGCCGGCCGGGGCGGGCGCTGCCGGGGCGTCGTCGTCAATGGGCCCGGGCAGCGAGACGACGTGGACGAGCCCGTCGCCGATCGTGCGGGTGATGAGCGGAACCGCCTCGGCCGCCACCTCGCACAGCCACAGCCGCACCCCCTGCTCGAGGGCGTGCCCGAGAGCCTGGCCGAGTCGCCACCCGGCGCCGTCCGGCAGACGCAGTTGGGGCGCCGTCGTCGTGGAGAGGTCGGCGAGTGCGGGCAGCTCCAGCACCCGCCTGATCCCCAGGTCCCCGCACCGGGCGACCCCCGCGAGCTCGCGGACTCGTCTCGCGTCGATGCGGTGACGGCGGGCGAGCGGTTGGTCGAGCACGGAGCGCGCGGTCAGAGCGCGCGCCGTGACGACGCATGGAGAGAAGAGCACAGGCGGCAGAGTGCCAGATCAGTGGCGCTTTCGGCGAGTCGGAGTCCCCTCAGGGCCGCCGTGCCGCCGTTCTGGCGACCGGGGACGCAGCGGGGCGCGGACTGGCCGGCGGGTGCCCGCCCCCCCCGATGCGGACGAGCCGCGAACGATGACGCATGATGGTGACGTGAACGCCACGGATCCTGACCTGCATGCCGCTGACGCCACCGATGCCGCCGACGTTGTTGACGTCGTCGTCATCGGGGCCGGGCAGGCCGGGCTGGCCACGGCGGGTGAGCTCGCGCGCCGCGGCCTGAGACCGGGGCGCGATCTTCTCGTGCTCGACGCCGAGGAGGGCCCCGGGGGCGCCTGGCGCCACCGCTGGGACTCCCTGACGATCGGCGGGGGGCGCTGGATCGCGGATCTGCCCCGGTTCCCCGCAGGGGACCTGGACGAGGCGGCTCCCAGCAACATCGTCCTGCCCCGTTACTACAGCCGCTACGAGGAGGCGCGAGGGCTTCGGGTCCTGCGCCCGGTGCGCGTGACCTCGGTGCGCTCCACGGAGGTGCCCGCACGGCTGCTGTCCACGGGGGGCGCTCACGCGGCCGGCGGCTCGGCGTCCGGCAGAAGCCCGACGCGCATGAGCCGCAGGCCGGACCCCGTGCGTCGAGACACCCTCCTGAAGGTCGAGGCGCGCACCAGGACGGGGCGACGCACCTGGTTGGCGCGCATGGTCGTCTCCGCGGCCGGCACCTGGAGCCATCCCTACATCCCGCACGTACCGGGCAAGGACGGGTTCGCTGGCGAGCAGCTTCACACCGCCACCTACCGCCGGGCCGAGGAGCTGGCCGGGCAGCGCGTCGTCGTCGTCGGCGGCGGGCTCACCGCGGTGCAGATGATCCTGGAGGTCGCCCCCTACGCCGCCTCGGTGACCTGGGCCACGCGGCGCCCGCCGAACTTCGCAGCCGGTCTTGGCGACCTGTGGGGCGCCGCGGTGGAGCGGGCGGCCGGCACGCTCGCCGCGGGGCCGCGTCCGGCCGGCGTCGTACGATCGGCGGGGGCCTCCGTCCTGACGAGGTACATCGACGGCGTCGATCGGGGACTCCTGGTCTCCAAGGGGATGATCAACCTCATCGGCGAGCACGCGGTGCGTTTCTCCCCGGCGGCCACCGGTGCCCAGCCCGACGGCCTGGACCCCACCGCGACCACGGGCGGGGGGCTGGCGGTGCCCGACTCGTGGGCTCCCTACTCCGAGCCCACCTGGGTTGAGGCCGACACCATCTTCTGGAACACGGGCTTCAGGGCGGCGCTGACGCACCTGTCGCCGTTGCGCCTGCGCGATCGGCCGGGGGAGACCCCGGACGACGACGCCGAGGACGGCCACCGCTACGAGTCGGGCATCCGCATGGAGGGGCGCACCGGCGTGGCCAAGGACCCGCGCGTGCTCCTGGTCGGGTACGGTCCCAGCGCCTCGACCCTCGGCGCGTCCCGGGCCGGCGCGGAGGCGGCGCGCAGGATCTGGCGCCGCCTGCGGTACCGGGGGTGAGGGCCTCGCGTCTGGAGCGCCCGTGTGAGACCGGACTGGATGTGCGTCCGGGTCGGCACGGCGGCACCCGTCCCGTCCGGGTTTCGGGACGCCCCGGGCGACCGGCTGGAACGTGAACGTACTTTTCCCGCGTCAACGTACCTTTCTCCCATCCTTCTGAGCTTTATCCTCAGAAGGATGGGAGAAAGGTACGTTCATGTGACGAAGGTACGTTGACGTTGGGCCGGGAGCGCCCGCTGCGACGCCTCCCCGCCCCGTCGAGGCAGACGCGAGCGGCCACGAACCGATCGCGACGACATCAGAGGCTGTTCTCCACCGCCGAGACGGACGCACGAGTCGGGCCGCACCACCGCGGGGCGGCCCTGCCGGGGCCTGCGGATGCCGGGGTGGTGGTTGTTGCACATTCGCGCGCGCTCCGCGTCTGCGCAAACCCCGGAATCATGCGGAAGAGTGGTTTCAGCGGCGGCCAGGATCCGGCTCCCATGTGCGCAGACCCCCCTCGGCGCACATGGGAGCCCGACAACCACGCACGACGATCGATGGGAAGGCCTGCAATTCTGCCGAAAACATGCCCTCGCTCCGCACGGGCCCCGCTCTCCCATGTGCAACACCGGAGAAGGTCGCCTCGCGTCCACGCTGTTGTACGGACACGCCGCAATCTCGAGCCGGAATACGACCGATCTCGGCGACGTGGGGCGCGCGGGCGACCGCCGGTTGTCGGCACCGGGGGTGAGGGGAGGCCCGAGGGAGCCTGGTTTCGCCGCGGCGGCGCCCCTAGCCTGGCGGCACGTATCGTTTTGAAGGAGCAGCCATGACCTCCACGACCGACGAGACCGCCTTCGCGACCGAGAACATCTTCGGCAAGGGCGAGCCCAACACCGCCTACGCCCAGTACTTCACCGGGGACAGCTTCCTCAACAACCTCGTGACCGACCCCGAGTGCGTCGTCGGCGTCCACAACGTCACCTTCGCCCCGGGCTGCCGCAACAACTGGCACATCCACCACGCCACCAGCGGCGGCGGCCAGGTCCTCATCTGCACGGCCGGCTCCGGCTGGTACCAGGAGGAGGGCAGGGACGCCGTCTCGCTCACGCCGGGCGTCGTCGTGTTCACGCGCGCCGGCGTCAAGCACTGGCACGGCGCCAAGGCCGACTCCTGGTTCGCCCACATCGCGCTCGCGGTCCCGGGCGAGAACACCTCCAACGAGTGGCTTGAGCCGGTCGACGACGCCGACTACGCGGCGCTGTGAGCCGGGGGCCGGCGCAGCGGGGCGGCCTGGCCCGCTGGCGGGCCGGCTATCGGCGGGCAAGGGTCTCGCCGTGGACGACGACGAACCAGCCGTCGTCCGCCTCGGCCCACTCCTGCCAGGCGCGCGCCATCTCCTCCAGATCATCGGGGCCGGCCAGCCCCAGCTCGACCGCCCGCGGGCCGAAGGAGGAGCGGCAGCGCTCCGCCCAGGTCCCGCCCCACCAGGCCCGCAACTCAGGCGTCGCGTAGCACCAGGTCGACGCCGAGGGCTCCGCCTCGCCGAGTCCCGCGGCGCGGAACCAGGACAGCAGGCGGCTGCCGGCGTCGGGCTCGCCCCCGTTGGCCCGGGCCGTC
>ERZ773063.2344-NODE-2344-length-10327-cov-2.706094_pt1 | contig 10327 bp, 9 predicted proteins | sample MGYA00580625_ERZ773063 | MGnify/ENA primary metagenome ERZ773063 (study PRJEB29015, sample SAMEA2738022) | human oral metagenome | biome: human oral; feature: human-associated habitat; material: dental | place: China | collected 2042 ...
CTACGAGCGCGTCGAAGACGGTGCTCTCGTAGAACGAGCTCTTGGCAGCCGCACGGTCGCTCCTGAAGTAGGAGCCCATGTGCTCAACACCCTGGAATGAAAGAGTAGACCAGGTAACAAGAGTGACTTCAAGGTCACCGTTAGTGCGTGCGTCGCTCCAAACACCAGAGTCAATAACGCTTACGTTACAGGTAACGCCAATCTTGGACCAAGCATCCTGAAGGGCAACCATGAGGTTCTGATCCTGGCTTCTGACCTGTGCGTTAAGAGTAAGGTTAGAGACACCTGCCTGCGCAAGAAGCTGCTTTGCCTTGTCTACGTTGTACTCAAACTCTGGAGCAGACTCGTTGTAGCCGGTCTCAGAAGATGGGATAAACGATTTAGCAGGCTTTGCAACACCAGAAAGAATGGTGCTACAAATGGTGTCTCTATCAATTGCCATAGAGAGTGCCTGACGAACACGAACATCTTTGAGGTTCTCGCTCTTAAGGTTCAAGTTTACAAATTGCGTGGATGCAGGGGTGTAGTAGACAATCTCTTTTGAGATAGACTCATCATTTTGGTATTGCTGAATAAGAGACTGAGAAATAAAGACCAGGTCAACATCATTGTTCTTGTAGTTTAGAACGCGGGTATTAGCGTCATCAATGTAGACAAATCTAAGCTCGTCCAGACCAGGCTTGCCCTCATGGTAGTCAGCAAATCCCTCAAGAACAACTTCTGTAGTGCTGTCGTTAGAAACAAGCTTATAAGCGCCAGTACCAATGAAGTTGGTCTCAGTACCCCATGCCTCACCAGCTTCTTTGCAAGCCTTCTCTGGGTAGATAATAGCGTAGAACTGAGCCATGATTGCATTGAAGGTTGAATAAGGCTGAGTCAGTTTGATGTCAAAGTGACGGTCATCTTTGACAACAACGCCAGAAAGTTCCTCTGTTGTGCCAGCAATGATGTCTTTAGCGCCCTCAATGTAAGCATAAGAGTCAATTGAGGTTGCCTTGGTAGCAGGCAAGAACATACGCGTTAGAGTGTATTTAACGTCAGAGGACTTAAGGGTCTCTCCATTGTGGAATTTGATGCCATCCTTAAGCTCATATGAGTAGGTAAGGCCATCTTCAGAGACGGTTGGAAGGCCAGTTACCAGGTTTGGCTCAATTTCTTTTGTATCTGGATTAAGTACCAGCAAAGATTCTGCTACAGCTTCAGATACGCCAACAGAGCCAGAGGTCTTCTGAGTGTCAAAGGTTACCTTTGGGTTATTTACACCAAAGCGCAATACTTTTTTCTGATTGTCTCCGCCAGCTGAACCGCCACAAGCAGAAAGTAGTGAAGCAGAACCAGCGGCAACGGCAGCTGCCAAAGATCCACGTAAGAATGTTTTACGGGAAAGATTAGTAAATACGTGCTCTTTCATAGGGCGCCTTCCGTTTGTATCTTCAAAACATGAAGTTTAAATGTAAGAACTGGCTTCTTAATACCCAAATCAATTGTATGCAATACAGAAAAATGTTTCATTAGTGAAAAAACATTGTGGAGGAAGAGTTGTCAGGGTGGCATGAAAAACGCAAAAGCGATAAAGTCAAAGACTCAGAAAGGACCAACCTTTGTGTAATGTAGGTCAAAAGCAGAGTGTTAAGAGGATTTTGTGGTTATTCCAGATATTGTTAAAGATGCATTTAGTGATGTTCCAAATCTTCCTGCTTCCGAACGTCCTCTTATCTGTGTAACTCCTCGCTGGATGCCTGAAGAGAGCTTTTCTGATTCTGCTTCTGTAGCACAAATTCAGTTTGACGCTATTTCTGCAGCTGGTGGCATTCCAATCATGATGCCTTTAACAGAAGATCCAGAAGTTATTGCTCAGTTTGTTGAGATGTGTGATGGTTTTTGTCTCACTGGCGGTCATGATGTTGACCCTCGCAATTGGGGAGAAGAGCCACGTGACCTTAACCGCTTGTGTCCTATAAGAGATGCGCTTGAGTTTGAGTTGGTAAAGCAGGTGCTTGCTGCAGATAAACCTCTACTTGCAATTTGCCGTGGCCTTCAACTTTTAAATGTTGTGCTTGGCGGTACGCTTGTACAAGATTTATACACCCTTGAGCCATCTAAAAATCATACATTCTGGACCCATTCAGCAAATTTGTACCATCCAGCTCATGCTGTTCATGTTCAAAAAGATTCTTTGCTGTATAACGCTCTTGGTAAGGTTGAAGACATTCAGGCAAACTCGTATCACGATGAGGCCCTGAGAAAGGTTTCTTCTGAGCTCAATGTGGTTGCTTTTGCTTCAGACGGCATAATTGAAGGAGCCGAGGTCAAGGGCAAGACGTTTGCTCTAGGTGTACAGTGGCATCCAGAATATGGATGGCATTATAGCAAGGCTGATTGCGAGCTTTGGAAATCCTTTGTTACAGCTTCGCAAGCTTCACGGTCTTCTCGTTAATAAATTGATACTCTAAACTGCGTTAACTATTTGGTTAGCGCAGTTTTTTGTAAGGGAGTTTTATGAGTGACGTTCTAGATAGATTTATTGCGTATTGCAAGGTTTCTTCTCAGTCCAATCCGCTGACGGCAGATACGGTTCCTTCAACTGAGTCTCAGCACCAGATGGCTGAGGTTGCTGCTGCTGACCTTCGTGAACTTGGTGCAGAGAATGTAGTTGTTGATGAGCACGCCTACGTTGTTGCTCACTGGCCGGCAAGCAAGGGTTTGGAAGACCTTCCAACTCTTGGTTTCTGCTGCCATATTGATACTGCCTGGCAGTCTTGGGGCAATCCCGTTCATCCTCAGGTAGTCACGTATGAGGGCGGCAAGCTAGTAGTTGGTTCTGATCGTGAGGGTAGGGAGGTCTATATCAGCCCTGAGACAAACCCTCAGCTTGAGCACATGGTAGGCTGGCAGCTGGTTACCACTGATGGCACTTCGCTGCTTGGCAGCGATGACAAGGCCGGCATTGCCATGCTGGTAAGCTTGCTTGCTCGCTACAAAGAGCATCCAGAGCTCAAGCACCCACGTATTGCACTTGCATTTGTTCCTGATGAGGAGATTGGTCACGGCGCAGCTCTTCTGGATCTTGACGCTTTTGGTGCTGCTTATGGTTACACCATTGACGGTGGTCCCTTTGGCGAGTTCTGCTACGAGACCTTCAATGCTGCTGAGGTGTTTGTACGTGCTCACGGACTTTCAGTTCATACGGGTACTGCAAAAGGCCAGATGATCAATGCATCCGAGGCAATCATGCGCTTCCACGAGTTGCTTCCACCTGCGGAGCGCCCTGAGTTCACTGAGGGTTATGATGGCTTCTTTTATCTGGAGCGAGTCAACGGTGATTGCGAGTCTGCTCGCGCTGATTACATTATTCGCGACCATGACCAGGCAAAGGTTGAGCGTCGTAAGCAGTTGATGGTTGACGCTGCAGCGTATGTAAACAAGCAGATTGGCTCTGAGGTACTTTCCGTTAAGATTCACGATCAGTATCACAACTTGGCTGATATCGTTTTAAAGCCTGAGTATGCGCACTTGATTGAGAATGCACGCACTGCATACGAGAAGGTCGGCGTAGAGATGACCTGCATTCCAATGCGTGGCGGCACCGACGGATCCCAGCTTTCCTTTAGAGGATTCCCTTGCGCTAATCTCTCTGCCTGCTACTATAACGCTCACGGCGTTAGAGAGTTTGTTCCTGTGCCTGAGCTTGAGGGCATGGTTGACATGCTTGAGCATCTTGTAGAGCTCTATACCCATCCACAAAATTAGGAGATCTTAATGACTCATTTTGAGACTGATACGCAGTATTTGATCGATACTACAAAGAAACTTGTTGAGTGCGATAGCCCTGTTGGCTACTACGAGCGCATCCACGAGCTGCTTCGTGAACTTGTTGCTGAAGCAGGCTATGAGCTTCAGACAACAAAGCTACGGCATACGTTTTGGTAGAGGGCAAGGATACCAGCAAAACTGTTGGCGTTAATGCTCACCTTGACACCATTGGTCTGATTGTTCGCGGCTTTAACTCAGATGGCACACTGCGTGTTCGCCAGCTTGGCGGCATCAACTACCACAGCATTGAGGGTGAGACCTGCCATGTTGTCTGCAGAGATGGCTCCGTTGTTGACGGTCAGGTAATCTGCAATCACCACTCCGTTCACGTCTTTGAAGACGCCAGAACTATGGAGCGCAACGAGGACAACATGTCCATCTCGCTTATTGCTGATGTTTCTTCCGCTGAAGAAGCCCGTGCGCTGGGCGTTTCTGAGGGTGCAGTTGTTGCCATTGACCCACACTTTGAGATGTATGACAACGGTTATATGGTTTCTCGCTTTATTGATGATAAGGCTTGTGTTGCCGCACAGCTTCACACGCTTCGCTGGCTTGCACAATCTGGCGAGAAACCTCTCTATAACACCTTGTTTGCATTCCCAATGTACGAGGAGATTGGTCACGGCGGCGCATTCTTGCCTGTTGAGGTAGACGAGTACGTGTCGCTGGACATTACCCTCATTGGTCCCGACTACAATTCAAACGAGCACCACGTAGGTATCATTGTTTCTGATATTCGCTCGCCTTACGACTGGGAAGTTTCCAACAAACTTATTGCGTGTGCGCAGGAGGTTGTTGAGCCAGAAAAGTGGAATCAGCAGGTTGCCTTTCACTTCTCAACTGATGCTAACGCTGCATATTTCTCCGGCAACGATCTTAAGAGCGGCGCATTTGGTCCAGCATGTCTCAACACTCACGGTCGTGAGCGTTGCCACATCGATGCAATCATCGGCACCGAGAATCTGTGCCGAGCTTACGTCCTTGGATATGGCGAGAAGAACTAGGTTTTCTCGCCGTGGAAGTGTTTTGCCTTCATGGACGTATCAAATAGTTTGCAAGATATGCTGTATATCGTGTGAATTTGACTGTAGACGTGATAAGGTAGCTTCAGTTAACTTTTCGAGTCAGGAGTGATTCATGGATAGACGTTCGTTCCTTAAGCTTGCAAGTCTTGTTCCAGCTACAGCACTGTTTGGCTGCAAGGGAACAGACCAAGAAAAGTCTCAGGATGCTACTAAAGATGAGACTAAGAAATCTGATCCTGTTGCGGTAAAAGTTGCAACGCTCAAAGGACCTACCGCCATGGGCTTAGTTAAGTTTATGAGCGAGGTTGAGGCGCAAAACATCACCGATAACAACTATTCATTTGAGATCTTGGATGCTCCCGATCAGGTAGTTGCTAAGGTTGCCCAGGGCGATGTTGACGTCGCATCTATTCCCGCAAACCTTGCAGCTACGCTCTTTAACAAGACCAAAGGCGCCTATAAGGTAGCTTGTCTCAACGTACTCAATGTTCTCTACATTGTTGAGACAGGTAGTGCTCTCTCTAAGCTTTCCGATCTCAAGGGAAAGACGCTCTACGCTTCTGGTAAAGGCGCCGTCCCAGAGTATACACTGTCCTATCTGCTGAGCAAAAATGGCATGACACTTGATGAGGATGTCCAGGTAGAGTGGAAGAGCGAGCATACTGAGTGTGTTGCTGCGCTGGCGCAAGACCCAGAGGGAATTGCGCTGCTCCCACAGCCTTTTGTTACAGTGGCACAAACCAAGAACAGCCAGATTCGCGTTGCTCTTGACCTTGGCGCCGAGTGGGAGGCAGTCAATCCTCAGAGCAAGCTGATTGCCGGCGTAACTATTATTTCTTCAAAGCTCATCTCAGATTCTCCGGATGCGGTAACGGCCCTGCTTTCTCACTACAAAGACTCTGTTGCATTTGCGGTTGATCATCCAGATGATGCTGCTACGCTTGTCGGTAAATACGGTATTGTTCCAGAGCCTATTGCCAAGGTTGCGCTGCCTAAGTGTAATATTACGTATATTGATGGCGCAGATATGAAGAGTGCGCTTTCAAGTTACTTAGGCATTCTGGCTGAGGCTAATTCTCAGGCAGTAGGCGGACAGGTTCCTGGAGACGATTTCTACTTTGGCGCATAACCCGCACATAAAAGATAGTATTTCTGCCCGAGGCAATGCCACAACTGGTGCTGTCTCGGCAGATTTTTCTGTCGAGAAAAACGATCAGGCCCAAAGTGTGGGTAGCGCTCAAGGCAAACCGACTGTGCGCAAAGTTGCTTCTAGCTGGGGAGCACGTTTAGGCGCACTGGTATTTTGGCTTGTCGTGTGGCAGATAGCTGCGGTTGTCATCAATCAGGATATTGTTTTAACTTCACCTATTCAGACCATTCAGACGCTTTTCTCGCTAGCTCAACTACGAGAGTTTTGGGTTTCTATTGGTCTTTCTCTTTTACGTATTTTTGCTGGTGGAGCACTTGCTTTTACAGTTGGCTCCTTGCTGGCGTTTTTGAGTTTTAAGTACAAGCTGATAAAGATTCTGTTTGAGCCGCTTATTTCTACAATCAAATCAATTCCCGTGGCATCCTTTGTCATCTTGCTACTTATCTGGGTTCGCACGCCCTACCTCTCAATTTCAATTTCGTTTTTGATGGCACTTCCCATCATCTACATTGCGGTACTTGAGGGGCTCCTCAGCACTGACCAGCAGCTTATTGAGATGGCCGACGTATACCAAATTCACGGTTGGCAACGCATTAAAGCAATTTATTTGTCGCAGCTTATGCCTTCGCTTAAGACAGCTACCTCACTTGCCATGGGATTTTGCTGGAAGTCAGGAATTGCTGCCGAGGTCATTGGCCTTCCCGCATTCTCCATTGGCGAGCACCTCTATAACGCTAAAGTGTATTTGGATACGCCAGCCCTTTTTGCGTGGACGCTTGTGGTTATTGTGATGAGCGCACTTGGCGAGAAGATCGTGATGCGGTTAGTTTCATGGGCTGCTGCAAGGTTAGAAAAGAGCTGCTCATGAGTTTGAATACGACAAATTACACGCACACATCTGGGTTCTTGCTTGAGGTAAAAAACATCACTAAATTGTTTGGCAATATGATTGTGCTTGATGACTTTTCCTACAAGTTTGAGAGGGGAGTATACATACTCTCTGAGCCCTCTGGAGCAGGTAAGACAACACTTCTTCGTATTCTCTGTGGCCTTGAAGTGGCCGACTCAGGCACAGTGCTTAAATCGCCTGACGCTAAAACGGTCATGATGTTTCAGGAAGATAGGCTGCTGGAAAACTTGAGCGTTATGGCAAATATTATGCTTGTCCTACAGTTGCATTCACAGGAACAAAAACAAAGCGCACGGGAGCGTATTAAAGAGGCGCTTTGTGGAGTTGGGATGGAAGGAACAGAAAACAAGCCTATCTCTGAGCTTTCTGGTGGTCAAAAGAGACGCGTTGCACTTTTGCGTACACTCTTTGCAGATGCAGAGATCTTGCTCTTTGATGAACCGCTCAAGGGATTAGATGAAGCGCTTAAGCAGCAGATTATTGCCTTTGTCAAACCGTTCATTGAATCAAAAGTTGTAATTTGGGTAACTCATACTCCTGAAGAAGTAAAACTGCTAGGCTCTTATATAGCACTGCAGTTATAGGAGTGAGCTACATGTACAAGGTAATTCTCGCCGGCGGAATGGCGTCTGGCAAATCAACTGTTTCTAAAATGTTTGAAGCAGCAGGTGGCCTGCGCTTTGATCTTGATGAGGTTTCTCGTAGGCTTCTGAGACCTGGATGCGAGTGTACGTATCGTGTGGCAGAGGCTTTTGGAAACGATTTGTTGGACCCTGTCACTCATGAGATAAATAGACGAGAGCTTGGTCGCAGAGCTTTTGCTACTAGTGAATCTGTGGAGCTCTTAGAAGATCTTGAGATGCCTTTTATCAGGGAATATATGCGTCAATTCCTTACAAAAGAGGCTCCTACTGCAGATGCTCAGTTCTGCTTTGTAGAGGTTCCGCTGCTTGACCGCGTTGAAGACTTGCTTGAGCTAGTTGATGAAGTTGTCGTTGTTGTAGCGCCTTTGGAACTGAGAGCAGAACGCGCTGAACAGCGAGGATCTTCTCGCCAAGAGTTTGAGCAGCGTATAGCGCATCAGCCTTCCGATACGTATTTGCGTAATCAGGCGGATACGGTGTTTGTAAACTCTGAAGGCCTCGATGATCTTAAAGCACAGGTGGAGCTTTGGTTAAATGCTCGGTTTAACCAGCATCCAGAGCAATAAGTTATAGTTTACGTGCGCGGCCTTTAGAAGGGCGTCCTCAGTGAACTCTCTACCTTGGCAGCTGCATCGTCAAAGGTAATTTCAAGGCAGTTCTTGAGCATGTTTTGGCCAACACAATAAATGCCATCGTTAACACATGCACAGCCAATAGCAACTGCCTTGTTAAATACAGCTTTTTGGTCAAAGACAGGAACACCATTTTGCTTAAGGAACGAGAAGACCTCTTGAGGGGTATCTAGTTTTTTAACAGAAGCGTCTGCCTTGAGAAGGTCTTCAAGCTCTTCTTTTGCAGGTTGAGCAACACTTCCACCGATAATCATAGCCATTTGATAGCAAGCCGCACAAAGATCAGAGCGTCCTAGCTTCCATTCCATATAGGCCAGGCGATAGTACACCAGAGCAACATCTGAACTGGAGAAAATGTGTGCGATAAAGTTTTTGAGCAGCTTTGCGGCCTCAAAAACTTTTGACTGATCTTCTAATGTTCTTACCAATAGCAGCGTTGCATCAATTCCCAAAGGAGAAATTCTGTGGGCTTCTTGTGCATAGCGTTCTGCTTTTTCTGGCTGTTCAAGCAGGTTGTAGGCGCGAGCCATTCTTGCCAAAGACATAAAATACGTGTCTGGAATAAGTACCAGTTTTCTTGGCTCATTGGGGAATGCAAGGTTATAAGCTATGCGCTCTGAAAGGGAATCAAAATACCTGTAGATAGAATCAGAGTCATCCAGATATAGCCCCATATCAATGGTTGGTGAAACCTGGGACTCAAGCTCTGTAAGCGTCTTTTCTAGAGCATCTGGATCTGGCTCTCCGTCCATGATGTTCTTTATGGATTCAAGTGTTTTGTGCAAAGGTGAGCCAAAGAGGAATTTCTCGGCCATAGACCTTCTATCCGAGAAATCTATAGTGCCCTCGACCAGGCCATGGATGACTCTATCAAAGCCTTCAATGGCGTAAATATCAGAAGTTGAAGCTTTTGCTTCCTCAAATTTTCCAACTGCATCTGCAGTAGAAGCATCTTTTGGAATGTTGTTGAGAGTAGTGTTCCAAAGTCTAATGCGATGAGATGCCTCAGAGTATCCAAGATCGCTTACCTTTTGGGCTCCACAAACAGCGGTAACTGCTGGTGAACAAGGACGATCAGATAGGTCTGGCATCTCAAAGAAGCTACGAGGAGAAACCCACTCGTCTGTTGGCTTCATAAAAGGCTCAACCTCGCTAAACCAACCTTCAGAGTCAAAAGAAACCCTGAGCGCTGGATCTTGTGGGAAGCTGTTGCCGTCAATTTGAGTGTTTGCTGCAGTAGGCAAGAGGCGAGCAAGAGCAGCCTCGTTTAAGTCCATAGATAGGACAATGCGCTCTTCTCCACGCAAGCTACCATTGATGCAGACGCGAGAGATTTTGCAGCTTTGAAGTGCCATGCGGGCTATGCAAAGAGAAGTTCGCAGTGCGTAGGCGCGCGCCGCTGCAATTTGCTCTGCCTTTTCTGCAGATAAGAAGCTAAAGCAGCGAGGACGAGCTACAAAGAACTCAAATACCAAAATATCAAGTTGTGGATTGTAAGAGAAGTTATACACCATCCTAAAAGGGAATGGCGTGTTCTCAACATAGTTGGCAAACCAGAGCCGCTTCATCCAGTCTGAGCTACCGTCCGCGTTTCCACTAAAGGGAGCAACTTGCTCAGAAAGGGAAGCTGACTTGGGCATGAGGCTTGCTACCTGCGAGAGGGTAGTACGAACAAGCTGAAAATCTGTCTCAGAAGCATGCGTGTTCTTTAGAGCTTCAACATCTTGTGAAATATTAAGAATAGCCTCAGTTGCAATAAAAGCATCGTATTCTTCTGGAGCACACTCCAGTGTGTTAGCGTTGAACCACCAGCGACCCGTTCTATCCAGCTTGTGAACATCACCCCTGGGCAGATTGGTATTCTCGAGATTTTTTGAGCGGGTCAACATTTCTTGAAGACCTGCCTCTGTAATTTGATTGTTTGCAACAAGGTCTTTAAGAGCGGCAATGACATTATTTGAGCGCAGTAAAATCTTCTCTAGGGTTGAACCCTGAGATTGCTTTGAAGCTTTATTTAGCGAGAAAAGATCTGAGACGCCCAAGGTATCTCCTTTAACTAATGTAACTTGTTTATTTAAATGCTAGTTTAACGCATATAGATAATTTATTTAGTACCCGTCATATTTTGAAACTATTCTGCAATTTATAAATAG
>ERZ773063.2345-NODE-2345-length-10322-cov-8.142982_pt1 | contig 10322 bp, 12 predicted proteins | sample MGYA00580625_ERZ773063 | MGnify/ENA primary metagenome ERZ773063 (study PRJEB29015, sample SAMEA2738022) | human oral metagenome | biome: human oral; feature: human-associated habitat; material: dental | place: China | collected 2042 ...
CTCTTATGAATTGCCAATATCCTTGGAATTTAAAAGAAAGGGTTAAAAGTAGAAATGGACATCTTTCAAATAATGAATGTGCTAAATTTATTAAAGAGATGTATACAGATAAATTAAAAAAAGTATTCTTAGCTCATGTAAGTAAGGATAGCAATAATATTTCTTTAATAAAAGAAACTTTTGAAGATGAATTTATAGGTATGATAAGAAAACCTAATTGTGAAATAACTACACAGGATAATGTAACAAAACTATTTGATATAGATAAATAGGTGGTGACTATGGACGAAATATCAGAATTATGGGAAGAATTAAAGTTTGAGGCTGGAAGCATTGGAAATGAACTATTACCTAAAGATAGACAAGAAGTATATATTGGAATGGGAAATAGGAATGCAGATATTTTATTTATTGGAAATGACCCAAAGCTTTACTTAGCTGAAGACTATAAGGTTGAGCCTCAATCAAGTGGAGCTTTTTTAATAAGACTTTTAGATGTTGTTGAATATTTACCTGAAACATACTATATAACTACACTTAGTAAGAGAGAAATAAAAATAAAGAATTTTAATGAAGGTGAAAGAAAAAAATTAATTGACTTACTTTTCACTCAGATTTTTTTAATATCTCCAAAGATTGTTGTTTTTCTTGGAAAAGAAGTTGCCGAATTAATTGAAAATAAAGAAATTGATTTTGACAGTGAAAGAGGAAAATTTAAAAAATGGAAAGGTGATATTGAAACATATTTAACTTATGATGTTGAAACTGTTATCAAAGCTAGAAATGATAGTGGAAAAAAATCTGCTATTGCTCTTAATTTTTTAAATGATATAAAGCATATAAAAGAGAGGTTAAATCATTATGAATAAAAAAGAAGCTAGAATTTTAATTAAAGAGAGAAGAATAAATTTATCTCAAGAATATATTAATCTTGCCAGTGATAAAATATTTGAAAAACTTCTACAAAATGAAGATTTTAAAAATGCTAAAACTATTATGAGTTATATGGATTTTAAAAATGAGGTAAAAACTGATAGAATAAATAATTTTGTAAAAGATTCTGGGAAGATATTAGTTCTACCAAAAGTTATTGATAAAGAAACAATGATTGTGATAGAAGATAAAAATCAATATATTGTTAGTCCTTTTGGTAATAAAGAGCCTGATGGAGAAGAATACAAAGGAAATATTGATGTAATTATTACACCTGGAGTTGCTTTTGATAGAAATAAAAATAGAGTAGGTTTTGGTAGAGGATATTATGATAGATTTTTTGTAAAATATCCTAATGTAAAAAAGATTGCAATAGCTTTTGAAAAACAAATAGTTGAAGAAGGTATTGAAACTGATAGATATGATAAGAAAGTTGATATTTTAATTACAGAGGAAAATATAATTAATTAATAGGATATTTTATAAAAATAAGTGAGTTATATTCCAGATTTTATTTATTAAGAAATCTGGCTAGTAACAAACTATTTTTACAATATCTGTAAGGAGTAAAAAATGTTAGATACAGAAATTATAGAAATTGCAAAAAATATTTATAACACTGAAATTAAATCATTAGAATTGAGAATGAATAAATTATCAGAAAATTTTGTTAAAGTAGTAAGAAAAATATATGACTGTAAAGGAAAAGTTGTAGTTACAGGTATAGGAAAAACAGGAATAATTGGGAAGAAAATATCTGCAACTTTTGCTTCAACAGGAACAACAAGTATTTTTATGAATTCAACAGAGGGCTTACACGGAGATTTAGGAATTATTAATCCAGAAGACATAGTTTTAGCTATTTCAAATAGTGGAGAAAGTGATGAAATTCTTGCAATAATGCCAGCAATAAAAAATATAGGTGCATATATAATTGCAATGACAGGAAATATTAATTCAAGACTTGCAAAGGCTTCTGACTTGTATATAAATACCCATGTAGAAGAAGAAGGTTGTCCTATAAATCTTGCTCCAATGTCCTCTACAACAAATGCTCTTGTAATGGGGGATGCTCTTGCAGGCTGTCTTATGAAACTTAGAAATTTTTCTCCACAAAATTTTGCTATGTATCACCCTGGGGGAAGTTTGGGAAGAAAATTACTAACAAGAGTTGGGAATTTAATGAAAACTGGGGAAGCTCTTGCTCTTTGTAAAACTAATACAAGTATGGAAGATATTGTAATTCTAATGAGTGAAAAAAAATTAGGTGTTGTCTGTGTAATGAACGATGAAAATAATGTATTAGTTGGAATTATCACTGAGGGGGATATTAGAAGAGCTTTAAGACATAAAGAAGAATTTTTTAAATTAAAAGCCAAAGATATAATGACAACAAATTATACTAAGGTTGATAAAGAAGAAATGGCAACACAAGCTTTATCAATTATGGAAGATAGACCTCATCAGATTAATGTTCTTCCTGTATTTGATAAGGAAAAGTTTGTAGGAGTTATCAGAATACATGATTTATTGAAAGTTAGGTAAATATAATAAATGAAAGTTAATATTAGCAATATAATAGTATCAATTAATAAAAACCAAGAGAAAGAGATATATAGAGAATTAGAAAAAAATGGAATTTCTAGGGATAATATAGAAAATTTAAAATATTTAAAAAAATCTATTGATAGTAGAAAGAAAAATAATATAAAATTTATCTATACACTTGAAATAACTTTAAAGAAAAATATAAATTTAGAAAAATATTCTAAGTTAAGTTTATCAAAAGAAGAAATTTATATTAAAAGAATGGCTCTTTATCCTAAAAGAGAAGTTGCTGTTGTTGGAACAGGGCCAGCTGGACTTTTTTCTGCTTTAAGGTTGGCAGAATTGGGATATATTCCCATTGTTTTTGAAAGAGGAGAAGAAGTAGAAAAAAGAAATATTACAACAGATAATTTTATAAAGACTAATATTCTTAATCCTAATTCAAATATACAATTTGGAGAAGGTGGAGCAGGTACATATTCTGATGGGAAATTAAATACTAGAATTAAAAGTGAATATATAGAAAAAGTTTTTAAAGAATTTATAGAATGTGGTGCTCAAGAGGAAATTTTTTGGAACTACAAGCCACATATTGGAACTGATGTACTAAGAGTTGTAATTAAAAATTTAAGAGAAAAAATCAAGTCTTTGGGTGGAAAATTTTATTTTAACTCACTTGTTGAAGATATAGAAGTAAAAAATAATGAAATTAAAGCTTTAAAAATTTTAGAAGTGGATAGTCAAAAAAGATATACTTATGATATAGATAAGGTTATTTTTGCTATTGGACATTCATCAAGAGATACATATAAAATGCTATATTCAAAAGGTGTTGCTATGGAAAATAAACCTTTTGCTATTGGAGTTAGAATTGAGCATTTAAGAAAGGATATAGATAAAATGCAATATGGAGAAGCAGTATCAAATCCACTTTTGGAAGCTGCAACCTATAATATGGCTTTTAATAATAAAAAGGAAACAAGAGGGACTTTTTCGTTTTGTATGTGCCCAGGTGGCGAAATAGTAAATGCTGCTTCTGAATTAGGAGCATCTCTTGTCAATGGTATGAGCTATTCTACAAGATGTGGTAAATTTTCAAATTCTGCAATAGTAGTTGGAATATCTGAAAAAGATTATGGAGATCAAATTTTTTCTGGTATGCATCTACAAGAAAAATTAGAAAAAAAGAATTATGAAATAGTAGGAACTTATGGGGCTATTTACCAAAATGTAATAGACTTTATGAAACATAAAAAAACTACTTTTGAAATTGAAAGTAGCTATAAGATGAAATTATTTTCTTATGATATAAATAATTTTTTTCCAGATTATATAACTAGAAATCTTCAATCTGCTTTTGAAAATTGGAGTAAAAATAATCTTTTTATTTCAGAGAGAGTAAATTTAATAGGACCTGAAACTAGAACTTCTGCTCCTATTAAAATTTTAAGAGATTTAAAAGGAGAGTCAATTTCAATTAAAGGTTTATTTCCTATTGGTGAAGGAGCAGGTTATGCAGGTGGAATTATGAGTGCTGCTGTTGATGGAATTAAAATTGTAGATTTAGCTTTTAGTAAGAAAATAGTCTAAGTTATTGACAAAGATTTTATAAAGTTATATATTATACTAGATAAGTATATTATAAGGAGATGGTTCGATATGAAAAAATTATTTATTTTTGTTATTCTATTACTAGTTGTTGGAATCTCAAGTATGGCCGCTAGCTTTTATTGTGGTCCAAGATATATAGATGAAGAATTTCACCATTATAATTCTGGAATTTGTGATACTACATATAATAAAAATTCTTATCCAACTAACTATAAATATGATAATTATTACAATGGTGGATATAGAAGTTGTTGTAGATAATAATAAATTAAGAAAAAAGGACTATTGCAAATCTGAAATTACAATAGTCCATTTTTTCTATTCTCCTAAATCATTTAGATATTGGATATTTGTACTTGATTTATCAATAAACGAATTGAAAACTCTAGTTTCATTTGCTGTTTGCTCTTTTCTACTTTTCTTTAAATCTTTGACTTCTGTTCTAAAATTTTCAAATCTACTTAGTATACTTTTTCTATCTTTTTCTACTATTGGGTTTTCAAGCATTTTATAGTATTCATTTGATAAAACAGCATATTTTTGATTTAAACTTGCTTCTACTTCATTAAAAGGAACACTTTTTGTTGAAGTACAAGCATTAATAACTAAAATACTAACTAACATCAATATAATCTTTTTCATTTTTATTTCCTTTCTTAACTACCAAGATTGAATTTCTAATTTTTTATCTCTTATCATAAGTTCATTAACGGCTTCTGCTGGATTTTTATCTTCAAATAAAACTGCATTAACCTGTTCAATAATGGGTATTTCTACATTATATTTTTTAGCTGCCATATAAGCAGATTTAGCACTATATACACCTTCAACTACCATATTAACTTCTTTTATAGCCTCATCTAATGTTTTACCCTGTCCTAATAAAATTCCTGCTCTTCTATTTCTACTGTGCATACTTGCACAAGTAACTATTAAATCTCCTAAACCAGTCAAACCATAAAATGTAGATTGCTCTCCACCCATAGCTATACCTAGTGTAGCTATTTCTTTAATTCCACGAGTTATAAGGGCAGCTTTTGTATTATCTCCATATTTTAGACCATCAGCTATACCAGCAGCAAGTGCAATAACATTTTTTAAAGCTCCTCCTATTTCCACTCCTATCATATCAGGACTTGTATATACTCTAAAACTGGGATTCATAAAAATGTTTTGTAAATATAATGTAAGCTCTTTATTATGAGCTGATACAACACAGGTAGTTGGTATTCCTTTACCAACTTCTTCTGCATGACTAGGTCCAGATAAAACTGCTACCTGTGGATTTTTTCCTTCTAGTTCTTCTTCTATAATATCTGTCATAGTTTTGAGTGTATCTTCTTCCAAACCTTTTGCAACATTAACAATAATTTGATTATCTTTAATAATATCTTTTAAAGATTTTGATACAGATCTTATTGCCTTTGAAGGAACTGCAAGAACTAAAATATCTTTATTATTAACAGCTTCTCTTAAATTATCTGTGACTTCTATATCTTTTGAAAGTAATATATTAGGTAGTTTAGTTTTGTTTTCTCTAGTTGATTTTAGCTCATCAACTTCTTTTTTATCAAAAGACCATATTGTCAAATTATGTCCATTTTTATGTAATAAAATTGTTAATGCTATTCCCCAGCCTCCTGAACCAATAACTGATATTTTTGCCATTTTAACCCCTTTCATTACTTATATATAATAATTTTCAATTTCTATTTTCACCTTTTTTCCCTTAATAGCTTCAACAAACATTATACTTGATTTATTATTTTTTGTTGAATAAATAAAAATTATTTTTTTTATTGAAAAATTATTTTCATCTAAGTTTTTTATTATTTCTACCAATCTATGTGTCCTATGGATAAAATATAATGAGCCAATAGGTTTTAGAAGTCTTTTAGCATTAGAAATAAATTCGCTTAAACTTAATTTTATTTCATGTCTTGAAATAGATTTATGTTTATTCTCATTTATTTTTTTACCATTATTTTCCATATATGGAGGGTTTGAAATAATAATATCAAAATAATTTGAATTTTTATATTCCTTAATATCCATACATTCAAACTGGATATTTTTTTCTATCTTATTTAATTTTAAAGCTTTTTTTGCTCTTTCAATATTTTCTTCTTGTATATCTATCCCAATAAGTTCACTTATAAACTCATTATCAGATAAAAGTATTGGTAATATTCCATTTCCAGTTCCTATATCTAATAATTTAATGTTTTTCTTATTTAATGAATTTTGAATTAATTTAAAAAGTAATATAGTATCTTCTCCATATTTATAACCATCTATCTTTTGGATTATTTCAAACTTTTCATCTAATTTCTCTATAATTTCATCATATTTTAACATTTTACTCTTTCTCTAAAATTTTATTTTCTATTTCTTCTTTTGTTTTCATATTTTTTAAGATACTTGCTTCTTTTCTATTAAATTTAATATCTTTAATATCAAATCTTGAAATCCCTTTATCTTTTATATCAACATAAAGAAAATTATTAAGAGGACTTATACTAACAACTTTCCCTTCTCCCATTTGAGTCTTTACTATTTGATTCACTGCTGGGAAATCTTTTAGTGCTTCTTCATACTGACTATATTCATAGTTTATACAACATAAAAGTCTTCCACAAGCTCCAGATATTTTTGTAGGATTAATTACGAGTCCTTGGTCTCTTGCCATCTTAACAGATACAGAATCAAATTTATTAATAAAAGTTTTACAACATAATTCTTTTCCACAAGGTCCAATATTTCCTAAAATTCTTGCTTCATCTCTAACTCCAATTTGTCTTAATTCTATTCTAGTTTTAAAAAGAATTGCTAAATCTCTAACAAGTTCTCTAAAATCTATTCTACCATTAGCAGTAAAATAAAAAATTAGTTTTGATTTATCAAAGGTATATTCACAAGTTATAAGTTTCATCTCGAGTTGATGTTTTCTAATTTTTTCTTTACATACAATAAAAGCTTCTTCTGCCTCTTTTCTTTGCAAATTATATGTTTCAATCTCTTTTTCACTTGCTAATTTTAAAACAGGCTTTATAGGTAAAACTAAATCTTTTTCTTTCATTTTTATAGGATTATTTGTAGCAATTCCTAATTCTGTTCCTCTTATAGTTTCAACTATAACTTTATCGTTTTTTTTAAATACTCCATTTTCAAGTACTTCAAAATAGTATCTTTTTTTTGTTGTTTCAAAAGTAACTACTAAGACTGTATGTTCTTTTTCTGGGTCAGTACTTATAGTTTCTGTATTTATATCCACAACATCTATAACATTATTTTCCATTTTTTTCTTTAATCTCCTAGTTTATATTAACCCTTCTTCCAAAAAACTGAAATAGGAATTTTTTGTTATTATAATATGCTCTATTAATAATGCTCCAAAATTTTTAAGTCCTTTTGCTATTTCATTTGTAAGTTCAATATCACTTTTAGAAGGAGTACTATTATCAGAAGGGTGATTATGTGCTATTATTATTGATTTAGCTTTTAATTCTATTACTTTTGCATATATTTCTCTAGGATATACAGAGCTTCTATCTAATGTTCCTGATGAGCTTTCAATAAAATCAAGAATTTCATTAGAACTTGATAAATAAATCACATAAAATTTTTCTATGTCTTCATATGCAATTTTATTTCTTAAATATTTTAATAGCACTTCTTTATTAGTTATTTTATTATCTTTTCTTTTCTTAGTTTCTCTTTTTAAATCTAAAGTTCCTCTTTTAAGATCCTCAGCATATAACTCAGTTAATAATTCTCCAACAAACTTTATTAAAACTGCAGAAATAGGTCCAATGCCATTAATTGAAGTTAATTCTTCTATATTAGCTTTAAAGACTCTATTTATACTTTTAAATTCTTTTAAAATATTTTTAGCTACAGACTTTGTATCTTTTTGAGCATTGCAATAAAAAAGTAAGAACTCTAAAAGTTCATAATTTGATAAAGATTTAATTCCTCTTTCTAGAAATTTTTTTCTAATTCTTTCTCTATGACCTTTTTTATCATTCTTTTGTTTTTCTTCCTTTGAAATATCCTTAATTTTGATATTTTCATTATCATTTTTCTCCATAATTATCTCCTATTTATTAAATAAATTATAGACTTCTTCTGGACTTTTCATAGTATTTATCATTTCTATTGCACAATCAATTATAGGGTAGGCAAGGACTGCTCCTGTTCCTTCACCCAATCTCATATTCATATTTAAAAATGTTTTTTCTTTTAAATAATCTAAAATTATATTAATTCCTGGTTCTTCACTTTTATGAGTAAATAGTAAATAACCTTGAATATTTTTATTTAGGCTACAAGCTAATAATGCAGCAACTGATGAGATAAAGCCATCAACAAGCATAAGTTTTTTATTAAGTGCAACACCAATATACATACCAACCATACAAGCAAGGTCAAAACCACCAACAGATGCTAACATATCAACAACATCCATTTCAAAAGTATTGTATCTCTCACAAGCTTCAACTATAATTTTTTTCTTTTTGTTCAAGCCTTCATCTGAAAGTCCTCCACCTCTACCAACAACAACATCAATATTTTTTCTTGTTACTGAATACAGAAGTGCTGAGCTTGTTGTGGTATTAGCTATCCCCATCTCACCATTTGAAAATACATCATAGTCTTTAGATTTTTCATTAATTAAATCTATACCAACATAAATTGCTTCTAAGCATTCATAAATTGACATAGCCTTTTCTTTATAAAAATTACTTGTACCTCTTTTTATTTTTTTATGAATTAAATTAGGATAATCTCTTTTAATATCATTTTTCATTCCTATATCAACAACATTTAAGTCAATACCTAAAGTTTTTGTGAATATTCCAATACAAGCTATTTGATTTAACATAGCCTCAGAGACTATTGGAGTATATTCAATAGGACAAGATGAAACACCTTCTTCAATAACTCCATTATCCCCAGCTACTACAATATGACATTTTTTTTCTAATTTTTTTAAGGGATAACCATAAATCCCTGCAATTTTTTTACAAATATCTTCTAAAACACCTAGACTATCTTTAGGCTTCATTTTTCTATCAAGTTCAGCTTGTGCTTTTTTAATTGCTCCATCATCTATAGCTTCTATTTCATTTATTAATCTTAATAAAGAATCTTTATCTTTCATTTATTATCAACTCTCTAATCTAATTTTGTTAAATAACTAAATTCAAAATTTCCTTCAAAAATTACAACAGCTCCATTTTTTATTTCAAATTTCCAATAGGTATCTAAGCTTCCTGAAACAAAATAACTAATTATACAATTAATTATTCCCCAATGTGCAACAATAAGATTAGTCTTTGAATAATCTAAAGTTTTTAGAAATGAAACTGCTCTTTGAAACATTTCTTTTGGACTTTCCCCCGTTATATAATTAAAACCTTTCCAATCTTCTTCCATTTTTTTTACTTCAATTGGATATTTCTCTGACATCTCTTTAAATGTTAATCCCTCAAAAATACCAAAGTTTATTTCTTCTAACTTAGAATCAAATATTATATCCTTATCTAAATAGTTGCAAATTTCTGCAGTTTGTTTTGCTCTTTCTAAAGGACTAGAATAAATTTTATCATAATCTATACCCAAAAGCTTTTCTTTTGCTTGATAAGCTTGGCTTATTCCCAAGTCATTTAAAGGAGGATTTAACTTACCAAAATATAACTTTTGTGCATTCATATCTGTTTGTCCGTGTCTTACCAAAATTAATTTACCCATAACAATAACCTATATAAAAAATGTAGGAATAACCAAAAGTAAGAATATATATACAAGGCTTGATATTTCAAGTAAAGCCCCTAGAGTATCTCCAGTTATACCTCCAATTTTTCTTTCTATTAATTTTGAAAAGGCATAAGCAAATATACCTAATAATAAGACAATTACCATTATTATAGAAATTGTTTTTATTATAAATTGCATAGGCAATGAATAATTAGTGAAAAGTATAAAAGGCATAAATACCATTCCAGTTGTATATAAAATTGTTATAATAGCTGCAACTATAAGTCCACAAGCTTTTGTATTATCAACAAAAGTTTTCCCCATTCCACTTCCTCTTGCATAAGGAGAAGATGCACAACTCACAACACTACAAAATCTTGCAACAACTGGATAAGTCATAATAGCATACACAGCCCCTTCACGACTTTCTATTGTCAATGAAAAAAGTAAAATAAATTTTAATAAAAAAT
>ERZ773063.2347-NODE-2347-length-10313-cov-8.108793_pt1 | contig 10313 bp, 6 predicted proteins | sample MGYA00580625_ERZ773063 | MGnify/ENA primary metagenome ERZ773063 (study PRJEB29015, sample SAMEA2738022) | human oral metagenome | biome: human oral; feature: human-associated habitat; material: dental | place: China | collected 2042 ...
GCGGACGGAGCATCATGATCTTCTTGTACTTGTCGATGTCCTTATAGAAGCGCTGGAGCCCCTCAGGCGACGGCGAGAATGCCGTGCCGGACGCAAATTTCAGCTTGCCCGCATCGGCAAGGTCGAACATGCCGTCCTGGATGACCTCAGTGTAGACCTCAAGATCGGTGAAGTCGGAGTTCACAAAGCCCGCGATAACGGCGTTCGCCACGTTGCCGACGCCCGACTGCAGCGGAAGCAGCCCCTTGGGCATGCGCCCCTCGGCGATTTCCTTCTTGAGAAAGTCGACCGTGAACGCACCCATTTTGCGTGCAATATCATCGACCGGCGCAAGAGCGCGGGTCTTGTCCGTGATGTCACAGGGGACGATGTATTTGATTTTCTCATGCGGACATGGAATGAACGTCGTGCCGATGCGGTCGCCCGCCTTTGTGATGGGGATGGGCAGACGGTTCGGCGGATCGAGCGGGATATAGATGTCGTGCATTCCGACAAGTTCCATCGGCTGGCTCGTGTTCACCTCAACGATGACCACATCCGCACTCTGAACGAACGACGGGGTATTGCCGACCGAGGTGGAAGGGATGATGCCCTCGTCTGTGATGGCGACCGCCTCCACGAGGGCAACATCGATCTTGCCGAGGAAGCCTTCGCGCGACTGCTGTGCCACCTCGGAGAGGTGCATGTCGATATAGTTGATCTTGCCGGAGTTGATGGCGCTGCGCAGTGCCGTGTTCGTCTGGTACGGGAGGCGCTGTTTGATCCCCTCTGCCTCTGCGAGTGCACCGTCGAGCTCAGGGCCCGTCGAAGCCCCCGTCCAGATATTTACTTTGAACGGATTCTTCTTCATGCGTTCAGCGATGGCAAGCGGCACTGCCTTCGGATAGCCGGACGGAGTGAAGCCGCTCGCGCCGATGGTCATACCGTCGGCAAAGTACTCCGCTGCCGTCTCCGCGCTCACAATTCGATCCGTCAGGGACTTCGGTACGCGATCGGAAATATCGATCATAGAATAACCTCCCTCAGATACAGCGGACAGTAATACATGCCGCCGTCGCCCATGAATGCTCTCCTGACGCAGTCGGCGCATAATTCCGACAGGAATTTTGAATCCTCCCACTCCTCTTGCAAAATCTTCTGCAATAGCGATGGTATAAGGCACTCGGAATAACTGTGGATTATCATATCCGCCTGCGTCAATTATATCTTTCCTAAGAATATCACGAAAAAAAAATGCCGTCAAGATTACATTGACGGCATTTTCTGTGAATTTCTAAAAAAACAGAAAGAGCAGTTCGGCTTCCTTTAATTTTTTTCAGACAACACGTCGCTTTCCCCGCCGCGATGTGCCAGGTAGTAGGAGAGTGCACTCAGCCCCACCGACAGATCCTCACTGACAAAAGGGATGGACGGCGGCACGTGCAGCTTCACGGGAGCAAAACTCCAGATACCGCGGATGCCCGCCGCGATGAGCTGATCTGCAGCGATCTGCGCTTGTGCAGCGGGAACAGCAATCACACCGATCTGAATATTCCGCTCGGCGATGATCTCCGCAAGATAGGCGATGTCCTCCACGCGCCGTTCCCCGACGCGCGTCCCGATAACCACGGGGTTGCTGTCAAAGATCGCCGCAAGGCGGAAGCCGAGGCGCGTGATGCCCTGATAGTTCGCGAGCGCCGCACCCAGATGCCCTATGCCGACAATGGCAAGGCTGAGGTGCTGATCGAGGCCGAGGATGCCGCCGATGCTCTCTTTGAGCTCTGCAACATAATAGCCGACTCCCTTTTTGCCGAACTGTCCGAAGGCAGTGAGGTCCTTGCGGATCTGTTCGGGATTGATCGCAAGGCGCCGTCCAAGCTCCTCGGACGAGACGATATCGCCGCCTTCGTCACTGAGCTGGCGCAGGCAGCGGTAATAACGCGGCAGACGGTCGACCGTCGCCTTGGATATCGATGGACGTTCCTGCATGGTTATCCTTCCTTCATCTCCCCCGCAATCGTATGCACTGCCGCAGCCATGGCGGCGAGCATCCAGAGCAGCATGGAGGACGGTATGTTAAAAAGAAGATGATCCGTCAGCCCGTTCAGCGCAACGGAGATCATGGCCAATCCTAACCCTAACCCAATTCCTTCGGCCAGCCTTTTGCTCCGCCACTCCGCCAGTGCCTCACGCACATCGGCGACAGCATTCCACTCGTGTTCATGCGCGGCAAGCACGTCTGCCCACGGCGGTGTTTTGCGCGGCAGGCGAAAGGCATGGATCATCGAGCCGAAGAAGAACCAGAGGAAGGCAAGTGCTCCCGGAACGCCGATCTCTGCCGCATAGTTCAGGTACATATTGTGTGCATGAACGATCTGTACGGGTGCGCCCTGCAAGTAGAAATCGTACTCGGGGTAGACCATAAAGTACATGCCCCAGCCAATGCCAAGAAAGGGATGATCGAGAATCATCGCAACCGTGCTCTCCCAGAAGGCGAGCCGCATCTCCGAAGAGGTGTCGACGCGCGTAAAGACGGAGAGCAGACGATCCGACAGGACTGGGTCAAAGAAGAGGACCCCCGCGCCAACGACGACGATGCCGAGGAGCACGCGCCAGTCACGCAGTACACCGTACCCCGCCAAGAGGATACCGATCACGAGGCACGCACCGCGCGCATAGGTCATGCCGAGGCACGCGAGCGCCATGACAAGAAGCACAAGGGCAAGCCCGCGCCGCCATCCCGGCAAAGCGGCAGCAAGCCCGAGCGCAAGGCAGACGACGATATCGAGATAGCCTGCGAGGATGTTTGGATTCTCCCATGTTGAGAAGACACGCTTGGAGAGCTCGGGAAACGACGCACCGTCCACCCATTTCATCGCAGAGATGTCAATGCCGAAGACGAACTGATAAAAGCCGTAGAGGATGACGAGAAGCGCCGCCGCCGCCATGGAGATGACGACGGGACGCAGATCCTCTGCGCTCCGCAGGGTCTGTCCCGTGAGCAAATAGGTGAGTGCGTAGATCGGCACGAGGTGGGAATAATTGTAAAAGCTGAACGCCATGTTGGGCGCAACAGCGACCGACAAGAAGGCGATCACGACAAAGAGGAGGGCGGGCGCATCGTACGGCAGCCGCCGCAGATGAAACGTCGGATCGATGCGCAGGCGCACGCAGAGCGCCCCGCAGCCGACGAGGAGCACCGCCATTGCCGCGAGCGGTACGAGCGGAATCAGAAACGCCTCTGCGATGAGCGCATACTGCATCGTGCGCGCCATGCGTTCGCTCCAGCGCGTGCGGCGCAGCGTGCGCCGCCGCTCACGGAAATAATCTTTTCCTTTTTCTTTTCCCTTCCCCATCCGCTCACCTCCCTGCGAGAAGACGGGTACGGATACCACCCACGAGGTAGAGTGATCCTGCCGCGACGAGCAGCGCATCCGCTGCGTGTGCGCGCGCAAGCGCCTCTGAGAGGCCCGCCGCAGGGTCACCTGCTGCATGTGTGACTGCCCCCATGCCCGCCGCCACAGCGGCGACGAGATCCGCGCCCGCAGCGCGCTCCGAGTTGGGGCGTACGGTCACGACCTGATCGCCGGGGCGCAGAAGAATCGCCAGCATGCGGTCGATGTCCTTGTCCTTCAGGATGCCGAGCAGAAAGACGCGCGGCTGCGCAGGAAAATAGGCGTCGAGCCCCGCGCGCAGGGCCTGCATTCCGGCGGGATTATGCGCACCGTCCACGACGACAGTCTGTCCCCCGCAGGAGAGGATCTCAAAACGTGCGGGATGATGCACCGTACGCAGAGCCGTACGGACAGCGTCCTCGGTGATACGCTCATCCTCAGGAGCCATAAGCTCCGCCGCCATGATGGCGAGCGCGGCGTTCTCCGCCTGATAGGGTCCCGCAAGAGCGATTTCAAAGGGTTCCGGTGCACGAGAGACGACGGAGTGGAACGAAACGCACTGACCGCCGTTCTCCATACGGAGCATCTGCGCAGAAAAGTCCTCCCCATAGACGAAGAGGTCGGCGCCCAGCTCCTCCGCGCGTGCCGCAATGATGGAAAGGGGCTCGCCCGCTGCCGCCGTAATGACGGGCACGCCCTCCTTGATGATGCCTGCCTTATGCTCCGCGATGCCCGCGAGCGTACCGCCGCAGCGGTCGGCATGATCCATTGCCACATTGGTGATGATCGTCAGTTCCGGCAGAACAACATTCGTCGAGTCAAGCAGCCCGCCGAGCCCCGTTTCGACCACGGCGACCTCCGCCTTTTCTTCCGCAAAATAGAGGAAGGCGAGTGCCGTCAGTGCCTCAAACTGCGTGGGATGTTCATGCCCCTCCGCCGTCATGGCATCGGCCGCCGCGCGCACGCGCGTAAGAAGCGCCGCAAACTGCTCCTCTCCGATCTCCTCTCCGCCGACGCTCATGCGCTCCGTATAGGAGACGAGATGCGGCGAAAGGTACCGCCCAGAGCGGATGCCGGACGCGCGGCATACGGCGTCCATCATCTGCGTGACGGAGCCCTTGCCGTTCGTCCCTGCGATATGAATGACGCGATAGCTGCGCTCAGGATGTCCGAGGCGCGCGCACAGCTCCTCCATGCGCGCGAGCCCGAGGCGGATGCCGAAGGTATTCAGTTCATCCAGATAATGCAGTGACTCCTCGTAGTTCATCGAATCACCTCAGAGCTTCTCGAGATCCGTGAGGCGCGTCCGTATGAGGGCGATCTTCTCCTCATAGCCGGCCAGCTTCTCGCGCTCTGCGGCAACGACGGCGGCAGGAGCCTTCGACGTAAATCCCTCATTCGAGAGTTTGCCCGTCAGGCGTGCGATCTCCTTTTCGAGATTCGCACGCTCCTTCGTCAGGCGCGCCGTCTCCTTCTCCACATCAATCAGCCCCGCGAGCGGCAGATAGACCGCGGCGCCCGCGAGTGCCCCCGTCACCACATTCTCCGGATCGGGGGCATCCGCTGCGAGAAAGGAGACCTTCGAAGCGGATGCGAGGGCAAAGAAGTAGTCCTCATGCGCGGCAAACACATCGGCGAGAGCCGCGTCGCGCACGCGCAGGATGAGCGTGCTCTTTTTGCTCGGCGGCGTGCCGAGCTCCGCACGCAGATTGCGCGTCGTCTTAATGACCTCCATGATCGCAGTCATCGCCGCCTCTGCCTCCGCGTCGATTTCCGCCTCCGACACCTCGGGCCACGGCGCACGCATAATGCTCTCGCCCTCGTGCGGCAGTTTCTGCCAGATCTCCTCCGTGAGGAAGGGCATGAAGGGATGCAGGAGGCGCATCGTACGCTCCAGCACGGTACGCAGAACATAGAGCGCCGTATTCTTCGCGCGGACATTCTCCTTGTCATAGAGGCGTGCCTTCGTCAGCTCGATGTACCAGTCGCAAAACTCGCTCCACAGGAACTCGTAGATCGTGCGTCCCGCCTCACCGAGCTCATAGTGCTCGAGGTTTGCCGTCACGTCGCGCGTCGTCTCCTCCGCGCGCGAGAGGATCCAGCGGTCGGCGAGCGTATAGTCCTCCGCCGTCGGCACGAACGATGCGTCCGATCCCTCGAGATTCATCAGCATGTAGCGCGAGGCATTCCAGATCTTGTTCGCAAAATTGCGCGCCGCCTCGACGCGCTCCCAGTAGAAGCGCATGTCGTTGCCGGGCGTATTGCCCGTGATGAGCATGAAGCGGAGCGTATCCGCACCGTACTTTTCAATGACCTCCACGGGATCGATGCCGTTGCCGAGGGATTTCGACATCTTGCGCCCCTCGCTGTCGCGCACGAGCCCGTGGATAAAGACATCGCGGAACGGCACATCGCCGCCGAAGCGCAGCCCCATCATGACCATGCGCGCCACCCAGAAGAAGATGATGTCATAGCCCGTCACGAGCACCGACGTCGGATAGAAATGACGCAGATCGACCGTCTGCTCCGGCCAGCCGAGCGTCTCGAACGGCCAGAGGGCGGAGCTGAACCACGTGTCGAGCACATCCTCGTCCTGGTGGAGGTCCGTACTGCCGCAGTGCGGGCACGCCGTGAGGTCGTCGCGCGATACGGAGGTCTCGCCGCAGTGCGCACAGTGCCACGCGGGGATGCGGTGTCCCCACCAGAGCTGGCGCGAGATACACCAGTCGCGAATATTTTCAAGCCAGTTTTCGTAGATTTTCGTGAAACGCTCGGGGACAAAACGGATTCTGCCGTCACGCACCGCCTCAATCGCGGGCTTCGCGAGGCCCTCCATGCGGACGAACCACTGCTTCGATACGAGCGGCTCGATCGTCGTCCTGCAGCGCGAGCAGTGTCCGACGGCGTGCTCATGCTGTTCCGTGCGCACGAGGGCGCCCGTCTCCTCGAGCTCCTTCACGAGTGCCTTGCGGCACGCATAGCGGTCCATCCCCGCATAGCGTCCCGCGTTCTCGTTCATCGTACCGTCGGCATGGATGACGATGATCTGCTCGAGATCGTGCCGCTGTCCCATTTCAAAGTCGTTCGGATCGTGTGCGGGCGTCACCTTGACCGCGCCCGTTCCGAAGGCAGGATCGACGTAGGCATCGGCAAAGAGCGGGATGCGGCGTCCCACCACGGGCAGGATCAGCGTCTTGCCGACAAGCGCCTTGTACCGCTCATCATCGGGGTGTACCGCCACGCCCGTATCGCCGAACATCGTCTCGGGGCGCGTCGTCGCGATCTCCACATAGTCATCCGTGCCCTCAATCGGATAGCGCAGATGCCAGAGGTGTCCCGCCTCCGTCTCATGCTCGACCTCGATGTCCGAGATCGCCGTCATGCAGGAGGGGCACCAGTTCGTGATGCGCGTCCCCTGATAAATCAGGCCCTGTTCATAGAGACTGACAAAGACCTCGCGCACAGCGCGGGAACAGCCCTCGTCCATCGTGAACCGCTCACGGTCCCAGTCACAGGACGCGCCGAGCATCCGCAGCTGATACATAATACGGTCGCCGTACTGCTGCTTCCAGTCCCAGACACGCGTAAGGAACTTCTCTCTGCCGAGGTCAAAGCGCGTCGTGCCCTCCTCGCGCAGTGCCGCCTCCACCTTTGCCTGCGTCGCGATCCCCGCATGGTCGCAGCCCGGAATCCAGACCACATTCTTGCCGCGCATGCGCTGATAGCGCACGAGGATGTCCTGCAGCGTATTGTCGAGGGCGTGCCCCATGTGGAGCTGGCCCGTCACATTCGGCGGCGGGATCACCACGCTGTACGGCGTACGGCTCTCGTCTGCCTCGTCGTGGAACAGCTTATGCTTCTCCCAGTAATCATACCACTTCCGCTCAAAGCTCTGCGGGTCGTATGTCTTTGGAATATTGGCACCGGATTCCTGACTCATCGATCTATTCCTCCCGAAAGAAACGCCCTCGTCCCGCGGGGACGAAGGCGTCCGCTCATCTATGAATTGCACTCGTTAGAGTAGCACAAAACCGCTTTTTTTGCAAGATGCAGACCCGTGTACGGCGTTTTCCGATGATTTACCGACGGAAGCTCTTGGTATAGTCCCACACGATGTCAAGGAACTGCCGCGCCAGTGCATCGTCAAATATCTCACGATAGTCATCATTTCGCTCGTGAATATGGTAGGTATATGAATCCAACGATACCGTCCCATCCTCACGTGTAAATTCCGTCGTCTCGAGATGAAACGCATGCTGCTCCGTGCGCACGCAAATCTTATACGTCTGTCCGGGATAGATGGAGTTGCTGACCGTATAGGCGCGCCGCTGTCCGCCGAGCACCTCCGGAAGATTCCCGTCAAGATACGGTGCCTCAATCGGATAGCCCGCGAGTTTACCGAGGATCTTGTAGATGTCCACCGTACTCGTCAGCTCGTCCACGTGCCCGCGCGCCGGCACCCCTGCGCCCCGCGCCATCAGTGCTGCTCCCGTCTGTTCCTCACTGAGGAGATACGGACTGCGTGCATGCACAGAACATCCATGATCCGAATAGACCAGCACGATGTACTCATCGTCGTCATAGTGCGTGGTAATGTAATCAAAAAGATAGCCAAGCTGGCGATCTGCCGCGCACACCTCACTGCGATTGAGATATTGGCTCAGCGGGTTTTTCTTCAAAAACACAGAAGCGCCTCGATCCTGCGGCTGCAGAACATCAGCGAGCGGCATATGTACCGACGCATGAGCTGACATACTGATGTCCGCATTATACGGATGCGTGTCTGCACTGTGCATAAAAAGAAAGTTATCGCACTCATCAAAGGTCTGAAGATGACGTATGATACGCTCTACACCGTCCGCTGTACGCTCCATCCAATGATTGACAATCAAACGATCATACCCACGCGTTGCACCGTTGTAGATTTCCTCTCCATCCCCCTGAATATTGGTACAATAGTAGCCGAGACGCTTCATCTGCTCGGACAGCGTCACAACGGAAGGGTCGAGCGCAAAGGGCACCCCCGGTCGTGCAATCTGCGTATGATGCTGATACAGCCCTGTCTCGATGCTCGCAAGCGACGGATAGGTATACTCCGAGGCACTGAAGTTGTTTTCGAAAATGATTCCCTTGGAAAAGAAGTGCAGAAGATTTGGCATCAGCTCTTCTGCATCATCCCGCAGAGCATGCCATGCAAGACCATCAGCAAGAATATTCAGCACGAATTTCCTGCGCTGTGAGCTGTGTTGCAGGACAATCGGCTCTCCGACGAGAAAAGGGGAATCCGAGCGAAAGGTTGTCGGCTCCTCCACGCGATAAAAATTAAACTCACCGCGGCTGAGCTGCATCGTGCGGTCCATGTTTTCCGCATGGAACGAGATTTTTTGTTTATCCTCTTTCGCCGCAAGCGGAAGAATCTCTGTGTGCCCCTGCGGCATGACACAAAGCTCCGAGGTCTCATCTGCCTTCATGATATCGAAGACAAAATCATCCACAATCGGATAATTATACTGCGCCATCGCCGGATTCATCAGGTCAATGACTTTGCTTTTGATAAACATGACCCCATAGGGATTGTAGAGCCCGGTACGATAGCGCGGCAGCGCGTCAGAAAAACGCGGAAGCTCCTCACACACATGAATCCAAAATTTTTTCGTGACCCCATGAGAATCTATGACTACATCGGTGATGAACGGTGCAAACTGTGCGTTCGTGAAAGCTGCCTTGAGCGCATAGATACAACTCTCCATCGCATCAGGATCTTCCGGAAAGCTGAGATAATCCCGATCCACCGACAGCATCATAAAGAGCATGGCACGATCCGGATAACCCGCCTGCTGATACACACGTGATAGCACATCACACGTATGTGGACTCATTTTCCGTTTGTTGTACGCCGCCTTCCCATAGGAAAATGCCGCATCCATGTCCTTCCGTGCAAGAGCTTCCTCCGCACGGAAGATCTCATATTCCTCTCCCTCGGGACAGAGCCGATGATACTCCTCCGCACAGCGCTGCATCGCCGTACCAAAGTCATTCCGCTGTACCGCATCCATCAGCTGTGCGGCACATTCCTGCACACGCGCATCGCGTACAGCACGTGAAAAGCGTTCTGCCGCCCGCGTCAGTTCGTCCGCATCATCATGAGAAAAGATCAGCGCATGATAGAGCATCTGCCAGCCGTCTTCCCGTTCCCCCATAAGAAAACGCCGATGCTCCTTTGTAAAGAGCACCGCGTTTGTATTGGATATGGGAAAGCAAAGCACAGGAAGATGATCGTAGTCCGGCAAAGCTGCATCGGGGCGCAGCAGGGCAAAGGCACGGCAGTTTTCGGCGTAGTTCTCCCGCAGCACCGTCTCATTGGGCTGATAGACAACGGACGAGAGCATCTCAAAGAGACCCGTATTGCCCCGCTCATTGTACGCCGTCATCAAAAGACGCACGCCCTCCGCATAGGCTTCGGCATCGAAGGACTCTGCCGACAGGGCGAGCAACGTCTCACCGAGGCGCACACGCACCATATAGGCCGTATCCTCATCCTGTTTGTCTGCATCGAGCGCAAGATATGCCCGTGCCTCCGCACAAAGTTCCCCGTATGCGCCGCACGCCGCCAACTCCTGCAGTCGCTCCGCAATGTCCATCTCTGCCGTGCCCCCTATCTCTCCCCATAATCACTGTGAAATCTCAGAACAATCCCGTGATCACACCGTCCGCCGTGATGTCCATGCCCATCGCGGCGGGCACTTTCGGCAGTCCCGGCATGGTGAGGACATTGCCCGTGAGGGCGACGACGAAGCCCGCCCCGCAGGAGGCGCGCAGCTCGCGCACGGTGATGCGGAAGCCTGTCGGACGTCCGAGAAGTGCGGGGTTGTCGGAGAAGGAGTACTGTGTCTTAGCCATGCAGACGGGCATCTCCGTCATGCCGAGCGCGTCCATCTC